>Ga0207933_1000712_pt1 | contig 29686 bp, 30 predicted proteins | sample NGESurdeep092012_4_FD_184488 | JGI IMG/M metagenome (GOLD analysis project Ga0207933, IMG submission 184488) | Arctic peat soil microbial communities from Barrow, Alaska - NGEE Surface sample F53-3 deep-092012 (SPAdes) | ecosystem: Environmental > Terrestrial > Soil > Wetlands > Peat ... | reverse complement strand
AGGGATCGCCCTTTCAGGGCGCAGGAACATTGGATATTTATTCCGAGGGCGATGCCCTCGGCTACGATGGTTCAGGCCGTTGGCCTGAATGTGCCAAGGTTGATTTGAACCGCTATATTTTCCAAATTGGTGCCGGTGGCGGGACTCGAACCCGCACGACTTTTTATGGTCCCAGGATTTTAAGTCCTGTGCGTCTTCCATTTCGCCACACCGGCTACCTTGATTCTATTGAGTTTTTTTGTTGTCCATCACTCCCGACTTGACATTGCGACACTAATTGCGACACTTGCAGGGTATGAAAGCAAGTGCTACCGCAAGCAAACCGTCCATCGTTGTTCGTCGCAATTCTCATTCGCGCTACCAGTATAAGAAGGTTCTCAACGGGCGCAAGCAGCCGATTCGCGGGCTGTGGGAACGCAACGGAACCTTCGTCGCGCGCATCGCCATGGAGACCGATGGCGGCGACAAGGAAAACCGATGGGTGCCGCTGGCAGGCGCGGAGACCGTCGCGCAGGCGCAGGAGCAATTAAAAACGCTTCACGTTGACCGGACGCGCAATGATCTGCCGGTTCTCAAGCGCACCCCAAAGTTCGCCGATTATGCGGCGCAATACCTGGCCTATTTTGACACCGTCACAGACGCAAAGCGTCCCTCGACGATCCAAAAAGAGCGGGGAGCCATCAAACTTTGGACCGCGCACATCGGCGGATTGCGGTTGGATAAAATCCGCCGCATTCACATAAACTCTTTCATTGAAAAGCGGCAGGCTGGAAAAATATCGGGGCGAACGGTCAACCTTGACATCATCATTTTGCGCAATGTCCTGAAAAGGGCGATTGACGACCAGTGGATAAAAGTTTTGCCGACGGAAAATCTGCGTCCGTTGAAATGGACGCCGCGCAAGCGCAATTTGATCACGCAAACCGAGATTGATAAAATTTGCGACGCGGCGCTGGAAGTTTCCAAGAACGGTCGTGAATTTTCGGATTATGTCCTGCTGATGGCTTACAGCGGCGCGAGACGCAATGAGGCGTTGCGGCTCAAATGGGCTGACATGGATTGGCAGGGCGGTCAATTGACGGTCGGAGCGGATGGATTAAACAAAGGCCGCGAAATTCGCGTGGTGGACTTGAACCAAAAATTGAAAGAGCATTTGCAGGAGATGTCCAAACGGCGCGCGCCCGATTCGGAATTTTTATTTCCTTCCCCGCAGCGCGGCGAAAAGGACGCGCACGCCAAGACATTCATGGAAAGTTTGCGGCTGGCCAGGGAAAAATCCGGCCTGATAAATTTCAACTTCCACGACTGCCGTCATTTTTTCATCAGCTATTGCGTGATGAGCGGGATTGATTACATGACGATTGCGCGCTGGGTCGGCCACAAGGACGGCGGCGTGCTGATCGGCAAGGTCTATGGCCATTTGAACAATGAACACGCAAAGATTCAGGCGGCACGGCTTCATTTCAGTCCGGTGCTGGTGGCAATTTGATTTTTAATTAAAACACCTTTTATGGTGTTTTAGTTGACATTTAAGTCTTTATGCACCATATATGGTGCGTTGTGAAAATAACCAAACAAGCGACAGATGAGACTGTTCTGACCGAATTAGGCGGGAGGCTGACCCGGATTCGCTTGGAGCGGAATCTTACACAACTTCAATTGGCTAAAGAGGCTGGCGTCTCGAAAAACACAGTGCAGCGCTTGGAAGCGGGCGCGGTGGCAACCCAGTTGTCCGGCTTCATTCGAGTGTGTCGTGTGCTTGACGTGATTGAGCGTTTCGATCTGCTCATCCCGGAACCAGTGCCCAGCCCGGTCGCGCAATTGAAAATGGCTGGCCGGAAACGTCAGCGTGCTTCCACCACCAAAGCGGTCAAACCTTCAGCCAAAAAATGGCAATGGGGAAATGAACGATGACACTGGCCGAAGTTCAACTTTGGGGACGAACTATTGGCGCTGTTTCGCTAGAAGACGGAAACCAGTTCGCCGCGTTTGAGTATGACCCGGCGTTCGCACAGAGCGGGATCGAAGTTTCGCCCATCACAATGCCCTTGAATGATCGGGTGTATGTTTTTTCGGATTTGCCGCAAAGAACTTTTCACGGCTTGCCCGGTCTGCTGGCCGATTCGTTGCCGGACAGATTCGGCAATGCGTTGATTGATGCGTGGCTGGCGACGCAGGGCCGGACGCCCGACAGTTTCAATGCGGTCGAGCGCCTTTGTTACATCGGTGCGCGCGGCATGGGCGCGCTGGAATTTGCGCCGTCCATCGGGCCAAAACCACAGCAGGCGAAGAAGATTGAGATTGATGCCCTAGTCAAATTGGCGTCGGAAGTCTTGACCCATCGTAAAAATCTCAAAACCACTTTTGCCAGCGCGAGCCGGAAAAGCGCTTTGAATGACATCCTGCGAGTCGGCACTTCCGCCGGTGGCGCGCGGGCAAAGGCGGTCATCGCCTGGAATCGCGAGACCAACGAAGTGCGTTCGGGACAGATCGTGGCGGGAAAAGGATTCGATTACTGGCTGCTGAAATTTGACGGCGTCACCGGAAACAAGGACAAGGAACTCGAAGACCCCAAAGGTTACGGCGCGATTGAATACGCATATTATTTGATGGCGAAGGCGGCGGGCATCACGATGAGCGAATGCCGTTTGCTCGAAGAAAACGGACGGCGGCATTTCATGACGCGGCGTTTTGACCGGCTCGACGGCGGTGAGAAGTTGCATATGCAATCGCTGTGCGCGTTGGCGCATTTTGATTTTAACAACGCGGGCGCGTATGCCTACGAACAGGCGTTGCTGGTCATCCGCCAGTTGAATCTGCCGATGGAAGCGGTGGAAGAACAGTTCCGGCGAATGGCATTTTACATCATCGCCCGCAATCAAGACGACCACGTCAAGAACATCGCCTTCCTGATGGACAAGGCTGGTAGCTGGTCGCTCGCACCCGCCTTCGACGTGACTTACAGTTACAATCCGACCGGCGACTGGACTGCCCGGCATCAGATGACAATGAATGGCAAGCGCGATGGATTTACGCTGGCTGATTTTCGTGCCTGCGCCAAGAGTGCCCTGCTGAAGCGCGGTCGCGCCGAAGCCATCGTCGAGGAAGTCCGCGCCGCCGTGTCGAAATGGCCGGACTATGCGGAACAGGCACAAGTGATGAACACTTGGCGTAAGCAGATTCAACAAAATCTCCGGCTGGATTTGTCACGCGCCTGAAAATTGCCCTGACCCACTACCAAAGCAGAGACGGCAAGCTGGCAATTTATTACGGCATTGATTTTATTGGCGGGCGGTGGCCGTCGTAATTCGCAGTAGGGTTTTACCCTATGAGAAAATTCCAGCTTATCGCGTAGCTTCATCGGATGGTGAACCTATTGCCATGCTATGGGTTTTCAACGCGGCGGCATAACGCCGGTCAGCCGACTTCACAAACTTCAATTCATACTTTTGAATCCCCCGCATAAGAGTCTTAAGGCCGCTGCCCAGCACCACGACTTCGGCTTTGATAAACCGGATTACTAATTTTTCGGATGGGGCGTCCGGCTCGCGTTCCAACGCGGGATTGGAAGTCCACTCGGCAAACAGGAATTGCGCGTAAGGCAGTTGATAACTGCGTTCATCGTCGGCAAGCGCGTTGAGCGCGGCCACGGCGGGATCGATGTCGAAACAAAGATTATTGTGCGGGCTAGACGCGGATACCGCGTCGGGGTTGGCGTTGGTGTTCATAGGATGATTCATGGGTTTGTTGGATGTTTTTACGGGGCGAAAGGGATTGCGTGACGCTCTGGCGGAATTGTTTCAGGAAACGATTGCCGCGCTGCAAAATGTTCTGGATGAATTTCTGCCGGTCAACGTGCGGAACAATTTCCACAGCGGCCAGCCGCGCGCTGGAACGGGTGACGTGCGAGCGTAACAATTCAGCATCGTCGGTGAAAACCCGGCAACGCTCCCGCCCGCGCGAAATACTGACGTAAAATTGTTCCTGATGGACGGCGGGTAACGAGCGCGATGACGCGACGACCAGAACTTCATCCACCGTTTTGCCTTGGGCGGCATGGGACGTGACGGCGTAGCCGTGCGTGAATGTGCGATAATTTTCTGGAATCACCCGGCCATCGGCCAGCACAACCAAATCGCCTTGAATCGCCCGCACCTCGACGAGTTCGCCATTCACAAACTTCTTCTGCCAATTGGATTGCAGCAACAGTTTGTCTCCGGCGGCGACTTTCAATTTCCGTTTCTCCCCCACATCAAAGCAGGCGGAGCCTGCACACAACTTAAAAACACTTTCAGAACCATCGGCACGTTGAACTTTAATTGAATCATTTTCGACGGCGGCCACAGCAACCGTTTCGCCTTTGTCAAAACCGGCTTTTCGCTGGTGAAATTGTATTGCCATGCCGGGACGATATTGCCCCGCATCGCGCTTCTGCGCTTCCGTCCACGACAGTGAATCAAAAATCTGAAATTCATTTTCATCATCGGCCAGACGCCCGGATGTTTTCAATGTGTCACGGATTTTCTCCGTCACCGCCTCGATTTCATTCCACGTTGGCGCGACCAGCAGAGCGGATTGGTTCCGTTCCAACGCCTTCAGATACGCCTGCGCAGCCGAGTCGTGAAGTTTGTCATTTGGAAATTCTGCAACCGCTCCCATGCGTTCCAGTTGTGCGAACGCTTCAGTTGTTCGTTTCTGTGCCGCCAGTTCGACGGCTTTGCGATATTCGGCACGACGTTGACGACGGATTCGAGTCAACTGGCCGGATTGAAAACTGGATTGTTGCTCCAAAATTCGCAGCGCATCACCACGCACCACCGAACCGTGCTGGCCCGTATCGCCTGACAGAACAATGCGCGCGTCACCGGCCATCTCAAACAGCCGTTTCATGTCGTCAATGCCGACCGCACCGGCTTCATCGAGGACAACCAACTGCCTTTTGGATAGGGCGGGTTTTGATTGCAACAAACTTTGCAGCGTAACCGCCTCAAATCCTTCTTTCCGCAAAACCTCCGTTGCCGCCGCTGTCGGCGCGCAGAACAGCGGTTCAATCTTCACTTCAGCGCAGGCGTTGACCAGTTCGCGCAGCACCGTGGTTTTGCCCGTGCCGGCCAGTCCACGGATGCCGGTGATACGGTCGTTGGTTTTTAGGACGTGCAAAATTGCCCGTTGCTGGTCTTCGCCGAGCCATCTGGCAGGTTGATAATTCGCGTGCAGCGGCACGACCATGTCACATCCGGCATTGACCGTCTGGATCAACGCCAGTTCCGTTGCCAAAATCTGTCGCGTTGAAAAACCATGTTGTGTTCGCACCAAATCCGGCGATTGACTCACCGTTGTTTTTAGCCTGGGCAAATTTACTTCGCCTGGACGCCGCGAAAGCGCAACCGCCATCAACTCATGCTCCGGCGCGACGGACTTGCGCTCGAAAACATGAGCGATGGCATACGCCAGCATTTTAGGATCGTTGTTTGAATCCGATAAGATTCGTCCAATTCGTGCGGATGCCGAAACTCTGCGGAGCGATTGCACTTCATCCGAAGATAATTGAGCCAGTTGATGTTCACGCACTTCAGCGGTTGAGATGCCTTTGAGTTTCTTCGCGCGGCTTTGATGCACCGCATGGGAAATTTCGGTGTTGGTAAGTTTGCGACCCAGCTTTCGTTCCATTTCTTTCACTGCCTGGTCACGCTGCTGCGCGCGCTTGGAAAATTTCTGCAACACCTCGTCATTCACACCTTCGATCTCAAAACCGTGTTTCGCCGAGCGGATGCGATAGCCGATGGCCAGAATTTGTTGCGCCAGTTCATTCCGATATACCGCCGTGGCATAGCGGATCGCGTCATACATCGGTCGGGCTTGAAGCGCCTTCCAACATTGTTCGCGCTCATCAAATGTGGCGTTGAACACGGTGCAATGCGTGTGCAACAACGGGTCAAGTTCGCGGGAACTGTCATGGACAAACGCGGCAGCGACCAGATTGCCGGTCATGCGATCACACTGGCTGCCGTTCTTGCGAATGCGGGTTGCCGCGAAAGTTTCAAGTTCGCCAAAAGCAATACGCACCGCTTCCTCATGCGCCGCCACCAATCGTTTATCATTCATTGTCACCGCCAGCACCGACACGGACTTGGGCGGTGAGCAGGTGAAATCGAAAAACACCCGGCGCTGGTCTTTCGCGTTCTGTCTCAAGGTCAGTTGTTCTCCAGTCTGCGGATGCTGGTTTTCACAAAGCGCGTGGAATTGTTCGCGCGTGACCTGCCCGCTCAAACCCAATCGTTCCGCGCCCGTGCCGATCCACTGGCCGGGTCGGATTTCACCGGCGGCGTAATAATCGTTCTGTGCCAGATGCTCGTCGAAGTAGCTCTCGGCATCGGCCAGATTCTTATGGGCAATGGCTGTGAACATAAAACGCCACATTATCTGTTTTGCAAAAAAGCTTTGTTCGTTTTCCAAACAACTTTTAATTTCCCGAATATTTTCATTTTTCGTTTTGTTATTTTACGCGAAGGCGAATCGCCAAAGTTGTCTTTGGGACACAAAATGCGGCTCCCGTCTTGCCGCCCCATCGAGTCAATCACATGGCTCAATGCACCTTCATCACCCACTCTGCCAAAAATCGCCGCACTTAATGTTCAAGCGTTGAACAAAATGATTCATGGCCCATTTTTCCAGATTGCCGAGTCCGGTTTGTTCCATTTTGGAACATACTGATCCACGACTTTTGAAAATTTATAGCTGTCAGCCCAGCGGAATTCGGAGCGGCGAAGTTGCAAGCTTTGCAAAAAATGAAAATGATTTCGATGTTTGCACCACAGTAACCCACCTGCTATTCGTCCTGCGTGGCAAAGAATTATCCTTCTCGAATCGTTTGCTTGAGTGCCGAGGCGGTAGAAATTATTTATGCTCTCGGTTGTGGCAACCGGATTGTCGGCGTCACCGGCTTCGCCGTTGAACCACCTGCCGTGAGGCGCAAACCTCGTGTCAGCGGATTTTCCAGCGTCAACTTTGACAAGGTGGACGCGCTCAAGCCCGATCTCGTTATTACATTTTCCGATGTGCAGGCGGAGGCGGCGAAAGAATTGATCCGGCGCGGGCATACGGTGCTGGCGACCAACCAGCGTTCGCTGGCCGAAATTTTCGAGACGATTTTGTTGATTGGCCGCGTCATTGGGCGCGAAGCGCTGGCGCAAAAACTCGCGGACAAAATGCGCGCGGAGATTTTCAGTAGCCGTTTGCGTAAATCAAAACGCCCGAAAGTTTATTTCGAGGAATGGAACGACCCGTTCATCAGCGGCATCCGTTGGGCGGGTGAATTGATTGAGGCGGCGGGCGGCAAAGATATTTTTCCTGAATTGCGAAACCACTCACGCGCGCCCGACCGAGTTGTGACCGGTGATGAAATCATCCGCCGTCAGCCGGACATCATCATCGCAAGCTGGTGCGGCAAGAAAGTCAACTTCAATGAAATTTGCCAGCGACCCGGCTGGGATGCAATTCCGGCGGTTCGCAATGGCCGCGTTCATGAAATCAAATCCGCACATATTCTCCAGCCCGGACCAAGTTTATTGAAAGGTTTCCGGCAATTGCGCAAAATCATAAGCACCCTGTCCACCAAATCGGGATACCGCCACGCGGAAAAACGCAAACTTTAGCAGCAAGAAGCGGGTGGTTGTGTTGTCTCCTCATGGTAAAGTTCCCATATGAACGATTACGAACGGATTGCGCGCGTCATCCGGTATCTGGATGAAAGCCACGCCGACCAGCCAAACCTGACAACGCTCGCCCGGCGTGTCGGTTTGAGCCAGCATCATTTTCATCGCTTGTTCACATCCTGGGCGGGCATCACGCCAAAAGATTTTCTGCAATGTCTCACGCTCACTCACGCGCGGGAAATGCTTCGGCAGGGCAAAAGCGTTCTGGATGCAACTTTGGATACCGGGCTTTCCAGCCCAGGCCGCCTGCATGATCTGTGCGTCAACTTGGAGGCCGCTTCACCCGGTGAAGTGAAGTCAGGCGGTGAAGGGTGGACAATTACCATCGGCTTCGCTGACAGTCCGTTTGGCAAATGTCTGGTGGGCGAGAGTCATCGGGGTGTCTGCCACCTTTCATTTGTCGAGTCGGGTGACAAAGCTGCTTTGGACACATTGAAAGCACAATGGCCGCGAGCGCGATTGCAACAAGACAACACCGCTGCCAGCCAGCTTGCCAATCGCATTTTTAATCGGACGACTGTTGGAAATTCACCAGTGCGCTTGCGCGCTTTCGTCCGTGGCACTCCGTTTCAAGTGCGCGTGTGGCGGGCACTGTTGAAAGTTCAACGCGGCACACTGGCGAGTTATGGAGGATTGGCCGCAGCCGTGAATCAACCGACCGCCGCCCGTGCTGTGGGATCAGCCGTGGGACAAAATTCGCTGGCCTATCTCATTCCGTGCCATCGCGTGATTCGTGAAACAGGTGTGATTGGTGATTATCGGTGGGGACAGGTTCGCAAACAGGCAATCCTCGCATGGGAAAATGCGCCTCGTGTCGCTGCAAAATCGAAACATTCTGACTGACGATTAAATGAGTTCACCACAACTGCAATTTTTGAACCTCCGAAACATACCGGCGCGTTTGACGGCTGAAGAAGCCGCTTGGTTTCTTGGTTTTGCGCCGCACGCCATACCGATTTTAGTTGCGGCGGGACTGCTAAAGCCCCTTGGCCAGCCAGCTCAAAATGCCAACAAACATTTTGCCACGGCAACCCTTTGCGAACTGAAACACGACACCCATTGGTTGTTTCGAGCCTCGAAAGAAATCATGCAATATTGGCGGACGAAGAACGGGAGAAAGAACGGTCAGCCTGTGCCCATAGACGGTCAATGATGAGAAAGTAGCCAATTTGCAATGTCTGCGACGCTCACAAAAAATCCATCTGACCGCACCAAAAATATGGTGGGGCCGAAGATTCGTAAACTGCGATCTGCTCGTGGCCTTTCACAATCCAAGCTGGCTATGCGGCTTCAACTCGACGGGCTGGACGTCAGCCGTGACGTGCTCGCTCAAATGGAATGCCAGAGTCACTGCATCCGGGACAACCACATTTTTTATTTTGCCCGCGTTCTGGCGGTGAATGTATCCGAAATCTTTGCCGAGTTGAAAAAATGAAAAGTTGTGATGAAGCCGTCACAACCTTTTTCCCGCACAATGGCATAATGCAGCAAATCATTATGAATGCCAGCGAATCAAATGCAACCGAACCGCCAAATCAGAGGATCGCCTATTCCATTCCCGAAGCCGCCGAGATGCTGGGCTTGGATTATTTCAGCGTCTATCGGCTCGTCCAACGGGGGAAATTGAAGGCGTGCCGGGCGCTGCGCGGGAAGTTTCTCATCTCGCGCACGGAACTCTTTCGACTGTTGAACACAGAGTAGAGAACAATTGCAGAAAGGGCATTCACACTCCTTGATTATCTTCTTATCAAGATGCAATGATTGAAAGAAAGTTCACTATTCTTCAGAATATAACTTGACTGTAACCATCCCGATATGGTATTCGTCTTCCCGTTCGATGAAAACTTGCTTAAACATATCAACCACGAGTTGGCCGATTATGTCGGTCGCGAAAGCGACACGTCATAGCCGGTTAAGCCAGGGTTGTGTGTTTAGCCTTGGCCTATCCATCGCGTATTCTGGGCAAAAGCCGGAAACCAATTTGGATAGACTCACGGTAAGCAGGTAAAGAATCGAAATAGGATTTTTCTAACCCTGCTTACTGGAAGGTAAGCAGGGTTTTTTATTTCCCTGCATAACTGGCAGTGTGAAAGTAACCAAACGAAAGAGTGGTAATCTGTGAACAAGAAAACAGCGACGTCTAAATGATGTCAGACAGCGACAAACTAAAAACGACGCAAGAGAGCCGAGGTTCTCAACCGGTGGGGTCTGTCCATAGACTGCCGAAAAGTGCGCCGACATGGTTTAACCCGAATTTACAATTTAAGGGCTTCGCAGGAGGTGTGCCCATAAACACCGAAACAGCCGCCGTGAAACCGCGGGTTGGGATCGAATAGATCACCAAGAGGTGTTTGTTCTTTATTGAAATGGCACGGGCCGGGAGCACAAAGCTCCCGGCCCTTTTAATTTCGCGGTTGTGATTTAACAGCAGAATGGCTTCTTGCCAAGGAGCACGTCCGGGTGCGATTCCCGGCAACCGCACCATTCCATTTTCGATTTATGATTTTCGATTGACGATTTCAAAACAGGCCGCGCACCAGCCGTGCAGCAGAGTTTCCAAAACTTCGCGAGCGTGGGGCAGCACCACGGCGGCCTGCCAAATCGTAAATCGTAAATCCAAAATCATAAATTTTTTCCGGGGTCGTGGCAGACAAGCAATGCACTTGCCTTGCAAGCAAGTTGATGTGGGAGCGTTACCCACCGACTCCACCAATTTTAATTGCGGGGAGAATGAGATTCAGGTGAGTTTCATAAGCTCTACCTCTGTGGGTGCAACTCCCACCCCCGCAACCAATATCTATATGGGAAGTGTTCCGGCTGCCCGACTGTAAATCGGGTGTCGCAAAACAAAACCGGAAGCGACGACTGGAGCGTTACCAGCACTTCCCACCATTTCGCTCTCGTAGCTGAATAGAAAAGCAGCCCGTTGTCTGCGGGAAGAGTGTGGGTGCAAGTCCCATCGAGAGCGCCAATTTCAAATCTTACCGCGATGTCTATGCCCAGGGTTTCGGCATCGCGTTTCTCCACTCCAGCGTTTCTTAAAATCGCTCGGAGCATCAGCGCGTAGCGTAGCAGCCAACGCACTCGGCTTGGGACCGAGGGATCGCAGGTGCAACTCCTGCCGCGCTGACCAATTTCAAATTGCTGCCGTGGTCGAATATATGAGGCATCCGTCTTCTAAACGGAACGATGCAGGTGAGAATCCTGCCGGCAGCGCCATTGCCAGGTGGTGTCAAAGTAGCACGACGGTTTGTTAAACCGCACGGTGTTGGTGCGAGTCCAACCCTGGCAGCCAATTTTGGAAGGCAGGCAGATATAAGCTGGCTGCACTTGTCTCGAAAACAAGATCGGCATCGCCGAGGTCGGAGCATTACCGACGCCTTCCGCCACGTCCCGTAGCTCAAAAGCAGAGCACCCGGCTGATAACCGGAAGACGCAGGAGCGTTACCTGCCGGGACGACCACTCTCCGAATATCAATGTCCTCGCTGTCGAAGTGAAGGACGTGATGTTCCCACCTGACTTGAAACGCGCCTTCGCCGATGTGCTAAAGGCGAAGCAGGAAGGTCAGGCCGCGCTGGAACGCGCCCGTGGCGAAAGCGCCTCGTTGCGTAATCTTGCCAATACCGCGCGGTTGCTCGACGGAAATCCGGCATTGCAGAACCTGCGCTTGATGCAGTCGCTGACGGCGGCCCACAACGCGGGAAACACATTGGTGTTGGGCGTGCCCGGCGGTTTCGTGCCGCTGAAAACAGGTGCGCCTGCACGCAATGCTAAAGAAGATAAAACCGAATAACAATGCGGGCAAAGGTGAAAACTTTCGCTCGCACTTTAATTTCCATCCCATTGGCCGAGCAGTTCAGGCGGCGGTTTGCAAAACCGCAGAGGCTGGTGCGATTCCAGCACGGGATTCCAACGAGCATAGGTGTTGAGAGATACACGCCGGTCTTCCAAACCGGAATACAGGGCGCGATACCCTGATGCTCGACCAATTTTCGCGACGCGAACACCGGTGCCGGTCAGGACTTCACAGGCCTGACTGCGGTGGTTCAACTCCGCCTTCGCGTCGCGATACGGGTTGCAAACTTTGACAGTGAAGTCCCGGCTCTTAACCGGCGAGAACTCGGTGCGAATCCGAGGCGACCCACCAATTTGCCGATGTGGCTCAGCAGCGACAGCAGCAGTTTTGTAAACTGCCGGGCATTGCCCCACGAGAGTGCAAGTCTCTCCGTCGGCTCCATTTCGCATCCGTGGTGAAATTATTATCATCCTCCGCTTCGAACGGAGAGTTTGCAGGTGGGAGTCCTGCCGGATGCACCAATTCACGGGCATGTGGTTAAACCCGAACAGCAGAGGGTCCAGACTCAGAATCTGGCAGCCTTGGGGGTGCAAGTCCCTTCATGCCCACCATTTCACGGCAACTGGCTTCAGCGGGAATACCCGGCACGCCGACCATTTTACACCTCCGAGCGCAAAGTAGCTCCAGCGACCTCATTTGAGGAAATCTAGTTGGTGGAAGAGACCAACCGGAGGTGTTTGCTCGTGTAGCCCAACCAGCAGAGGCACGACGTCGAGAGCGTCGCCAGTGTCAGTGCGAATCTGACCACGAGCACCAATTTGGCCTGCAAGCATTAAAGTGATGCAACGGACTTTTAATCCGTAGAACAGGGCGCGTTACCCTGGCGGGCCACCAATTTATTGCGGGATGGAGTAATAGCAACTTGGCGCTCTTTGAAAGCGCAGTTGCCGGTGCGAATCCGGCTCCCGCAGCCAATTTCGCTCGGTGGTGAAATAGTATCGCGTCTGGCCTACACCCAGAAGTCGAGGGGGCAGAACCTTCCCGGGCGACCATTCAATGCCTCGTTGCATAACTAGAAGTGCGCCGGTCTCTGACACCGGAGGACTCGGAGCAAGGCCGAGCGAGGCAACCAATTTCAATAAAGAACAAACACCAAAAAATTTATGTCCGACATATTAAACAAGACCATCGTGCTCGTGCTCAACCGCAACTGGCAGGCGATCAACATTCGCACTCCTGCGGACGCATTTTGCCAAATGGCGACGAACGTAGCGACCGCGCTGGAGATCGAAGGCGAGAACCACATTCGCCCCGTTAGTTGGGACGAATGGATCACGCTGCCCGTCCGCGACGGCGACAACGCCGTGCGCACCGTTCACGGCGCGATCCGCGTGCCGACCGTCATCGTGGCCGTGAACTACGCGCGCGTGCCGAAGAAGCGCCCGAAACTCTGCGCGAAGAACATCCGCGAGCGCGACGGCAACCGCTGCCAATACACCGGTGCGGTGCTGCGCCCGGACGAAGGCAGCCTCGACCACGTCGTGCCCCGCTCGCGCGGCGGCCCGGACACATGGGAAAACCTCGTGTGGTCGAGCAAGCAGGTGAACACCCGCAAGGGCAACCGCCTGCCGCACGAAGCCGGCTTGAAGCTGCTCAACGAGCCACGCGCGCCGAAGGAACTGCCGGTGACGGCGCTCCTCCGCAACGCCCACGGCATCGCGGAATGGAAACTGTTCCTCAATGAATGAAACAACGGGAGGGCGAGTGTCAAAGCTCGCTCTCCTTTTCAAAAAATTGTAAAAATTCAACGTGAGCGAAATCCTTGATACCAAAATAATCGCAAGTCGCGCCTCTGAAGAAGGCGAGCGCTTACTTGGTGAATTCAAGAAACACCTTGCGCAAACAAATGCTGAACACGCGTTCGTCAGTTACGCCGTGTATCTTGTTGGTCAATGGTCACACAAATGGCAAAAGGACGGATGGTGTGACCCCGACCCTGCCTTAATTGAATTGGCGGCGTTTCTTTTATTCCCACATTTTGGCAACACCCAGCTTCGTGACCCCGACGCAATCCAGGCGTTAATTGATTTGTTTGAACCAATCCGAATGAATCGGACGATGGAGATAATGTTTGATGCGAGAGCGGAAGCTGATAGCGCTCTCGGCGACATCGCTGTGCATATGCGACTACATCGCGAAGGTGTTCGTGGGTCAGCTTATCCAGACCAAACCCGTTCCGAAATCGAGAACATTCAAGGACCTTTTGAAGATTGGTTTCAATCGCGTATTGGAATCGGGATTCAACGTGCTCTGAAATTGATTGAAGCCATTCACGAGCAAATGATGCGAAATGAGGATGAGACGAGAGCGGCAGTTTTGAAAACAATCGGTCCTAGGCCCATTTCGCCAACCATTGAACAAACAGACACAGGCCCTGCTGACTTAGATGAGTGGAAAACCAAGTTCGCTTGCCTGTTCAGTGTCGCTTTCTCCGACGGCCTCCCTGTTTCGCGCAATCAACTCGGTTGGATGTCACAACCACCGACTGCAGAAGAGTGGTTGGCGCTAATCAAGTTGATTGGGTTGACTCCAGAAACGTGTTTGAAGTTGACTGAGCCATGCCTTGTCAAAAGTCGTCCCATCTTCGTATTGCCGGGCGACCGGTTGCTTATGTTCGACTGGTCGTGCGTTTTCGATGAACTTTTTGCTGCCGCCGACCGAGTGGCTAGGTCAGATCAGATTTTTTACAACAAACATTATCTGCCGAACCAAACACGCTGGATGGAAGGCCGAGTTGTCGAATTGCTGACCAGAGTGTTTCCGAAGGAATTTGTCTTTGGTGGTTTGACTTATCCTGACCCGAACAATCCCGGCGGCGAGACGGAGTTGGATGCAGCAGTCAGTTGGGGTTCGTTTCTGATTCTTGTAGAAGCGAAGGGATGCCAGTTCCGAGAAGATGTTGCGCATTCCGATTTCGGGCGACTGCGCACGGATTTGGAAAAGAATATTGCTAACGCCTTTGATCAAGCACAAAGAGCATCTCGCTATATTGCATCTATTCCAATGGCTGTTTTTCGGGAAAAGCGGACCAAGCGAGAGTTGCGTGTTGCCGGCAAACATTTGCGTCGTGTTTTCAAGCTTTCGGTAACACTGCACCATCTTGCAGACCTCACGACACAACTTGCCAATCTCAAAGTTCTTAATCTTTTCAAGGAAGGAGATTATCCGCTTTCTGTGAGTTTGGCCGACTTCGACATCATCACACGCTTCTGCGAAGGCCCGGATGTGCTTTTACATTACATTCAACGCAGACTAGATCTCCAACGAAGTGGAAAAAATATTCGCGGTGATGAGCTTGACATCTTTGGCCTATATTTGGATACACGACTCCATCCTTCTCAATTTTGGGAGCGAAAGCCAGACGACGGAAAGGAGTTCTCGGTGCTCGCCCTAACCGGCGGGTCAGAGTGTTTTGATAAGTGGAAAAATGTGGAGCGAGAAGGTCGGGGTGAAGCTCCAACCATCCGTCTGAAAATTCCTGACGAAATTCGATCGCTCTTGCAAGAGCTTCGCGATCGTAATGATAAGAGTGCACGTTGGATTGCGTTTTCGCTGCTTAACCTTTCAGAGGATGGCATTCAGCGGCTCAACTATTTCTTAAAACAGTTTCGTGAGCGCCCGCGCGATGCGGGTCAAATGACTAGTGCCGTTTTCGTGGACGAGGAGTTGATTCTCGTGGTCACCGCTGGCCGAATGATAAACATTGAGCATCTTCGCCAGACACTCGCCGCTCGATTAAGCGCAGAGAAATATAGGCAAAAAGCTTTTTCTGCCATTGGTTTTGCAATCGAATTGAATGATCCATTTAGAGTTTTTGACACGGCTCTCTGGTTGGAAGGCAATTGGGAGGCGGACTCAAAGATGGAAAATGCTATGAAGGCAATGGGTGCACTGAGAATTTCGTTAGCACCCGGTCATGTATTTCCAAAGCCAGAAGACCCGTGCGTTTGTGGGAGCAAAAAGCAATTTCAACATTGCTGCTCGCCCTACTGTGAACGTTGAATTGCAATAATGAACACAAAAGATTTTCTCCGTCTCGGCGTGCCCTTGGGACAGGCGACCCGCCGCGCGACGGATTTTATTGCCAAATTCATCCTCGGCGGCGGCGACAAGTCGCGGTTGCACGAGGAGGTCGCAGACATTCTCGCCAATCCGTCGGCGTTCGTGGACGACCCGTTGCGCGGCGAGTTCGCGAAGGCGTTGCTCAATGCACCGCCGCCGCCCCGCACCGAGCCGGTGAAATACCGGCAGTGGGGCGAAGGTCTCGAACACGACGCGGTGATGCAGATGGAGAAAGCGTGTCTGTTGCCGGTGTCGGTCGCGGGCGCGCTCATGCCGGACGCGCACGTCGGCTACGGCCTGCCCATCGGCGGCGTGCTGGCCACGGACAACGCGGTGATTCCCTATGCCGTCGGAGTGGACATCGCGTGCCGTATGAAGATGACGGTGCTGGATATTCCGTTGCGCGACCTGGAGCAAAAGCAGGATCGCCTCACGCGCGCCATCGAGACGGAGACACGCTTCGGCGTGGGTTCGAATTTCAAGGATCGCCGAGTGCATGACGTGCTGGATGCGGATTGGTCGGTCAGCCCGATCACAAAGCAGAACAAGGACAAGGCGTGGTCGCAACTCGGCACGAGCGGCAGCGGAAATCATTTCGTGGAGTTCGGAATTTTTACCGCGCACTCGAAGATCAACGACCTCGAAGCGGGAACTTATGTGGCACTTCTGTCGCACAGCGGCAGTCGCGGCACTGGCGCGGCGGTTTGCGATCATTACAGCAAGATTGCGTTCAGCCAGTTTCCTGATCTGCCGAGCGAATTGAAACGTCTCGCGTGGCTGTCGCTGGATTCGCAGGAAGGCCAGGAATATTGGAACGCGATGGAATTGATGGGGCAATACGCGGCGGCGAACCACGCATGTATCCATCGTCACATCGCGGAACATCTCGGCGCGCAGGTGCTGCTGGATTTGGAGAACCACCACAACTTCGCGTGGAAAGAAAAGCACGTCATCGGCGGCGTTGAGCGCGAGGTCATCGTGCATCGCAAAGGCGCGACTCCTGCAGGCGCAGGCGTGCTCGGCATTATCCCCGGCTCGATGGCAACGCCGGGATTCGTCGTGAGCGGCAAGGGCAACGCTGAATCGCTGAACTCCGCATCGCATGGTGCGGGTCGCACGATGAGCCGCAAATCCGCGAACGAGAAATTCAACTGGAAAGACGTGAACCGTTTGCTTCGCGAGCGCGGCGTGACGCTGATTTCCGCCGGTCTCGACGAAGTGCCGATGGCCTACAAGAACATCCGTGAAGTCATGGCGGCACAAAACGATTTGGTCACGGTGCTAGGCCAGTTTGACCCCAAGCTGGTGAAAATGGCACCGAGCGGCGAGCGACCGGAGGATTGAGCAAAGGAATAAATCAGGACGGATATATGCCACGAAATGCAAATATCATCGGACGAAATATTGCCAAATTTCGCTATCAAGCAGGCTGGACACAGGAATTTCTCGCCGCCAGAATGCAAGTGCTTGGGTGTTACATAAGCCGCAACATCATTGCCAATATTGAAACCCGCCGTTCTGCCGTGACTGACAAGCGAATCGCATTCTTCGCTGCGGCTTTTAGAATTCCACCGTCGCGTTTTTTTCCGTCGCGCCTGACTTTGAACTGGCCGAAAGATCAATAATTTTCAAGATTCAAATGAAAATCCTCGTCACCAGCGACCTGCATCAGTGGATTCCCAAGTGGAAGGATTTGGTGAAAATCGTCGGCCAAGAAAAGCCGCGTTTCATTTTAATTGCTGGCGACCTGTTGCCGAAAACCGGCGGTTATGCGGCGCAGAAAAAATTCTTTTCAGAAATGGGAACTTATTTCCGGGAAATGAAACGCAGTGCCTCAGCCACAGTATTGACATATTTGGGTAACGATGATTTTCACATTCTTGAGCCGTTGCTCGACAAACTGGAGGCCAAAGGGCTGTGCATCAATTTGAATGGACGGATTCATCGCGAAGAGGAATTGATTTTCTGCGGCATGAACAAAGTCCGCGATTATCCGTTCGGCTACAAACACTGGTGCGTGCCGGATGAAAAATTTCTGACCTGCCCGGAACAATTTTGTGGCGAAGGACTGACCGTGAATGAACACGGCGAATTTGTGCCGTTGAAAAGTTTGGTGGAACATCTTTCCGCCAAACCGTCCATAAAACAGGAATTGGAACGGCTAAAAAATCAGTTGGCCGAAGGTGAAATGCGGCGGAGCATCTGGATGGTTCATCAGCCGCCAACGGAATTGGGCATGGACATTTGCGGCAATGGTCAACGTGTCGGGTCACCCACGGTGCTTCAGTTCGCCACTGATAATCAACCGTTGCTTGGCTGTAGCGGGCATATCCACGAGTCACCTTATCAAACGGATGGAAAATGGATTGCCCATGTCGGAAAAGCGGTCTGGCTGCAACCCGGCCAGATTGATTTCAAACTCCATTATGTGACTTTGGAAATTGCGGGGGACTTTTCCATCAACTCAATCCGTCACAGTTTTTTTGGCGAATCACCGGCGCTTTGACTGTCCGGCTTTCCGGCTGACGCGATGGAAACCGGACAGACAAATCGCCTCTGAACTGAACCTATACGGCAGGGCAGTCAACGTCCGTTTCCAAAATCCCGCGACTCCACAGCCGCTTCGTCCGCTCGGATTTCAGAAACGTCCGTCCAGTGCTGTTGCAAACTTGCTTCTTACCCCTAACTGCAATATGAATTGGTCTGTGAAAACGGTGGATTTCAATGAAGTAAAACGGCAGGAAGCGCAAAGCCGCATGACGACTGCTCGCAAAGCCCGTCGCAGTCCGAAGGCGGCAGCGGCACTTCAGCGGCGTGCTTCACTCGTGGGCAACGGCGCGAAATGGCGCATCACCAATTTCAAGCAGGTTGCCCGCGCCATGTCCCAATGGGCGTAACCGTGGGCTTTTCCCTCCGGCAATTTTTGGAACTCCTCAATTTCGGGAGCAGCAGTTGTAATAGGGCTACAAAAATCAAAAGCCATTTGATGTAATGCCCAGCGCTTTGACTGTCCGGCTTTCCGGCTGACAGCGACGGAAACCGGACAGACAAATCGCCTCACAACTGAACCTAGACGGCAGCGCAGTCAACGTCCGTTTCCAAAATCCCGCGACTCCACAGCCGCTTCGTCCGCTCCGATTTCAGAAACGGACGTTCACTGCGCCAATCATCACCCAATTTGATGCGTTCAACCGAATGTAAATGGCGGCGGTTTTCAGAAATTGAAAACCGGAACATTTTGGATAGACACCATCCCCTTAATGGAATCAAGGTCGGCATTACGCGAAGCGCGGCACGAAGCATTCCGCTTGGCAGACGCGAAGCAGACGGTTGGCAAGTCGCGAAGCATCTCGCGCAACGTCCGGCGAAGCAGCCGGGCAACTGCCGCGCAGTGTCCGAGCAGTTGCCGGGAAACATCTCACGCTACAACGATGAATGTCCGCGCAATGGCTGGCGCAACGGTTGGTAAATGTCCGGGCAATTGCCGGTGAAGTCCGCGAAGCAAATCACGAAACAGTCGGGTTGGCATCCGGTTGGCAAATCGCGAAGTAGTTGACGCAACAGTCCGCGCAATAGGCATGAAACAGCCACGCAACCCCCAACGCAACACGCACGCAACAGTCCGAGCAACAGGCGTGCAATTTTCAACACTACAAGTCACGCAACAACCCATGCAACATCCGTGAAACAATTCGCGCAACAGACGCGGATAATCCGGGGGCAATCCATGTCCACGGACGCAGACTGGTTACGGACATGAAATGGACACGGACTTTTCATATCCTCGGACAATCTAAAACTGCGTTCAGTCCATGTCCCTGCCCGCGAATTGTCCCTGTCCACCGAGCGGCTTCACATCGTCCGTTAAATATCCAATTCCATTTGCGTCCAGTCCGTTCCCGCTTCAAACTTTCCGTGTGTAGCCAAAGCCGAAACCTGAATCATTGGATGACCTACCCGTCAACGCCGGGCAATGTGAAAATTTTTCCATGTGTAACATGAGATGGTTGGCGGCCAAAATTTTTCAGGGAAAATTGTGAACCATGCAAACTGAATTGCGCCAGTTGATCGAGCAGACGCAGTTTCACCAGCCCATCGTGCGGCAGGTGATCCAACTGCTGCCAGCGGATGACGCGGCGCTGGATGAATTGATCGCCGAAGTGGTGGCGGCAAATAACATCAAGTCATTCATGTATGTGCTGTCGGCGGCGGCGGGCGCGGAACGGCGGCTGGACGCGCGGCATCTGGCGCGCGGGGCGATGATGTTTCCCGAACATCGCTGGCTCGGCAAAATCGTGGTGCGGATGCACGGCGACGTGCCGGAACATTTGCTGACCGCCATTGAGACGACGCGGCTGGACAAAGTGTGCGAGGCGGCGGCGCTCCATCTGATCGCGGCTTGGTGCGAGGAACATCGCGGCGGGGTCTTGCCGGACAAGCTTATTCCGCTGGCGCGGACGGTGGCCCGGAAACTGAAACCGAACAGCATGGACCAAACCGACCTGCACGTTCTTGGCTTTTTGAGGGCGCTCGCGGCGCGGACGAAAGATGCCGGGTTGAACACATTGCTGCGGCAGCGTTATTCCGACATACCCGACGTGAAATGGAAACTTCTTGAAGGGCAGGCGCTGGATTTAAGCAAGAATGTCATGGTCGGCTACTCGGAATCTGTCTTGGAATTCGTGGCCGAGAAGCCGAAGAAAACGCTGGCCGACGGCAACACCATGCGCCGCGCCGTGCCGCGTCTCGGACGCAACGAACCGTGCCATTGCGGCAGCGACAAAAAATACAAGCACTGCTGCATCGGGAAGGACGAGGAGCGGCTGCACCATTCCTCGGACGTGGCCGGGCTGACGCAGGAGGAATTATACGCGCAGATCGAGGAACATCTCACCGTCGAACGGCTGGACAAGGCCGAGCCGTTTGAAATGGCCCGGTTGAATCCCGCGAAAATTCCCGCCGCGCTGCGGGACACTTATTTTCTGCGGCTCGTCGCGTTCAACCTGCTCGACCGCGCGGTTGAAGCGCTGGAAATTTTGGGTTGGTCTGACGCGCTTAAAGAAGGTTGGGAACACGTCATGTTCGGTGCTGGCCGCACCGGACGCCGGGACGTGGCGGAACGGCTGATGCGTCTCCGAGTGCCGCACGGTTTCACGGAGGCCGACCTGGATTTCAATTACCGGCTGCTGCTGGCCGGTGACGATTCCGCCCGCTGCCTGCAGTTGATCGAGGAAAACGCGCGGAAAATTTTGCAGACGGAAGACATGGAAGATTTGCTGGGCCTGGCCTATGGCGTGACGTTTTCCAAGTTCCCCGCGCTGGGCATCCTGCTTTACCGTGGCGTTTTTCCGCTGGTGCCCCCAGACCGCGCGCTCGCCTCGTTTGAACAACTCCTGCTCGCTCGCGACCGGCTGAACCTGCCGCCGGACGACCCGTTCAGCGACTTGCTGGACAAGAAATTGTCGGAACACGAAGTCGGCGACGCGAAAGAAGCGGCGGAACTGCGAAAGGCGCAACGCTCGCTGGAAGTGAAGGCGCAGGAAGTGCGCGAGTTGAAAGATTCGCTGGAACGGTTGCAGAAAGAAATTCTGCACCGCGAACAGAAACGCGAAACGCCAACGCAAATTGCACCGACGGCCAAGCCCGCGCCCGTGGACGAACAGGCGTTGAAGGAATTGCGGCGGAAGGTGGAGGAGTTGAAATCGGCGCTCAAGGAACGACATCACGAGCGGAATGAATTGCGCCGCGAACTGCAAAAGGCGCACACCGACCTGGAAACGCTCCAGCAAAACGCCGCGCCCGCGACATCCGATGAAACCGAGGCGGCGGATCGCGAAGAGGAATTGTTGCTGCCGCAGGATGCGCCGGAAATCCATTCGGTGCGGCTGATTGAATTTCCCAAGGGATTTCAGCAGGCGCTCGCCGGGATTCCACGCCACGTCGCCCGCGCGACCATCATCATGGCCGGTCGGCTGGCGGCTGGCGAACCGGCGGCGTTCGTCGGCGCGTTACGGCTCAAGCAAGTGCCAAATGTGATGCGGCAAAGGATTGGTTCGGATTACCGGCTGCTGTTCCGTTTGCATCCCGACCGCGTGCAAGTGATTGACCTCATCAACCGGAAAGATTTGGATCGTCGGCTCAAAACGCTGGTTTAATTCGAGGCCGGTGTTAAATGCCATCTGACGATTCCGCAAAAATATTGAACGATTGCCCTCGGACAATCCAGAACCGTGTTCAATCCATGTTCCTGTCGTCGGACTTTCCGTGTCAGCCGACTGTCCGCAAAATGTCCAATTCCGTTTGCGTCCAGTCCTTTCTCAATTCAAACTTTCCGTGTGCAGCCAAAACCGAAACCGGAATCGCTCGACGACCTGCTCGTCAACGCCGAGCATTACGCGAACTTTTCCATGCGCGACATGGGACGGATGCCGCCGACACTTTTCCTGATTGGCGCGAACGGTTCATTTATGTTCATCCCGGACAATCTCGCCGACGAACACGCAAAGGACGATTTCGCCACGACCGCGCGCCTCATGTGCATCGCGCACGCGGCCACCGCCGCCGTCATGGCGTTGGAAGCCTGGATGAAATGCGCGAAGCCGGGTGAAAAACTCGACATGACCGAACCACCGTCCGAAGCATTCGACCGGCAGGAGGTGATTGTTCTTATGGGCGAAGCGCGCGACGGGCAGAAGCAGAAATTCCTGCCCATCATCCGCAGCGGCAACGGAAAGTTCTTCGGCTTTGGCGAATCCGACGTGCCGGACGGAATTGACCAGATGAAAGGCCGCTTCGCGCAAATCCTTCCGCCGAAAGCGGTGGACGAGCAGATGCGGGCTGTCGCCGAGGCCATGTTGACCGTCAAAGGCATCACGCCGGCGAAAATCCGCTCCGGCTCGAAACGTCCCCGGTTCAAAATGTGATGCTTCGCATTTTGGCGCGTTCTTGCGCCGCTGTGAGTTCGTTTGCTACGCTTCGCGTCATGCCGTCAAAGTCAGAAAAGCATTTTTCCAAAGGAAGCCAGTTGCCTTTGGGAATTCAGCATGACGAACAGACCACGGCGTTCGTCTGCCGGGGCATTTTTTCTCTTAATTATCTTAATCAGCATTTTGTCAAGTCAGAGGGATTTCCAACCCTTGATGAAGCGCGGCCAATTTATGAAAAACTCAAAGCCCGCTGGCTGGAAGATTATGACGGTCTTTGCAAACGGAAAGAGGCTTACACTCGCACGCAATTTCTCGACCCGTTGCTGATCGAATTAGGTTGGACTTTTATTGCGCCCGATGCGCGCATAAAGCGGCGTCACGAGACCGAGCCACAGGCTGGATAATCGCGGCGTGAGCAGCGGCACGCGGATCATCAGCCGTCGCAAGCCGCGTTGCCGGGCATATTCACGCATCAAATCACCATAAGAAACCCGGTCGGGACCGCCGATTTCAAAAATTTGATTTTCCCGTCCGCTCACATCACGCGCGGCGATGAGATATTGCAGCAGGTCATTGATGGCCAGCGGCTGCGCGGGAACCGCCACCCATTTTGGCGCAATCATCACTGGCAGGCGTTCAACCAGCGCGCGAATCATTTCAAAGGACAGGCTACCGGAACCGATGATGACCGAAGCGCGAAACTCGGTGACGGGCACGTTGGTGGAACGCAGAATGTTTCCCACTTCCTGACGGCTGCGCAAATGCGACGAGAGTTCGCTGCCGGCACCGAGGCCGCCGAGATAAATAATTCTTTGAACCTCCGCATCCCGCGCCGCTTCCGCAAAGTTGCGCGCGGCCAGACGATCCGTTTCCTCGAAATTGTTTGCCGCCATTGAATGCACCAAATAATAAGCTGTCTCCATGCCGCGCATGGCCGGCGCAAGACTGTCACGAACCAGCACGTCGCCCGCCATCACTTCGGTTCCCGGCGCGACTTTCGGCACAAGAAATTCCGGGCGGCGCGCGAGGCAACGAACCGCCATGCCACGCCGCTGTAATTCGACCAGCAACCGCCCGCCGACGTAACCGCTGGCACCCGTCAACAACACAAGTTTAAGTTCTGGATGACTCATGGTGTCGCGATGGCGATGAAGAATGGATTCGGAAAGTGCGGCGAAACATTTGAACGGGGCGTGCCGGATATCACCGCCGTCACCGTCACTTTTATCAAGGAATAACAATTATGAACCATGCGGCAGCGGCAGTCATCAGTTTGTCCAAATGGCTGGATCAGGTTGGCGTGACTCCTTGCACGGCCTGGCGCTGGCGCAAGAAGGGCTGGCTAAAAACTGTCAACATCGCTGGCAGGCAATATCTCACCCAAGAATCAATTGACGAATTTCATCACCGCGCCAGCGCGGGCGAGTTCGCCCAAGTCCATAAAGTGCCCGCAACCAAGAGCACATGAAATTTGTTTATCAAAAAATTTCCAAAATCAAAAAAGTGGGAATTTATAGATAAAAAATTGCGACACTTTTTGCTACACTTTGCCACTTGGGATCGAAGCCCTAGAAAACACTTTTTTAATCGCCTAAAAATGAGTTTTAATCAATAAATACAATAGTGAAACCCGCATTGATTGAAACGAGAAGAAACCGCTTAAAAGTGGTCAAAATCCAATTTTAAGTCCTGTGCGTCTGCCATTTCGCCACACCGGCAATTTTTATCCCCGGCGGATTACTAATATATTTTCCGATTCGCTGCAACTTCTTCCAAGCCTAACGCAACAAAACCGCCCGATAAAACTTCTGCCGCTCTAATCCAATATCGTCCACACTGCTTGATGTTATATTTGTGGCCAGCATCACATTTCCTAAATTACTCCATTCGTTTTGAGCGAGGTTGGTTTGGCATTGAATCTGGTAGGAATAACCAGTGAGTGAACTCCATGCGAAGGTGATTGAATTGCCAGTCCGCACAATTGATTGGAAGACCGGTCGTGGCGGAGAGGTTATCTCAAGGCGAAAAACTGTTCCGCTACCATTGGCGCCACCGTTGGCCGTGGTGCCATAAAGACTGGCGTCCGTGCCCAATATCAGGGCCGCTTGCGGATTGGCTCCGTTTGTATTATTGAATGAGAGCAATGTGGAAAAAACCCCGTTGGTCGTCCATTTGAAAATGGTGCCATAGCCGGTGCCGAATTGATTGGTATAAATCCCGCCGTTTGCGGTCGTGCCGTAAAAACTGCCATCGCCAGCCTGAATTAACGCGGCTTGCGGATTGGCTCCATTCGTGTCGCTGAACGAAAACAATGTGGAAAAAACTCCGTTGGTCGTTAATTTGAAAATGGTTCCGAAATTTTCCGCGCCACCGGAATAAGTCGTGCCATAAAGAACGCCGTCGTTCGCCTGTATCAGCCCGGCATAAGGATTTGAACCATCAGGGATGCCGGTAAATAAATGCAGGGTTTCAAATGTCCCGTCAGTTGCGATTCGGAACAAAGTGCCGTTGTTATCGGCGCCGCCCTGATACGTTGAGCCGTAAAAGCTGCCGTCCTTTGTCTGAACCAAATTGGCATAAGGACTGTCGCCATTGGTGGTGCCTAAACTAAAAGAAAAAAGCGTGTCCACCGTTCCGTTCGTATGGAATCGGAAAATTGTGCCGGCGGAATTGGAACCGCCAATCGCAGCCGCTCCGTAAAAATTGCCGTCCTGGCCCAAATCCAGTCCGGCGAGCAAATAGCCGCCATTATTGAAATCAAAAGAAAACAAATTGGTGAATGCGCCAAAAGCGGTCAATTTGAAAATGGTTCCAAAATTTTCATCACCGCCGGAATAAGTCGTGCCATAAAAATCGCCATTGGTTCCCAAGGTCAAACCCCCTTTAGGATCGCTGCCATTCGTTTCGTCGAATGAGACAAGATTCGTCAGCGTTCCCGCCGGCGTCATTTGGAAAAGGGTGCCGCGTCCATAAACACCGCCCGCAGCGGTCGTCCCGTAGAAATTACCGTCGGAGGCTTGCACCAACTGCCCGATGGGACTCGCGCCATTCGTCACCGCGAACGTTGCCAGCGTCGTCAAGACGGGATCCGCTTTCGCGCAAATGCCAATCAAACCCGCCATCAGCACACCCGCGAACGCCAGGCTCTTTACGAATTTAATCATATATGACATCGGCAAATGTTGGAGCGCGCCGACCCAAAATCGCATCTGAAACAATCGGGCTTTGCGCGTCGCCAATGTAACGTCAGGCTTTGCAAAGGCAAGATTTATTCATTTATGAGTCGGAACTTTTGTGCTTTGAATCCACAGATTTCACAGATGAACGCAGATTTCTTGATTTTAATCGGCGAAATCTGCGTCATCTGCGGATAAAACATGCCAGGTTGTAAAGTGCATAATCCCGTTTATGAGACAATAACTGCGTTTCGATAAACTTTGCCTCAAAAATAGACATGTCCCAAAAGTGAACTAAGATGTCCCAAAAATGGATAGCATTGTTTTTGGATTTTGATATACTTTCTCATAGTCAGATAGTTGAACCGACTGAAAAAACGCATAATCTCCAGCAATTGCAGGGGAAAATTAAATAAATGAGAAAATTTTCACAGTTAAGCCAGATGCTCGGATTGGGCGTGGCCGCGTTGCTGGTGGCAAATCAGGCGCGGGCCACTGTCAGTTTCACGATTGCGAGCGGAGGACTCGAACCGTTTAATGTTGCCATTGATGGCACAAGTATCAGTGGCGCTTTGGCAGGCGGCATTTTGATTTCACAGCCAGCCAGTCCCACTCCCGATGCCAGTCTGCCTTTAACGTATTATACAGTATGCACAGATATTCAAGGCACGTTGGTTTTGGGTTCCACCTATACTTACAACTCGCCAGCCAGTTTCACAGGTTTAAGTGGAGTAAATCCCACCTGGGGCGCTGATAATGCCGGTAAAACCAGTGCTACCGCCGATCTGACCAGCGCCAGTCAGGCCATTCAAAATGCTGCCGAACTGTTCTATACTCACGAGTCAGTCCTCACCATTTCCGGCAGCACTACTGACAAAGCCGCTCTTCAATTGGCGATATGGGATGTGCTTTACAATACCGACGCCGGAGGCAAGCTCACGGGAGGACGATTCACCTTTGGCGGTGGCGATGCCGCCGCTGTTAATGAAGCGAATGCCTGGCTGGGCGACCTTACCACCGCGACCTACACCGGTGATCTTTTTGTGCCCAACCCGCTTGATCAAGGCAATTCCGATGGTGAGCCGCCGCAGGAATTATTATATGGCATTAGCCCCGCGCCACTAGTTGTGGCCGTTCCGGAAACGACGACGATAATTGCTGGCCTGTTGTTATTGCTGCCTTTGGGCGCGAGCACTATTCGCATTATCCGCGTGTCCAAAAAGTGAAAGACTTACAAGGAATACGAGATAAAGTAATGAAAATACGAAATATAATAGCAAGTGTGGCCGGGGTCGCCATTTTGGCAATTATTCCCAATGTTCAGGCATCTTTATCAATACTGACTCCAGGCACCGGTGCTTCCCCAATAGGGACTGACAGCATTGATTCCGGGGCGACTCTGATAGACACAATTACATCTGTCTTTTTACCTTCAGTTCCTCCATCTGGAACTCCGCCTGGCGGAACATTAACGACAAAGGTTTATTCTAATGATCCGAATAACACTCTGGGTGGCTTATCGTTTGAATACATTTTAAATGTAACGGACGGCGGCGTGGATCGATTGTCTTTGAATGGCTGGCAATATAACACTTCAGTGGGTGTTGCCAATGAATCAGGGACAGATGCTTTACTTGCGAACTTTCTTTCTGACGGGAGCACCGTAGGATTTACTTGGTCAACTGATTTATTAACGGGAGATTCATCTACTGTTATTATCGACAGTGCTTTACAAGGTTTTTCAGTAGCCACCGCCTCCCTTCAAGATGGTGGGCAAGCCACTGCGCTTACTGCGGCTGCGGTTCCTGTTCCTGAATCCACAACAATCCTCGCCGGGGTGCTGTTGCTGCTGCCTCTCGGTGCGAGCACGCTGCGGATTTTGCGCCGGAATCGTATCGCGTAATTGATATCAAACAGCATATTTTATTATTTATTTAAAAGGTAAAAAGTTAACGACTAAACAAATCAACAAATCATACTATGAAATTTAACAAAATCCTACTTGTCGGCACTGCTGTGTCATGTTTGGGGATGGCTCAAGCGTGCTTCGGAATTATAGCCGTAACAGATCCTGCGGCTGAAACAAATGCCAAGGGCACGGGCAACACTCAACCCGGGGCGCAAGTGGGTGACACGTTTAATGTGGCAGATGGTTCTTTCGCGAGCTATGTTCCTGGACCGGGCGATCCGACGATCACTGGTTCAGACTTGAATATGTATCAGTTCATGTTGAGCGGGGTTGTGAGCTCTGTTGTTGGCACGACTGTGGATTATACGGGAGTATATCGTATTTTTTATGACTCAAACGGCGATCACGCATATAATGCTGGCGATTACAGTTATTCCTCAGGCACTTTAGCCTTGACTGTTTTATTTTCCGGCACGGGACCAATTTATGTTGCTGACGGAACTCTTACTCAAACGGCGGGGCCTGCCGCCGGATTTCCTAGCGCTGGTTTCCCGGAAACTGAAGCAAGTTTTGTTGGAGAATACATTCAAAATCTCTCAAACCCAGCGCTAGGCACTGTTCAAGGAACAATCGAAAGCCCAGTCCCCGAGCCGACGACAATAATCGCGGGCGCAATGCTGCTGCTGCCGTTTGGCGTGAGCACGCTGCGGATTTTGCGCCGGAATCGCGCGGCGTAATGATGCACCAAAAATGGATAACCAAAAGTTGTCAGTTTGATATTAAAGACGGCATTCAGTAAGTCAAAGAAACAAAACTAAAAATAGCAACACAAAGAAATTATGAAATCCACGTCGAAACTCCTGCTCACACCCATCGTCCTGTTGGGACTGGTAACCGCCGCAATGAACGCCAACGCATCAATTACCATTTCGGGCAGCGATCTTAACAGTTTGCATTACAGTGGCGATCCTGGCGATGCGCAATATGTCGCCGGGACACCGGACGTGGCGCAGCTTACTACTCCCGATTCCGGTCTCAATGGCGATGCTCCCGCAGTTTACGTCAGAGCCAGTAATCCCCTCGCCACGTCCTCGTTGTCAACTTTAAGCGCACTCGATGCCAGCTATAGCCTTTTCAGTTCAAGCGGTGGAAATGGAAATCCGCCTTATTGGCTCACCTATCTCACTGACCCCAACACCAGCGGTTTGATCGGGGTTGTCAGTTTCGGCGGACCGACTCTAAACGGTTCTTCTCAAATTCATGTGTTTTATGATAATGATCCGGGTGCCTTGTCTTCAGACGACTACTGGGGCGATACCTTGTCAACGCTTGACGGCACGGCATACGGGACTACAACTTTCGGTCAGCTTGAAGTTTTTGAAACCGGGGTTGAAATCGGCGATTGGGATAACGCTGCCGCCATTATTCCCGCCAGTGCAAATATCGACTCAATTACTATATCTTCCGTTCCCGAACCTACGACAATAATTGCGGGTGCAATGTTGCTGTTGCCTTTTGGGTTGAGCACATTGCGGATTTTGCGCCGGAATCGCATCGCGTAATTGGTATAACTTATCGTATTTATTCCTTGTTTTCTTTCAGGCCGGTCTAAAAAGACCGGCCTGTTTTCTTGACAGCGGGTTGCTTTATAGAAAACTTCTCATTAACACCCGGCTTGAGCCGGGTGCGAAAGGTGCGCGAAGAAAAAAACCGTTTAAACGGTTTTTTCTTGGGCGCGTTCGTGGTTCACCGCGTTAAAACGCGGTGTTAATGAAATGATTTCTACCGAGCAACAGCGGGTTTTTGCGGCGCGCACGGAGTGACGCGCCCTACCCGGATTATTATAGCGGTTCAAATCAACCTTGGCACATTCAGGCCAACGGCCTGAACCATCGTAGCCGGGGGCATCGCCCCCGGAATAAATATCCAATGTTCCTGCGCCCTGAAAGGGCGATCCCTATCCCAACCCGTGTTTGGTTTGCCCTTACAGGGCGAACGAAAATCCATTGACGATACCGAGGGCGTTGCCCCCGGCTACGAT
>Ga0207933_1000711_pt1 | contig 29695 bp, 25 predicted proteins | sample NGESurdeep092012_4_FD_184488 | JGI IMG/M metagenome (GOLD analysis project Ga0207933, IMG submission 184488) | Arctic peat soil microbial communities from Barrow, Alaska - NGEE Surface sample F53-3 deep-092012 (SPAdes) | ecosystem: Environmental > Terrestrial > Soil > Wetlands > Peat ... | reverse complement strand
ATGGCTGCACTCCATTGCGCTTAATCTGGTGCGCGACTATCAACGGACACAGAAGTTCCGCTTCTGGAAGCAGGTTCGCAAAACCGCTACCGACATCACCGAGATTGCGGGCATCCTGCCCAGCACGGCAAGTTCGCCGGAGAGCCAGATCCTTGCCCGTGAACGGGCCCGCGAGGTTGCCTGCATCCTGCAGACGCTCTCGCTCAATCAGCGCACGGCCTTCGTCCTGCGGTTTCAGGAGGAGATGGACCTCCGCGAGATGGCCGCGACGATGGGCCTGCCTATCAACACCGTCAAGACACATCTGCACCGTGCGGTACGCACCGTTCGTGCTCGCATGGGAGGCCAGCGATGAACACAAAGCATCTTACGGACGAACAGTTCAGCGAGCTTCTTGCGGGAGAGACAGCCGGCAGTGACGCCCTTAGGCATCTGAACGCATGCGCTGCCTGTGAGCGCGAACTAGCCTGTCTGCGCTCCGCGGTGAGCGATCTGCGCGGGTTTAGCCAGCGATGGGCAGAGGAGCGGGCGGCGCGCATCGCCTCGCCGTCACGCTGGACACTCGGCTGGCACAGGCTGCCGGCATGGAGTGCGGCTGCCACAGTGCTGCTCTGCGGCCTTGCCATGGGCGTTCATTTTCAAGCGGCCACCCAACCGTCTTCTGCGGCGATCAGCCAATCCCAGACTGCGGTCACAGCTCCCAGCGACGATGAGCTGGCTGAAGACAACCAGCTTCTTCGTTCTATCGATCAGGAGCTGAGCCGCCAGGTCCGTCCTCAGGTGCCAGCCTCCGAGCTGAGTGTCTCTTCCGAGAGCCCGAGCCACCCAGTGCTGCGTGAGGTATCCAACTAATGTCAGCGTGCGTGCCAGTTCGGCGCGTGTTGCGATCCCCGATAGCGCAGACGGCCTTCTGTCTTTGTCTGCTGGCGGGAATGGGTCTGCCGCGCGCCGCTATTGCCCAACATCATGGCGTGATGCCTGGAGGCCGTGGGCGATTTGACGGTGCAGGAGGGTTTGCGCGCTCGCGAGGAGGACCGCCGCCGGATATTCACGGCCAGAGCACCGTCAACACTGTGCGCGGAGGCCTTGAACTCGGACCGCCGGGGCGGTGGTGGGATGATAAGCACTTTGCCAAGCAGCTTCATCTGCGCTCTGACCAGCAGCGTCGCATGGATGCGATCTTCGAGCAGAATCGCACCGCCTTGCTCAAGCGCTACGAAACGCTACAGCAAGAAGAGCAGCGGATGGAGACGCTCACTCACGCATCGACCCTGGACGAGAATGCACTTTTCTCCCAGATCGATCGCGTGGAGCAGGCACGTGCGGACCTTGAAAAGGCCAATACTCACCTGCTCTTTCAGATCCGCAGCGAAATGGATTCTGACCAGTTGGCCTCGCTGGAAGAGCAGCACTGATTCTCATTAATCGATTCTCATTAATGAATATCTGTTCTCGACCGAACGACGTCCACAGAGTCTCAGAAAGTCTGACAGCTTGCGACTTAGTAGGAACTCCAAAGCGTTCTTCGGAAGGGGAAGCCTACGGAGAATTGCAGGTTCGGCGTATCGGGAGTAAGTCCTACACCAAAGCTGATGTCAACCATTCGCCCGGGCGCATATGTATAAGAAGTTCCGATCCGAAGCGAACCTTCGACTAAATACGAAGCAGGCAAGGCGACACCATTCAACTTAGTCTGACGGGTAAATCGCTGATCCCACCCCATGGTCATCGATGTCTCGGTATTAAGTGCGAGAACCGAACCTAGCTGAAAGCCGAAGGCATCCCCTGGCCGCAGAAAGCCGACCGTTGTCGTCTGACCTGACTCGGTTGGGTTACTAACTGGAATTGTGTGATGCGCGGGCAGGCTCTTTGTGTAGGAGACGTTTCCAAAGAAAACCACGGGGTCGCTGGACTTAGCCGCCGTGATACTACCCTGCAAAGAATTGAAGCCGGTACCGAGCGATGTTTCGGCGCTTTGTAAGTCGTAGGAATTCGTTCCTGTCGTTGACTTGAAGTGGATGCTCGCAAGCAGATCAGGCACTGATCCATGTTCTACAGTCAGCTGGTCGGACAAGCCAGCCTGAATGTCGCCAAGGCCGAACTGGCTGGCGGTCGTTTGATTATTGTTCGCGTCTACGGTGCGGTTCAGTACGTAGCCGTAGGGCAACGTGAAATCCATCTGCAGCCTTTTAGGTAATCCTAACCGCGCGGTAAACGAGTGGATGAGGATATCCCTACGCAGCCGCTGTGACGTAATGTCTCCGACGACTAACACAGGAAGTAAGGCGAAGCCGTCCACTGTTAGATGGTCTGATGACATGCTGAAGTAGGCAGCGGTATTGTCAACTTCAAGTTTGCCGTTGGGTAAAAGCAGGCTACCTCGGACCAGGAGCGCCTGATCGAGTGCCTCGGAGGCGTGGCGTTCGGCTGCATCATATGTCGAATTGTTGACGACGGCGGCGAGGCGAGATTCCGAAGTAGTGGACGACGATGATGACGGCGTGCTCGGTGCGGCAGAAGATGGAGGAGCCGCCTCAACGCTGGCCACGTTCAGACGATTTTCAAGCTCCTGCACTCGTTCCAGAAGGTTACGGATAATTGCGTCCCGTTCACGCAAGGCCTGCTGTATCTTTACGTCGACGGGATCCTCGCGAGGAGTCTGCACAACTGCATTGCGGCGCACTGCCGGGTTTGCAGGCGCGGCGCCTGTTTGCGCATTGCTGCACAAGGTCCCGATTACCAACATGACCCCCAGAAACATTGGCCGATAAAACATGACACGCTCCCTCTTCTCTAATACAAACCGTTGCTGGGTATAGTTGTCCCAATCCTGCGCGAGATCAGAGTCTCATCGGGAAGAATTCTCGCTGATGGAGAGATCGTCTTCGCTGCCTGCATTCGTTCATCAGGCGGGTGAACAATAAAGACGATGCCGTTCTTCCAGATCCTTACAAAGCGATTGGTCTTCATCGTGACGTTGCCGAAACCGGGATCAGCTAGAAACACTCGGTCATCGATAACACCTTTAAGGACAACGAAATGATCAAATCCTTTCAGCCGTATGGGAACGATCACCGAAGACTTCTGACTGGCGAGCTCTTGCAGCGACATGTCGCTGAATCCTTCGGCCGTATATCCACGCGCCTGTGCGAAGTGCTTGAGGTCCAGCAGCGAAAAGCCCCCTCTGGCACGCACACGCGCGGGATCTGTTCGGTGGAGCATCCAGACAACAATCGCAGTTTCAGGAGTGTTGTCTTTGAAGTCATAAGTTAGCAGGGTGCTCAGCGCGGCGGCGCCACAACTGATATCCCAACGTTGACGCACCACGCCCTCGTTGCGAATATCCTTTACCGTGCGAATGGGCTTTCCCCATCTTGCCCCTGCGTCGTCCGAGTGCTTTTGGGCGTGAGCGGGCGTGAGCAAGAAGGAGAAGCTCAACAATCCGATGAACATTGACCTGCGAGAGATCACGGATGCTTCCCATTTAGATTCGACTGCAGGATCGCGCCCACCGTCGAGTTGATGTTTATGTTGAGGTTCAGCAGTACGTTGATCTTTGAGTTCACCGCATTAATGTTGATTAAGGAACTCAAATTCTGCTGCGCATTTCCATTCAGCGTGAGCGTGCTGAGCGTCGTGCCGGAATAGGGGCCGGTCTGGATTGCAAGCGTACCCGTGCTGGTTACCAGCCCGTTCGCCGTGGGCACCTGGCCGGAAAAATTAATCACCCCCTGAGAGACGGTTGCACTAACACCGGCAGCCGTCACTCTATCAAGCATGTCGTCGCTCAACGCCTTCTTTTTCGATTGAGAGACTCCCGCCTGTGAAACCAGCAACAATCCCATGACCACCAAAGTTCGATACATGGATCCTCTCCTTTGAACTTGTGAGCACAAGCGGAGTCATCCTCTAGTGGGAAGATGACTCCGCCTGTGACTGTCAGTGAGTTTGTGAAATGGAGTTAACCTGGTTCAAGGTGGGAGTGGAGTTCATGTTGGCTGTGTAAGCGATGTTGACGCCATTGGAAACCATGCTTCCAACTGCGTTCACAAGATTGACAGCAGCTGCATTCTGTTCGGCTGAGCCGGCCAGATCCAGCGTATAGGTGTTGCTGGAATTCACAGACGATCCGTCAACGGCGACGTTCTGCGCGGAGGCGGAATCGATGCTGGTTGCGCCATTGATCGTTGTGATGTCATGGCTGCTTCTTGCTTCGGTGTTGGAGTATGAATCAGACTTCTGCAGATTCAAGCTGGCAACGGTGCTCGTCGCAAAGTCGTTCGATTTGCTCGAGCTGTGGTTTGTCGCAAAGTCGTTGGAGGACGTATTAGAAAGAGATTTCGAATCGCTTACCGCGGCGGACTGCTGTTCGCCAAAGGTGTTGCTCTTCGACTTGGACGCCGTCAGAGTGTCCGAGGCAGCAGCGTTGGCAGCTACATTCGCAGACTGCGATGCATTTGCCGCGAAGCTGGAGTTCGAGCTGTGATTCCCAGTGGCGCTGACTTGTCCTGCACTGTTTTTCGTAGCTGATAGCGTGCCGGAGGAATTGGACGTTGAATTGCCGGCAGTCGCGCCCTTGCTCGCGGTAGCGGTCTGGTTCGCGGTGCCAGAGGTAGTTGACGCATTGGCTCCGTTGTTGGAGGGATTGCTGAACGTCGAGTTATCTGACGCAGTGGATGACCCGTTCTTCTTTGCGGTCGTATACTCCGACGAGCCGGCGGTGCTGCCCGATGCGTTGAGTGTGCTTGCATTGCTCGCGGAGGCGCCGAAGGTGGTTGCTCCAGACTTCGCCTTAGTGGCATTGACCGCGCCGCTCGACGTCTCTCCGGCAGAGAAGGACTTCGAAGCAGACGCGGCGTTCGAAAGCGATGCAGCGCTCATGCTCGTGTCGCTCTTGCTGGATCCTTCGCTGGCATTGAAAGTGTTCGAGCTGGTGAAGCTGTGAGACTTATTGTCGGTGGTAGCGGAGCTGTTCGAAGACGCCGACGTATCAGTCGTGCTGTGGTTCAGGCTGGATACGTCGCTCAGTGTGCTGGTGTTGGTCTTTGTATCGCTCGACGAATGTGTGTCGTCCTTCGATATGTTGCGTCCGTGGCTGTAACCAGACAGGGACGCGGAGGAATCGGGATCAGCCTGCGAGATGCCGTTGGCCTGGTTTACAGTCGCGCCGCTGTTGTTATGGTCGGCAGTTAAGGTGCTGGCATAGATATTGACGCCGTTTGCGACAGAGCTTTGCGATGCGCTGACGACATTGACTCCGCTGGCGCCCATAAGGGATGTGCCGGCAAGAGATGCCGACGCAGCATTCACGGTCGTGACGGTGGAACCATTGGCAGCGATGGAGGTATCCGTCTGGCCGGCGGTTACATTGCCCATCTGGCTGTCGGTGATTGCATGAGCTTTGGTGTTTTTCTTCGCTGACTGCTGCGAGCTTTGACCAAAGGCAACTCCAGCAGTAAGTAACGATGCAGTAATAAGAGTGCAAACAATTTTGTTCACAAATTCCTCCACACGTAGTTGTTAGCGAACACGACCAATAGCGCCAGCCTGGGCGGCGGCGTGATGGCCAATCGAACGTCGGGCTTGGCAGCTTCTCTCAGAGAAAGGGCTGCTCAGGTCCGCGCATGAACTAATCGAAGGAGCCCTAATCAGGGTTGAAGATCAGGAGTAAACGAGTGTCATCTAACGACGTTCGTCAGCTAGCCCGGGGGAGTCCAACCTAGACGTACGTGTAGCCCGTGATCCCAATGCGACGCTTCTACACATTGCCCCGCCCAAACCATGGGGCAACGTGTCCCGGCAGACGAGCCGACAATCGCCCAAGTAGATGCTGGCGATCGATTGCAGGCCGACGGGCCGGATGATGATGATCAGTGTCTTAGCAATTGGGTTGCCATTAAAAATTGGTGATATTGCCGTTGTTTCCGAAACGACATTGTCCAACATGCAGGGAAATGCATTGCCCAAGAGAACGGTTTTGCCACTTATCAGAGGTGGCGCGCCGTCTCAGGCCAAATGGTCGTTGGAAAGAACATGGAATCATGCAGAGAAACCCGGACTGCAACTATAGGTTCTACGGCACTTTCTGAAATGACAACTTGGTCGTGGAGCGATGCATCGAGGTGGGTCAATTGCGCGCCACAATGGTAGGTTTCAGTTGTGCCTATTTATTGCAGCGATAGGATTGGATGAAGCCACCAAGTTCCGGGCCGAGTAGTTATCGACCCCCAACAAATAATGTCGGAATGGGATAAATACAGGACGCAGAACACCGAGACCTTCAGCCTCGTTCCAGGCGCAGAGCACATCGGAGTTGGGTTCTGTTACAGGGCGATGTCGCCCCGATCCTGATTCCTGATTCGAATCGCTTCCTCCGCTTTGTACAGGAAGATCTTGCCATCGCCGATCTCCCCTGTGGCGGCGTTCTTGATAATTGTTTCGACGATTGCCTCGACACGTTCATCCTGCGTGACAATTTCGATCTTCAACTTGGGCAGGAAACTGATGTCGTATTCGCGACCACGGTAGGTTTCGGTGTGGCCCTTTTGCCGACCGTGCCCGCGGACCTCCGACACGGTCATGCCCTGCACTCCCAAAGCTGCAAGGGCTTCCTTCACCTGATCGAACTGCTTCGGCCGGATAATCGCCACAACTGTCGTCATCGTTCACTCCTTCGTGGAACAGGTTTATAGGTTTCGCCTAGCTATTTTCCTTGCGGTCGCGCCGAAGGAGAGCATTGCGTCCGAAAACTTCCCGAGATCTACCTGTCCGAAGACATTAGCGCACCGGATGGCGAGCCGAGAGCTGTAATGACGTACTCCGGATATGCTCGAATTCCGTGCTCGTGCAGATCTATTCCATACAGTTCGCCTTCTTTAGAGACCCGCAACAAGCCCGCCAGGTTGACAAGATACATTACAACCATCGCCACAACGAAGGTAGCAACCACGATAATTGCGCTTCCGACGAACTGTGCCTTGAGGAGCGTAAGACCTCCGCCGTAAAACAGACCTCTTAGCGGAGCGCTGTTATCTGGACCAAGGGGGCCGGAAGCGCCATATTTACCTACCGCAAAGAAGCCCAGCGATAGCGTCCCCCAAATGCCGCAGATGCCGTGAACGGGGACCGCGCCGATCGGGTCATCGATGCGAAGCCATTCCAGTAACTCAACTCCGCCAACCACAATAACTCCAGCGATGCCGCCCAGAATAATTGAGCCTGCCGGACTCACCCAGTAGCAGGGGCAAGTGATTGCGACCAGGCCAGCAAGAAAGCCATTGACCGTGAAGCTGATGTCCCATTTTTTGCTGAAACAATACGCGGTGAACATCGCTGTAAGACCTGCTGCGCAAGCCGCAAGCGTTGTATTCGCGGAAACTCGTCCGATGCCTTCAAAATCCATCGCGGAGAGCGTGCTGCCCGGATTGAAACCATACCACCCAAACCACAGGAGCAGGCCGCCAGAGGCCGCAATCGTAAGATCGTGCGGCATCATTGGGCCACCGCCATCCCGCTTGAACTTGCGTCCAAGCCTCGGCCCTAGAACGATCGCTCCGGCAAGGGCGATCATTCCTCCAATCGTGTGGACGACGGTTGAGCCCGCGAAGTCGTGGAAACTTTGACCTAGCCCCGGCAGAAAGTAACCAGTAGCCCCCATGGTAGCCAGAAAGCCATCCGGTCCCCACGCCCAGTGGCCGATGATGGGGTAGATAAAGCCTGAAACGGCGACGCTGTAAAGTAAGTCGCCAGCGAACGCTGTGCGTCCTATCATCGCTCCCGAGGTAATTGTTGAACATGTATCGGCGAAGGCGAACTGGAATATCCAGAATGCCAGGAATGCCACGCCTGTGCCTTCATAGGTTGCCGGAACTCCCTGAAGGAGGAACCAGTGATAGCCGATGAATCCATTCCCGTGGCTGAACATAAAGGAAAAGCCGAAGGCGTAAAAGAGAAGCCCGCAGAGGCATGTGTCGACGATGCACTCCATCAGGACATTAACTGTTTCGCGCGATCTGCAAAAGCCCGCTTCGAGCATCGTGAAACCTACCTGCATGCCGAACACGAGAAACGCCGCGATTAGTGTCCATGCGGTATTCACTGGATTCACGATGTCATTGCCCCGGAGCACGGTCTCGGCTGCGAAGACCTTGAGGCCGAGAAGGCTGGGGTTCACCAGGTAAGTGGCGCCGAGCACAAGTGCGAGGCCTCCGATCTTCCCGGCAAACAGCACGAGGCCGTAACGTCGCCACTCGGGGCTTCGCAGACGCTCATGCAAACGTGCCAGGCTGAAGCGTGAGGGCTCCATCTGCTTCTTCCGAGTGAAGAATCGCCGGATAGACATCAGAAGGAAATTAAGGGCCACCATGCTCAGAAATAGAATCAGGATTGCGCTCTTACTCATCACGAATCTCCTTCACGTTTCCCGGAATATTTGAATAGCGTTCACAACTTTTCGGTCAGATCAGGTCACTATCGTTTTGGACCAAAGAAAGCGACGAATCCCACTGTGGCTGTCGACTGGGCCTTCACCATGGCGGCGTCACCTTTGTGGAAGAAGTCGACGTCGGACCAGTCGCGCCGGTATTCAGCGCGCACTAGCAAGCCGGCCAGCCACTTATACTCATAGGTTCCCGTGAACTCCTTGAGATTTTGTATAGCTCCTGTCTGGAAGCCCTGGTTATCGTCGAAGTACTCAAACCTGCCAGCCAACGCTGATTTGGCGGTTACCTGCTGCCGCGCGGCGAAAGCAATTCCCTGCCAGTGCGGTGAGGCAGACGGCGACTCAGAGCCGGCCGGCGAACGGTTCTGACCGTAGTCGTAGTTGATATAGGCGTTGAACTTCGCCGTCGGCGTCAGCAGAAGCGTGGTATCGATAAGGTTGCGATAACCCTTCTGCGTATTGTTATTCGAAGGCCCGGTATAGTAGTTCAAGTTCCATGTGTACTTAGGCTTGGTGTAGGCGCTGGTAAGCCCCACCGTGACGCCGCCGTTGTTCGCGATCACGTTATTCCATCCATTCACCAATTGCAGACCTACCGTCAAGGACTTGGTGACAGGAACGGAGCTACGCATACCGAAGTGGTAGTAGGGAATTGCGTACGCGAAGAGCAAAGAGTGGGAGTAGTCCCAGTTATTCATCGTTTCGATGACTTCGGCGCCGGCCGATGTAACAAACTGCCCGAAGTCAATTTCCGCTCCATGGGTCCCGGGCGGCTTGGTGCTGACGTAGGCCTGTTCGATATAGTTGTCGGTCGACGTGTCCGAAGCACTGTGGATGAGCGCGTTGGTGCGACCGAAGACAAGGTCGACGCGAACGCCGATCGGGTCCGGATCGTGATTGATGCTTAGCTTGGCGGCGCTCAGGTTGAACTGGTCGGTCTTGTCGTCAAAGTTGTACAGGTCGTTTACCTGGCCATTGGCGGAATTGCTCGGACGGTTCGCGTTATAGCTGTAGTAAGCGTCGAGAAATCCACTGAAATCGAGAGGGCCGAGGCTCCAGGTTGGAGCTGGAGCGGTTGGAGCTGGAGCTGGAGCAGCCGTTGGAGCCGGGGCCTGGTCGGTTGGAGTCGCAGGAGGAGCGTTTTGCGACTTCGCGATAGTCGTGAAGACGAAGGCCATAAGGCTGACCCTAAATATCCGCAGAAAAACTCTCGATTCGAGATTCATTCATTCCTTTGTGGAGTAAAGAAGTGAACTCCCTTGGCCTATCCGTGTGGTTGCGTTTGAAGAATGTTTGTCGCCGGATGTCACTAGGAACGCAAATCTGGTATGAGGAATTCATGAAGAAGCTCTATCTGGCAGCGAGTTTCTTTTCCCTGCGCGAAGGCAGCTTGATTTCGAGGTGGGAATGTCCTAGTCTTCAGAAGAATTGCCGCAAAACTTCAGGTAATTTGTGATACGGCGTTTACGGTCGCCGGAATTGACTACACCTTTAAATCCAGAAGCTCCGAATGAAGGAACGAAAGTGTTTCCACTGGAGGCACAAAATCTGTGCGCGTTCATCCAGCAGACGACGCAACTGGACCCGCATAGAAAGCCCGGGTCGCAGCTCGCGGTTCTGGTGAAATCGATCTTTCGGATCGAGGCGTCAGTGATTTTCGACGCCGATCTGCGCGAGGTCTACCCGGCGGGCGAGTGGTTCGACGATCTGGATGAGGTGCTGCAGAACATCTGCCTGTTTGAGACCACGAGCGATGACCCGGAGACGGGCCTAATCCGTAGAGTCCTTCGCATGGGAAAATTGCCGATTGGGGCGATGCTGCTGCGGGGGGAGGCCAGTGCCATGGCGGCGGACGCCATCGCGTCGGTGATCACCATCACCTTTGACCGCTACCATGCCTTTGCCAATGAGAGCCGGACCGAGAGCGCCCGCAAGACGGAACAGCTGCGGACGACTGTGCTCGACTCCCTCGCCCATGCTTACAAGACGCCGCTCACCGCAATCGAAGCTGCGAGCAGCGGGCTGGCGGCGATGGGTAGCCTGACCCCCGCGCAGGCAGGGCTGGTGGCGCTCATTGAAGAACAGGCCGAGCAGCTTAAGCAGCTGACGAACCGGTTGCTTAAGACGGCGCGCCTGGAAGGATCGGAGCTTGTCCCGCAGATGAAAGAGGTAGCGATCGCGCCGCTGATCGAGGACGTCGTCGCCAGTCTTCGTGAGCAGCTCTCGAGTTTCTCGGTGAGGATCGAGATATCGCGTGACGAGCTTTCGATCCGCGGCGACCGCAGTCTGCTCATCGCACTGCTTACGCAGTACGTCGATAATGCTGCCAAGTATGGCGAGGCCGGGACGGACATTATGATTCAAGCTGTGGAAGAGTCGAACGCAGTTGTCCTGTCGGTGCAGAACCTTGGTCCCGTGATTCCGGCCGCGGACCATGAGCGGATCTTCGACCGCTACTATCGTTCGGCTGCGTCGGCCAGTATGGCTGCGGGGACTGGCATTGGACTTTCGGTGGCTAAACGCGCGGCACAGGCCCACGGCGGCCACGTCTGGGTTACGAGCGATGCGGGCCGGGGCACGATCTTTTATGCTTCTCTGCCCAAGCTTCCGGAAAGCGACGCTCCTGCATGAGCACCTCAGCTACAAATTCGACGAGTCCGGCGGTCAGGGTGTTGCTGGTCGATGACGAGCCTGCGATCCGCCGCGCCCTGCGCGCTACGTTGAACGAGCTTGGGTTCTCTGCGGCGGAGGCCTCGCGCGGCGAAGAGGCCTTGCAGATGGTTCAGCGCCAGACGTTCGATGTCGTTCTGCTGGACATCAACATGCCAGGCATGGGCGGAATGAAGACGCTGCTGCGTCTGCGTTCGCTGGCGCCTCGCCTGCCTATCCTGATGCTCACGGTGCAGGACAGCGAAGAGAGCAAGATCGAGGCGCTCGAGTCCGGCGCCGACGACTACATCACCAAACCTTTCAGCATGCGCGAGTGCATTGCGCGCATACGGTCCGCGGTGCGACGAGCGCAGACGCCGGAGCGGCCGGAAGATGCTCCGCTGGCGATCGGGCAGATCCAGGTGCTGCCGGTGCGCCGCGTGGTCTTGAAAACGGGGCAGCCGATTCATCTGACGCGCAAGGAGTACGACATCCTGTACTACCTGATGACGCACGCGGGGCGCGCGGTGACGTACGGCAAGCTCCTTACTGCGGTGTGGGGCGCGGAGTATCGGCAGGAGGTGGACTACCTGCGGACCTTTGTTCGGCAACTGCGCAAGAAGATCGAAGACGATCCGTCGAATCCGAGGTATCTGCTGACCGATGCGTATGTGGGCTATCGGTTCGCGGAGTATCCGCTGGCTGAAGCGTCTTCAACGTCGGAAACGACGAGTGAGTCCAGGGAGCAGGAGTAAGGAGGGGCCCCCTCCCCCTGTTCGTCTTCGTTTCTTTAGAATCAGCGATTTGCGGATAATTTTTGCTGCAAAATATTGATTCCAGAGATTTTGTGGGAAAAATCTCTGGAATGAATGAGTTGCGGAGGTTCGGTGGTTCCCCTAATATCGAAACCCCACCCATGCCGACGATGAAGCCGTCGTCATGAATGGGGCACCCAGAGTTGTTGGGGGTTTTGATCTCTATTTCTATTATAGAGAGTTGAGTGGAATTAATGTGCCGCGATTTTTCTCTTTGTTTGCATAGGTTTAGGTGGTTTGGGGGCTTGACAAGATTTTGGGATTTCCCTTGGGCAGGCGGTTTCTGGAGTGAGGTGGCGGCAGGGCGGAAGAAGGCAGTTCAGTCGCTCCGGCTTCGCCTTCGCTCCGATCTCCCACCCCAGCGAGCAAGCTCGCCGGGGACCCCGGGGCCTTCGGCAGAGCGGAAGCGCCTTCGGCGCGGTTCTTTTCCTGGGGCGATGCCCCAGGCTGGTATGCGACGCGCCGTTGGCGCTTGGAGCGGTGGCGCTTTGAGAACCCGAATCTCAAAAGCGAGTCTTTGCCGGTGATGACCAACAAAGGGGCGAGAGCAGATTCCTTCGCTGCGCTGCGGAATGACGAGCCAAAAAACGCACGCAGATTTTCCGCCTGCAGCGAAGGATGACAACCAGAAAAGCAACATCAACAACAAAGATAACGGCAAAAGCAAAAGCAGGTCCTTCGCTTCGCTCAGGATGACAATTCAAATGACGAAGGTAAGCGAAATGGGGAGCCGGGATCCTTCGCTCGCGAGAGAACAAGCGGAAGGCCCAGGCGACAACAGAGCAACAGAATCCCTCTTTCTCCCTCTGTGGGCGATTGCATCTCTCATGTACACTGGGGGCCACCTCGACATACCCCACGCATGAATACCGCAGCTTCAGACCGGGCGCAGAAACTGCTTTCTCTGGAAGAGCAGGTAGTTCGTCTGCAGGCGTTACTGGAAGCCTCGCGCCAGGTGCATTCGATCCTCTCGGTGGACGATGTGCTGGCACGAACGGCGCAGGTGATGGTGCGGGAGCTGGAGATCGAAGGAGCGGTGTTCCTGGCGCCCGGAAGCGGCGACCTGATGGCGAGCTATGGCGCGCCGGCGCCGGCCGATTCGGACCGCAACTCCCGCTTTCCGCTGCTGTCGCGCGAGGGCCGGATTCTGGCCGAGCTGGTGGTGACGCCGAGCGGCGACGGCGGGCTCTCCTTCTATGAGCAGGATTTTATTGAAGGGCTGGTGCTGCAGGCGGCGGTGGCGCTTGAAAATGCGACCTACCATGAGCGCGATCTGCAATGGGCGCGGGTGCAGCAGGACCTTGACGCGGCGCGCGGCATTCAGCGCTCGCTGCTGCCGAAGAGCATGCCGCGTATCGACGGCTTCTCGATTGCGGGCCGCTCCAGCGCGTGCTACGAGGTGGGCGGCGATTACATGGATACGGTTGAGCTGCGCGACGGCACACAGCTTCTTATCGTGGCGGATGTAGCCGGCAAGGGGCTGGCTTCGGCAATTATGGCGGTGAGTTTTCGCTCCGCATTTCGCTCGCTGACCAGTCAGCCGCTTTCGCTGGTGGACATGGTGAATCGCGCCGGCCAGCAGCACTGGGAGGAGGGCGTGGAGGCAAGACGCCGCTACGTCACGGCCATCTTTGTGCGCCTGGATCTGGAAAAAGGTGAGATTGAGGTGGTGAACGCAGGGCACAATCCGGCGCTGCTGGTCTTTCCGGACGGGGCTACGGCTATTGTCGAGGCCTCGGGGACGCCGCTGGGCATGCTGCCGGAGATGCAGTATTCGGCGGAGACGATCGCGTTTCCCGCCGGGTCTCGCGTGCTGCTGTATACGGATGGCATCACCGAGGTCTTCCACGGCGACGACGAGTTCGGCTTCGACCGGCTGAGCGAAACTTTCTGCGGGGCTGCGACCCCGGATGCTGAAAAGATCCTTGATACTCTGTGGGAGACTCTTGTCTCCTATTCCATGAACGCGCCACAGACCGATGACATGACCGCGATTGCCGTCTGCCATCTTCTTCCCCAACAGGAGATCGCTCTCCCATGAGAAACGGAAGTTCCGTTGAAGTTCGACTGCCCTCCGAACTAGGCTTCGAAAAGGTTGCGATGGGCACGGCAGCCGGTATGGCTGAGCTGATGGGCTTTTCCAAGGAGCGCATCGAGGACCTGAAGACAGCCGTGGCCGAGGCGTGCATCAATGCCATGGAGCACGGCAATAAGTTTAATGATGCGGTGAATGTGGGCGTCGTGCTCTCCAGCAACAAGGACGAGCTCGAGGTCAAGGTGATCGACGACGGCATTGGCGTGGGCGACAAGCCGGCGTTGCCGGACATCGATCGCAAGATGATCGGCGAAGAGGACCCGCGCGGAATGGGCATGTTTCTGATCGAAGCGCTGGTGGACAAGGCGGAGTGGCACAAAGGACCGCCGGGCAAGAGCTTCGTCCGTCTGGTTATCAGGCTCGACAAGGAGAACAGCTAATGCAGGCAGCAACGAAGGTCTCGCAGCGCACGGCCACCACCGCTTCCGGAGAGAATGTCGCGATCCTTTCTTTTACCGGAGACATCGCTTCGACGTCCAAGGACTCGATTATGGAGGCCTACCACGGCATCGACGCCGGCATCACGAATGTGTTGCTGGACTTCACGGGCGTGGATTACATCAACTCTTCGGGCATTGCGATCATCATTCAGATGCTGCTCGAAGCGCATACCGCGGGCCACCGGCGGATCGGCATCTTCGGCCTGACGCCGCATTTTATGAAGGTGTTCAACATGGTCGGCGTGGCGAAGTATGCGACGATCTCGGCGGATGAGGCGACGGCGGTGGCCGCTGTCTGATGCACGCGTGGAAGAGAGGCAACCATGATCCTTCAGGTGGAGTTTGAGGAGATCAAGCCGGGCACGGCCGTGGTCAGCTTCACGGGAGCGCTCACGCTTGGCACCAGCCTGCATACGGCAGACCAGCGGCTGCAACAGGCGCTGGAAGGCGGATTTCCGAAGCTGGTGCTGAATATGGCTGGCGTTCCCTACATCGACAGCGCCGGCCTGGGCGCGCTCATCCATACCTCCGGGCTGGCGAAGGAGAATGGCGGGGAGCTGCGGCTATGCGGCGTCTCGGAACGGGTCGCGGCGCTGATCAAGATGACGCGAACCGATAACCTTCTGCCGATGGATATCGATGTCGAGGCCAGCCTGGCGGCGCTGGCTTAAGGCGCATCGACCTGTTTGGAATTCTCAGCAATCCGGCGATGTCCATCTGAATATGCCTTCCAGATCTGCGGCGCTCCGAACAGAACGCAGGTCCTTCCCCTTCGGCTTCGCTCAGGGTCAGGATGACAATTTTTGGCTCAGGATGACAAATTTTTTGTCCTAATGCGCCGCGAGCTGCGGCTCCGGAACGATTTGGGGAGTGGAGTCGCGTCCCTGCCACTGCACCTGTAGCACGGTGATGTCGTCAGCCTGCCCAAACTTCTGCGCCGCTGCTGCGATCTCGGCTGCGGTGACCGGACCGCTCATCATTTGGTGAACTCGATCGAAGCCGAAGAGGCGGCCGTGGGAGTCCTGCGCCTCGGCAACTCCGTCGGAGAAGAGCGTCAGAGTATCGCCAGGCGTCAGGCGGAATGTCTCGGAAGGAAAGTCGATGCCCGCCACCATTCCCAGCGGAAGAGCGCCTTCGAGCTTCATCTCCTGTCCGTTCAGGTAGGGCGGGACATGACCGGCGTGCGCGATCTGCACCAGGCCATCGGCGGAGAGGCGCAGGACCATGCAGGTGGCGCTGGCCTGCTCGCGCTCGACGAGCTGGTCGTTCACGATGCGGAGGATCTGCTCGGGGACCTTAGTCTGGCGGGCCACGCTGCGGATGACGCCGACGATCAGCGCGACCAGCATGCCGGCCTGCACGCCTTTGCCGGTGACGTCGCCCACTACGACCAGGGCGTTGCCCGCGCCTTCGAGCGGAAGAATCTGGAAGAAGTCCCCTCCGACCTCGCGGGCAGGATGGTACTCGCTGCGGATGGTGAGGCCTTCGATGGCGGGCAGCTTGTCCGGGATGAGCACCTGCTGCACGCTGCGCGCCTGCTCGATCTCCAGCTTCCACTGCTCCTGCAGGCGCTGCGAATGGATGAAGCGGCGGAGAAGCATCACGGTGATGATCAGAAGCGAAAGGATGGTCGAGATGGTTCCGAGCGAGACCGCGAAGCCGAAGATGGCGGTGGTGATGCTGATGTGAATCAGGCGAAGCTCGTGCTGGAAGTTGGCGACAAAGGCCAGCACGATGGCGGCGCCTGCCAATCCTCCCTCGGCCTTGTTGCGCCTGAATCCGGAGTAGGCCACAAGGACGAGCAAGAGTCCGAGACCAAGCTTGATTCCCAGGCCGATGGGAACCAGCCAGTCGGCCGCATGAACAGGGACCGTCTGGCCGTAGAGCGGGGGCCGGAGCATCGCGGTTCTGATCGCCAGCAGAGCGACGAAGGTCCAGACCGAATATTGCAGTCGCCTCATGTTGGGCAGACGGAACCAATAGGCCCAGAAGAGCACCCAGAGGCCGATCCGCACCGGCGTAGCCAGCACGTCGGAGAGAATCACCGCGGTGGTCTGTCCCATGGGAGTGGTGAAGTTTGCGAGCAGCACGATGGAGTTGCTGAGCAGGGTGGCGACACAGACCCAGGCCAGCCACATGTACGCCTTCTCGTGGGGGTCCAGCCAGAAGAGCGAGAGCGCCATGAACAGCGCCATCAGCAGGATCAGCATTTCCAGAAAGCCGCTGCCGACGCCGTGGGCGATGTCGTCGAAGTCCAGCCGCACCTGTCCCACAATCGCCGAAGCGTAGCCCAGCAGCGGAGGCTCATGCAGGCCGCCGGCTTCAGGACTGTTGAATGGGGTTGCGCTGTCCATCCACATGCGGATGGCGATGGTGATGCGGCCGTTCCTTACGCCATTGGGGAGAGCAAAGGACCGGGGAAGCGTGCTGTAGGCCGTGACGCGATGGCCTTTAAATTTGCCGAACTCGCCGATCTGGACGCCGTCGACAAAGACCTGGTAGGCATCGTCGGCGTCGTGGGGCATCTTGAGGGCGAGGGCGCGGTTGGCGCCTTCCACATCGACCTGAAGGCGGTACCAGGCAAAGCCGGAGTAGTTCGGGTAGCCGCGCGCGGTCCATCCGGGAAGATAGGCGCTCTGGCTTGGGTCCGAGGGGTCGGCCTGCGCGCTGAGGTCCATGGGGGCCCAGCCTGAGTCGTCAAAGCCGGGCTGCGACCAGGCGGCGTTGTCGCCGGTGTGAAACTTCCAGGGGCCGCCAAGGGCCGCTACGGCCTCGCCCAGCTTGACGTGTTCAATCGCATTGGGTGCGGCTGTAGTGGGCGTCGCGGAAGACGCTGCCGGAGCTGCCGCTTGCTGCGCCGCGGCAGGCGCGAGCAACAGCAGAAGCAGACAGGATGTAGCGAAAGGGCGCATGGAGGTCACTCAACAGCGAAAGTTGCGGCCCGGACGAGCTGATCGCCCCGTTGGTGCGGGGCTCAGTCGAGGATGTGCACGTGCAGAGATGCTACACCGTTGCGGAGGGCGAAGAAAAGAAAAGCTGCGCCCGATGGGCGCAGCTTTCTCTCTTGAATTGCGAGAACGCAGTGGGCTGGCAAAGACCGCGCGCTGGGCTAGAGCAGTGAGTCGTGAGCCGAACGGCGGCGCTTGAAGAGCAGGAAGCCAAACATGGCTGCCGCGCTCGAGAGCATCAAGATCGAAGACGGCTCGGGCACGAAACCCGGACTGACCGTGTTGTCAGCAAGAGCGCTCGGGTCCGCTCCTGTCTCCGCGATGATGAAGAACCCACCCTTCGGGATTCCTGCGCCGCCGGAGAAGAACGCCGTGTAGTCATCATCCCACGGTGACGGTGGTGTGCAGACCGTGGGTGACGTGAACTCGTTGGTTGCGCAGCCAATCGACTGTCCGCCCAATGACGTGTTGTTCGGAACGGTGAACGTCAGACTCGTGATGGCTCGTCCTGTGCCGTTAAAGCCATCGAAGCAAAACGTACCGTCGTCCCATGGGCCCTGCGCCTTCGGGCAGTTGCTGGAGAGAGTAATGCCGATCGTCTGACCAAATACAGCCGAAAAAGGCCCGTCGATCGTGACGGCTGTCACGCTCACATCGCCAGGAAATGTTGGAGGATCCAGCACCTGGAGCCGGAAGGCGTTTGCCGGGCTGGCAAACGTGCCCAGAAGAGCTGCAGCACATAAACAATAGAGAATTTTCATATCCAACTCCTTGCTGGATGACGTCCAGGGCGTGTTCAAAGACCGGATGGCGACGTGTCGCTCATGAACTCGGCGAATTTGCTGGACACGTTGCATCCACGCAGAAGACGTCGAAGTCAATCCAACCAATGTGTGATGTCGTAATGAAAGGGATATCACAACGCTGCACGAAAGGAAACAGTTTTCCCGTCACATCCTGCATGACGAAAGTCACGTTACCAAAGGATTCGCGGTGTGAAATGCTCTAAACGCACCGTAAGATGTGCAGAATTGGTATGGGGGAAGACGGCCATAAGGCTCGTACCTTTGTCCTATACCTATCAGGCTGCGGAAAAGTCTGGTTTGTGGCCTTCAAAGAGAAGGCCGGGGCTAAAGCCCTCGGCGTTTTCAGACACTTGTCGTGGGGCTGAAGCCCCACGCTAATCCAAAAAGCACCGCCAAGGAGTTTTTCCGCAGCCTCGATCGGAGAAGGCCCGAGCTCAAGCGCATCGGCTTGTGACAACAATCTCCCACGTGCCAGGCGGCACGCAGCAAAGCCGCCGATGAAAACCGGCGGCTTCGCTTGATGTCTTGCAGTCTGTCTACTTATTGAACGCGGCGACCGCTTCCTTCTCGTCGTCCTTGACGTCGAAGACGGTCAGCAGCTTGGTGATCACCAGAAGATCCCTGACCTTCTTGGAGAGCTTGAGCAGCTTGAGTTCCCCACCGGCATTCTTCACCGACGTATACGAGCCGACCAGCTCACCGAGCCCGGCGCTGTCGATATAGTTCACGTCTGCCAGGTTAATCAGAATCTTTTTCGAGCCCGCCGAAAGCGCGTCGCGCACTGCCTCGCGCAGAGCGATGCTCCCGTCGCCCAGCGTGATCTTGCCGCTGAGGTCCAGCACCGTGACGCCTTCAACGTGGCGGATCTTTACATTCATGCTCATGAACCCATCTCCTTCAGTTTTGCGTTCTATGTTTGACCAGCGTGATCTCAGTGCCTGGACTCAATTGTCGGAAGTGTACCTCATCCATAATGGCCCGCATCAGGAAAATCCCGCGACCGGAGGGGCGCAGCAGACCTTCGGGCGACAGGGGGTCGGGAACCGAGTCCGGATCGAAGCCCGCGCCTTCATCGGCCACCCGGATGGAGAGCGCGTCTTGGCTGAGGGTGAAGGTCACGTGGACATGCTTGGCCCTATCGGACTTGTTGCCGTGCAGCACCGCATTGGCGGCGGCTTCGCGCGCGAGCATGGCGATCTGGCTGGCGGTGTCCTCATCGAAGCCGGCCTTTTGCGCGAAGGCTTCGGCCTTGGATTCGACTGTCTCCACGCTTTCGAGCGCGGAAGGCAGGATCAAGCTTTCCTGAAGATCGGAGTCGGCCAAAGTGTCTCGTTCCTTGCTGCCGCGCCTAGCGAGGCAAGTGTTCCCCTTTGCAGCCACGACTGAAGGACTCCGGGGAGGCTCTGAGCGGAGAGTCTATCGCGAAGCGACCCCGGAGGCCAGAGATTCCTGTTGCAATTTGTTGGCGGGACCTCGCGAAATTACCCGGACGGGCGGTTTGCCCGCGGGAACCTGGAAGATCTGCCGGGACGATTGTGTTGCGTTTCATTTTTTTCGAGAGATGCAAGACAATTTGCGGCTATGATTCCAGACACAATGAAAAAGGGTCTTCTGGTCGTCAAATCATCGCTTCTTCTGGGCCTCTTTTTTGCCGTCGCTGCTGTGGCGCAAACGCAACAGCCGACTGCACCTTCCGCCGCCGCTCCTCTGGTGGTTCAAGGGCTGGGCGAGACGACTGCGCCTGTGGGCGGGGCGTGGCAGTTCCACACGGGCGACGACCCCGCATGGGCATCGCCCACGCTGGACGACTCGAAGTGGGAGGGCATTAGGGTCGACAAGCCGTGGGGCGAGCAGGGTCACTTCGGCTACACCGGCTATGCATGGTATCGGCGGCATATCGACTTCGTTGCGGTACCGGGAGCCGCGCCGGACCTGGCCATGCTGCTTCCTCGCGTGGAAGACGCCTATGAGGTGTACTGGAACGGCGAACAGGTTGGCCACGTGGGCAAGCTGCCGCCTGATCCTGTGTGGTTCTACCAGTCTCCGGCGCACACCTTCGGGCTCGGAAAGGTGCGCTCGGGCGTTCTGGCGATCCGGGTATGGAAGGCTCCCTATGCCTCCTTCGATACGGGTTTGACCGGCGGTCTGTTCGGCGTGCCGCTTGCGGGCAGCCCCGAGGCGATTGGAAATCAAAAAGGCCTGCACGACTATGTGTGGCTGAGGAACCGCCAGTACACCTTCGCGCTCGACCTGCTCTATGGACTGGTTTTTGTTCTGAGCCTGCTGGCCTGGTTGCGCGATCGCGAGCAAAAGCTGTTGTTCTGGATGGCGATCTTTGCCCTGGCGCCGGTGCTGCAGACCATTCTCTTCGGAATCCACCTTCCAGTCGCCTTCCGTTGGACCATGGGTCTCGCTCAGCCTACGTTTGCGCAGCAGGATGTGGCGCTGTGGTTTTTGCTGCTGTATCTGCTCAAGCTGGATAACCGGCCCGCTCTGGTGAGATGGACGCGCGCGCTTGCCTGGGTGTCCTTCACTGCTACCTGTCTCGATGGCGTCCTCACGATGTTCAACTGGGGCGGACAGCATGTGCGCCTGCTGCAGCTGGGTGACGGTGTGTTTACGACAGTCTTCACCGTGGTAGAGATCTTCCCGCTGATCCTGATTCCCTTTGCGTTCAAGAAGCGGCTGGACCTGTCGCGATGGCTGGTGGCTATTCTGGCGTTCACAACAGAGATGGTTGAGACGCTCAGGATCGCGCTCGAACAAGGATCGCGCTTCACCCATTGGACGATCGGCGATAAACTTTCCGCTCCGCTCTTCTTCGTGAACGGCAATCCGTTCTCGCTGCGCACGATCTCCGCAACTTTGCTCTTTATCGCCATCGTCTATGCTGTCTATCGCTATTCGATCGAGCAGAGCGAACGGCAGGCGGCGCTCGACCAGGAGTTCAAGAGCGCGCAGGAGTTGCAGCGTGTGCTCGTTCCCGAGACGCTTCCCGCTCTGCAGGGCTATGCCATCACCAGCGCCTACCGGCCGGCGCAGGAGGTGGGCGGCGACTTCTTCCAGTTGATCTCGAACCCCGACGGCTCGGCGCTTCTGCTGCTGGGCGACGTTAGCGGCAAGGGCCTGAAGGCAGCGATGACGGTATCGATGATCGTCGGCGCCGCACGTGCCCTCGCCGAAACCTCTGATGATCCGACCGGCATTCTGGTCGGGCTCAATCGCCGACTGTGCAACCGGCTGGGCGGCGGATTCGTTACGGCGATGGTGCTTCGTCTCGAAGCTGACGGCGAATGCGTGCTGGCCAACGCTGGGCATCTTCCGCCGTTCTTGAACGAGCGAGAGCTGGATGTGGCCGGCGCTCTTCCTCTTGGGATCGTCGGCAACGCGACTTTCTCAACGTCTACCTTTCATCTTGCTGTCGGCGACCGCCTGACGCTCTACACCGACGGCCTGCTCGAAGCCCGCAACCGGGCTCGCGAGCTGTATGGCTTTGAGCGTGTGCGCGAGCTGATTGCTACGCGGCCCGACGCCACGATGGCCAGCGACGCCGCGGTCCACTTCGGGCAGGAGGACGACATTACGGTGCTCACGATCAGCCGGCTCGCCACGGGCGTTGAGTCGACGACATCGCTGTCCGCGCCGACACTGGTCGCGTCAGTTGCCTAACGGGTTACGCGGCGCAGCGTGCAGCGCGTACACGAAAGCAGCGCGTATGATGCTCGTTGCGAGCAGCCATGCAGCCGACCGAATCTCTTCCGCCCACTCGTCGCGCCGATCCAGACGCTGAGGTCTGGCCGGCTCTGCCGCAGGCTGCGTGGAGCGACACCTGCGCTACCTTGCAGCTGTGGATGCAGATCGTTGGCAAGGTTCGCATGGCGCTGGTGCCGGCGATCAACCAATGCTGGAATGTGACTCTCTATCCGACGGTTCGCGGCGTCACTACGTCGATCATGCCGCACGGCGGCAGGATGCTGCAGATCGACTTCGACTTCATCGACCACATCCTGCTGCTCGAAACCAGCGATGGCGGGCGCGCCACCGTGCCGCTCAAACCTATGACGGTCGCTGCGTTTTATCGGCAGGTCATGGACGCGCTTGACGGCCTGGGAACGCCTGTGCACATCTGGCCCATGCCAGCCGAGGTCGCGCAGCCGATTGCTTTCGATCAGGACAATACCCATCAGGCGTATGACCCCGAGTATGCGCAACGTTTCTGGCGCGTGCTGCTGCAGGCTACGCGCGTCATCACAATCTTTCGCGCACGCTTCACCGGCAAGGTGAGCCCCATTCACCTCTTCCGGGGTGCGCTGGACCTGGCCTGCACACGTTTCTCCGGCCGCACGGCGCCTGAGCACCCCAGCATGCCAGGGCTGCCCGATCGCGTGACGCGCGATGCGTATTCGCACGAGGTCAGCAGTTGCGGATTCTGGCCGGGCGCTCCGGGTATCGAGCCCTTCTTCTACAGCTACGCCTATCCCGAGCCGCGGGGTTACAGGGAGTATGCGATCTCGCCTGCGCAGGCCTCCTTCAACGAGCCGATGGGCGAGTTCGTGCTGCCGTATGAAGAGCTGCGTCAATCTACGGATCCGGATGCCATGCTTCTTGATTTTCTTCAGAGCACGTACGAGGCCGCCGCCAACTGCGCTCACTGGGACCGGATGGCTCTTGAGGTTGCAAGTTTGCCGTCATCCTCCGGAACATAGTCCTTCGGATGCGAACCAGGAGCGTATCAGAACTCTAAGTTCGCGCGGATTTCAACGGAGCGGCTCCCGCCTCCTTTACCAAGGGCCTCGCTCTTGGTTACCGTAAAAACACGCTTCAATGCTTATATGCTGATTATTTGCGTAGTATGCGGTACCCGTAGCGCAAAAATCGGCCTGTATCTCATGGTAAAACCAGACGGCTACATAGAAGTCGGGATCGTATATGTTAGGAAACTCAAAAGTCACATTGGGATCGGATGATTTGCTCGAAATAAGATTGATGTTATATGGAGGCTCGCCCGTTGCGCCACACCCGATAAGGTACGCAACACCTTCTTGTGCATCATTAACAATGGCCTGGTTGGGACAGCGTATTGTGTGATCCCCCTGCGCTTTAATCGGACGTGTGAAGCAAAAGATAATCCCTACTAGGAACAACAGTGCCATTCGGTTCATTCTCATACAGCTCTCCATTTCCGAGGGGTTAGCAACCATTGTTAGTAGTGCATCGTGGATAGCGCATGGTCGGGCCACAATGCGAGAAAGGCTTCGTTCTCTCCGCTCACGCCACAACTAGCCGCACGGAGCTTCAACAGACCTGCACCATCACAGTTCTGAGAACTCTTCAAACTCACTCCTTCAGTCGGAGGGTGATGGACCAGCCTCGCTGCTCCCAGCGAGGCCGGCCTTAGTTGTGGATCCAATCGATGAATCTCTCAGAACTCGAAGTTCGCGCGGATTTCAACAGAGCGGCTGCCGCCTCCTTTACCGAAACTTTCGCCAAAGGAAGGATCCTGCGCTCCGGTGTCCCCAATACCCCAGACGGGATGATTGAAGGCATCCAGGATCTCTGCCTGCAGACTGAACCGCATCTCCCTAGCCAGAGGAACTGACTTGGTGACAGAGATATTGGTATTGGGAAGAAACACACTGTTTCCCCAGAACCAGTAGCGCGTGCCCACTGTGCCCGGGGTGCTGTTTGGGCTCAAGAATGCCGGGTTCGTACCGACACCGGAGGAGATGTATTTGGGATCGATCCAGTACTGTGCAAAGGAGTTTCCAGGTACCGAATGGAAGTGCATGGCGTGTTGGAGCTGCTTGGCTGTCACGCCGGTCAAATTGAGGCCGCCGTCAAACAGATTGTTGAAGGTCTGGTTTCCGCCGGCGATCTGGAAGGGCGCACCCGACTGGTAGGTGTTGGTGGTCCCAAGGGTCCACCCACCCACAGCCCGGTCCAACCAGGGATTGCCGTTCAGGAACATTTTGCCCTTACCGAAGGGAAGGTCATACGTACCGATAACGTGGACCACGTGGTGGATGTCTGAGCCAGTGGGCCCATAGGCGAGCGCAAGGTTGCGCAACGTGTACTGCGTGTTCATGCCCAGGCTGCGCGACCAGGTGTAGTTGACGTTGAAGTGCATGCCATGCCAGTTCTGCTGACGGAACTCCACTTCCAGAGCGTTGTAGTTGGAGTAGCCTGCCGCCGTCAGATACCCTACTCCCCTGCCTGCCTGATACGGATTGGCCTGGAAGAGGTTCGAAGGATACGGCCCCCCGGAACCGCTATACCCGGTATTGGTTTGGCAAGGCGTGAATTGCGTCAGGTTACAGAAGTACTGGCCAGTGTCTCCGAACGGTTGGGCTAAGGCGTTGGCCATGCTTCCAACACTCCCGTGTGTCAGGTCGTTAATAAGCCCGCCATCGCTATATCCGGCGGCTGGGTTGTCCTGAAACGCGGTGTCGAAGATCGGCGTCGAGCCAGCCGGCCCCTGGAATGAGTTTCCACCATTGGCCGAAAGCGCGGCCTGCGCCTTCTGGAACTGCGCGAGGAAGCCGTTTTCGAAGATATTGACTTCGTTCAGGTTCAGTACCATCCACTGGTGTATTCCACGGTTCCCTACGTAGCGAACTTCGATCGCATTGCTTCTTCCCAATGCGCGCTGAATACCGAAGTTCCAGGATTCCGTATAGGGCTGCTTGATGTTAGGATCCATACCCTCCAGGCCGTTCTGTGCAAACTGAGACGACTCACTGACCTGTGTCGTATAACTGGGCGGATTGATAAGGTAGTTCGACGGGAAGGTACCGTTCTGGAAGTTTGCGAGGTGTTCGGTTCCGGAAGTAAAGAACCCCGGCCCAGAACCATTCGTCGCAGACAAATCAAAGCCCTGATAGAAGAACGATCCATAATCGGAGGCGTACGCCCAATAGTCCTGATATTGAGGCGTATAGCGGCGGAGCGAGAAGCCTCCCCGAACCACCGTGGCGGAGTTGCCGAGAAGCCTGGCTAACGGTCCATCACCCTTCGCCGTAGGAGACCACGCGAATCCGATGTTGGGCTGGGGGCTCATGTTCCAGGGCGCGTAGGCGTGCTCACGCGACGTGTAGTTCGAGTCGGCTTCGCCCTTGAAAGATCCAGGCTTGAACGCGTTGTTCACGCCAGACGGTCCCCACAGACCGGCGGGCGTCGGGCTGTAGTAGATACTGCCGAGGTCGTGGTCGTCGCCAGTGAAGTCCCAGCGCAACCCATAGTTGAGGGTCAGGCTCGGGAACAGACGCCATGAATCCTGGAAGAAGATGCCCGTGGCTTGCTGAAGTTCATCCAGTTCGACCCCGCCATAGGGTTTGAACTGCTTTGTCTTCGGGTCGAGCGGGTGTGCCCCGCCGGCATCAAAAATATCTCCAGTAAGGATTGCATAATACGACTGCATCTCTCCTATTTGGTTTGGGTTGGCCTCCGCGAGTGCCGGGTTCGTCGGGCTGAAGACATTCAGCCCTGGGTCTCCGGCGCCCATTCCCATAGTGATGCCGGTATATCCCAGCGCAGGATTCCAGTAATGGTCCTGTTCACGGTAGAAGCTCGCCCCAAACGTAAAGTTATGGCCCTTCTTCTGCCAGAGCACGTTGTCACTAAAGCTGATCAGAGGATAGAAGTTGGACTGCGTCGAGTAGAAGAAATCGCCGGAGACGCCAGCGTCGGTGTAATTAAGACCCCATGGCCCATTCCACCAGACAATGTTGTGGGTCGCGCCGTAGTTATTCGATTTTGGGGCGCTAACCTGAAAGTTATACAGATAACCGCCCTGGAATTGGTTCATCAGCGTTGGGCTGATGAACCAGTTAACACCAATCCCCGCAGTGTAGGCAGTTGACCCGAAGCCGTCCTGCATAAAGGCGAAATCTGGTCCAGGAAAGGACGGAGTCAGGCCCGTCGGTTGGCTGAATTTGGTTTCGTTGAAGACGAAGTCGAAGGCCAGATTCTTCCGCATGTTGTAGTCAATACGGAAGGTGGGGTAGTAATTATATATGTTGTTCGGCTCACGGAACGCCAGCTCCTGGACGTTCTGCGATTCGTATTGGTCTGCTCCGCCCACATCCTCGCTGGTTCCCAGCGGCAGCGACTTATTGATCTTGGCAATCTCAGCCAAGATGGATGTATCCACGGTCGACTGCAGACCGGCAGCTCCTGCAATCTGAAGCAGGTTGACCGTATGTGAAGCGTTGTCCTGGCCAAGAAAGGTGTAGTTCCCTTGCTGCATGGAGGGCGTCAGGTAGGGGTCCATAAAGTTTGACTTGCCGGGAGTCAAATCTTCCTCGTAGCTGCCGAAGAAGAAGAGCTTGTTTTTCAGAATGTAACCCCCGACACTGCCCCCAAAATCCTCATGGTGGGAAAGAGGTTTTGGAACGCCGAAGTGGTCGTTGGTCCACGAGTTCGCATTCAGTGAGGAATTCTGCATATCCATAAACACTCGGCCATGGAATGCATTGGAGCCGCGACGGGTAGTAAGGACCGTTTGCATCGCGGCTTGACCATACCCCTGGTTAGAGGTCAGGCCGGAGGTCTGAACTGTCACCTCCTGTACGCCTTGCACGCGCGGTGTAACAGGTGTCGAATATTGACCCATGGCGCCGTAGGCCTTAAATCGGCTGGAAACGGCGAGTACGCCATCGCTGGAAGTCACTTCCGCCTGGTGCTGCTCATTGTCCCAGAAACCCGCCGAATTATATCCAGCCACGAACTGGGTGAACTGCGTAGGATCGCGGTCAAACGCCGGCAGATCTTCAATCTGCTTCAAGTCGATGGTAGTCCCAATGACGTTCGAGGTGGCTTCGACCAGTGGCGTCTGCTCTGCCGTCACTTCTACCTTTTCGGACACTGCGCCGACTTCGAGAGGAACGATCAGATCGGTGACGCGCGAGGCATGGATCGTTACCGTATCAAAAACGGAATCTTTAAAGCCGGGCTTGCTCACAGTCAGCGAATAGTCGCCCGCATCCAGGCCCGAGAACGTATAGGTCCCCCCTTTCATGGTGGCCCCATTCCGAGTCACGTTGGTCGATTTATCCCGCACAACGAGGGCAGCATCAGGAACAACGGCGCCGCTGTTGTCGTGCACAATAAGCACCAGATTGCCCTGGTTGCCACTCTGAGCGCGCAGCGTGAGCGTGGCGAAGGTTGCAATCAGCATGAAAACTACGGCCTTAAGAAACCGTTTACATTTTTGGGTCATTTCTGGCATTCTCCTCAAAATTTCACGTACTGCTGCTGCGACCTCTATGACCGCTGAAATTCCTGATTTCCAGCCGCGCAGCCATGGAACTGTGACCTTGCCTTTACGACGCCTTATGCTCTGCGAAAAACGCGTGGATAAATTGTTGACGGGATTGTGCGCCTATCCGGAGACTTTTTGCAAGCGAAAAATGCTAAATCGTATTTTTTTTTGGCGGTAAAGTTGTATTTTTAAGGGCTGTCCCAGATAACAAGAGCCAGACGCTGATCGTCAGCCGGATGAGGAGTTCGATCTCATCCTTAATACCGGGCGCACCGTGGAGCACTGGCATACGCGCACCAAGACCGGACGCGTAGCCATCCTCAACGGCATGGCGCCGAACGCGTGGCTGGAGATGAATCCGATCGACGCCGAGAGGCTCCGTCTGCAACCTGGTGACCCTCGGGGCTTTCGATCCCATCTCCCGCGAGCCCAACTTCAAGCAGTGCGCCGTTCGCGTGGAGCGCCGCACCTGACCCTGAAGTGCCTGCTTCGACGCCGGAGGCCGCTGGGGGCGGCCGGGAGGCCCGCGGGGACGGCGGCGAGGCTGGGTTCCCGGACTCCCGGCCTTAATTTGGCGGCGGAAGGGCAAAACTGGGTAGAATCAAGACGCCCATCGATTCAATCGACAGCGATCGCACCTGCACTTAAGGACCGTTCCGACATTGACAGACCAATCCATACAAGGCCGCGTTTTGAAGGTGATCGCAACTTCAAAACGCATTCCACTCGAGAGCGTTCAACCGGACAGCAGCTTCGAGTCTCTCGGGATCGATTCGCTCGATCGTCTCAACATTCTCTTCGACCTGGAGAGCGAGTTCGACATCGAGATCAATGACGAGGACGCCAAGAAGGTCAAGAATATCCACGAGATGATTGAAGGCATTACCCAACTCGTGGAGGCGAAGACCTCCTCTTCGCCCACGGAGTAGCATGCATCGGGTTGTCGTCACCGGGACCGGCGTGGTGAGCGCCTTCGGCAAGGGCACCGAGGTGTTCTGGCGGGGCGTGGCCGCAGGCACTCCCGCGATCCGTCCGCTCCTGGGCGCGTATGCCGAGCAGATAAGGTTCAAGAACGGCGCGGAGTTCCAGGATTACGTCCCCGAAGATCACTTTGCGGCGAATGAGATTGGCTTCATGGATCGCTTCGCGCAGTTCGCCGTCCTCGCGGCGCGCGAAGCCATCGCCGGCGCGGGCATCGAGTGGACCCCGGAGCTGCGCGAAACGACCGCCGTCATTACCGGTTCGTGCCTGGGCGGGCGGACCGTGGAAGAGACCGGCTACTGGGAGCTCTTCCACAACAGACGGAACCGCGTCCATCCTCTCACCATCCCTCTCAGCATGAGCAATGCCGGCGCCAGCCACATCTGCATGCAGTTCGGCATCGGGGGCCCTGCCTACACAATTTCGACGGCCTGCGCCTCGGCTACCCATGCCATCGGGCAGGCCTTCTGGATGGTGCGCTCGGGGGCCGCTCCGATGGCCATCACCGGCGGCAGCGAAGCCCCGTTCTTCCTGGGCGGCCTGAAGGCGTGGGAGGCCATGCGCGTCATCAGCAAAGACACCTGCCGCCCGTTCTCCGCCGAGCGCAGCGGCATGGTGCTGGGCGAAGGCGCCGCCATACTGGTGCTCGAACCACTCGAGAGCGCACTCGCGCGCGGGGCCCGTCCGCTCGCCGAGATCGTCGGCTTTGGCATGTCCGCCGACGCCGGCCATATCACCCAGCCCGTGTCTTCCGGTCCCTTCCGCGCCATGCGCGGCGCGATGCGCGACTCCGGCCTGGCTCCCGAGCAGATCGGCTACATCAACGCGCACGGAACCGCGACCGAGGCCAACGACCGCGTCGAAACCGCGGCCATTCATTGTGCCTTCGGAGCGCATGCCGGCAAGCTCGCCGTCAGCTCCACGAAGTCCATGCACGGTCACGCTCTGGGTGCGGCGGGCGCTCTGGAGGCTGTCGCCAGCGTTCTCGCGCTCAAGCACGGCATCCTTCCGCCCACCGCCAACTTCCTCACCGCCGATCCCGCCTGCGATCTCGACGTCATTCCCAATCAGGCGCGACCGTCGCAGGTGGAGGCTTGCCTCTCGAACTCCTTCGCCTTTGGCGGCCTGAATGCCGTGCTGGCCTTCAAGGCATTTCCCTAGCTCGTTCCTCTAGGGTGTATCCACATATAGCTGCAGTCTGATCCAGGCGCAGGCGAGAGCGGCACAGGAGCGGAAGGCTTCGATGGTACGGCAGTAGCGGG
>Ga0207933_1000710_pt1 | contig 29713 bp, 24 predicted proteins | sample NGESurdeep092012_4_FD_184488 | JGI IMG/M metagenome (GOLD analysis project Ga0207933, IMG submission 184488) | Arctic peat soil microbial communities from Barrow, Alaska - NGEE Surface sample F53-3 deep-092012 (SPAdes) | ecosystem: Environmental > Terrestrial > Soil > Wetlands > Peat ... | reverse complement strand
CATTGATTCAGCACCAGCCAATACAAACCGAGCTGGCGGGTCGCCTCGGCGAACTCGGCAAAACTTACGGGCTTCCGGACATAGCTATTCGCTCCCAGCCGGTAGCTGCGCACGATGTCGCTTTCCTCATCGGAAGAAGTCAGAATGACGACGGGGAGCACCTGCGTTCGCGGAGACTCGCGAATTCTGCGCAGCACCTCCAAGCCATCGATTTTTGGCAGTTTCAGATCCAGCAGCACCAGAGCCGGGAGTTCGTTGAGCGCATTCGAGCCCTCTCCGAAGAGCATCTCGACCGCCTCCTCGCCGTCATGAGCCGAGCGGATTTCATTTACAACATTCGCTTTCCGCAAGGCGCGGATGGTCAACAGTTCGTGATCCGGATCGTCCTCGACTAACAGGATCGATCGGCCCCTCTCTATCATTGAAGAAGCTCCCAAATCCGGCATGACCCTATCCTAGTTGAAACCAAAAAGTCGCGCCCTGTCCTTCCACGCTCTCGGCCCAAACCCTTCCCTGGTGGCGCCGGATAATCCGCGCTACCGTGGCCAGGCCAATCCCTGAACCGCGAAAATCCTTGTCTCCATGCAGCCGGTTGAACGCGTTGAACAGCTTATGAGTGAAGCGCGCGTCAAAGCCCACGCCATCATCGCGGATAAAATACGCGCCGCCGGAACGCCCAAATTCAACATGGGCTTGCTCTCGTCTTGCAGTGAACTTTACTGCATTTCCCATCAGGTTTTCCAACGCTGCGCGCAGCAATCGTGAGTCACCCTTGCATTCGAGCCCGGCTTGAATGTTAAACACAATGCTTCGGTTCAAGTTTTGCATCGTCAGCTCCCCGGCTACGGCTCGGGCCATGGCGCTCAGGTCTACCGGCTCCTCGATCAGTTCTGCGCGCGTGATCCGGGAGAGATGCAGCAGGGAATCAATAAGGCTACCCATGCGCTGGACGCCGTCGCGAATGCGGCGCAAGTAGTCATTGGCGTTGCCATCGAGAGAATCTCCGTAGTCTTCCGCAAGCACCATGCTGAAACCGTCGATGGTTCTCAGCGGTGCGCGCAAATCGTGCGAAACCGAATAGCTGAAGGCCTCCAGCTCGCGATTGCTCTCCTCCAGCTCCAAGGTCCGCTGGGATACACGGTCTTCGAGTTCCGCATTCAACTGCCGCACTTGCTCCGCGCTGGCTTCAGCTTGGCGCCGCGCCTGGCGTTCTGCTTCGTAAACATTGGCTCGGTCCAGCGCAATGCCAATGCGGCCCGCGGCGACCGACAGAATCTCTTCGTCGCTGCTCTCGAATGGCTGTGCACTTTGCCGCCCGGCTACGATTAAGCCGGAGAACGATGGAGAACTGGGGAGCGGCGCGATCAGCACGGAACGAAGGTGTTCCGGAAATCCATCCAAGGGCAGGGGATCGACCGCCGTATCGGGCAGCGCGATAACGCCCTCCCCCCGCAGAGCCCTGGAAAGCGGGCCTGAATGGGTTATTGGAATCGGCGTGCCTGGAGGTGGCCCCTTTCCCGCACCGGCCTCTATAGCCATCTTGCCGTCGCGCTCGGTCAGCAGCAGTACCGCATCGGCGCGGAGGAGCCGAAGCAATCGCTCCAGTAGCTCCGCATTGAGATCGCCAATCGGCAGCCGGGAGAGAGTCACATCGCTGATGCTCTCCAGCTTCTGCAGCCGCTCAGTGGTTTCTTCCCCATGCTCGCGCAGCCTGCGTTCAATCGCGAAGCTGCGAAAGACCAGGAGAATCAGCAGTAAGTCAATGGCCCCGGCGAACAGCGCCGTCCCTTCAGCGCGCAGCCTGTCCTGGTGCACGCCCGCTGTCCGCTCCACCAGCAGCCCCTGCTCCGTCGCCTGCATTTCCGCCACCGTCGCGCGGCCATGGCGGATCTGAGCCAGATCGGTCACGCTTAGCGTCGATTTTTCGGCGCTTCCGTGTACGGGCGGGTGCTGGAGGATGCGGCTCTCCAGCATCACTTGATCATTGGTTATTTCCTCGCGCAGCCCCGCTAGTGCTCGCTGCTGTGCAGGATTATCCGTAATCAGGCCGGCGACATGGTCCAGTTGAGCCGGCAAAGCGAGAAGCGCCGCTCTATAGGGGCCCAGTTCTTCCACATCCCCGCTGAGCAAATATTGCTGTGTGGAGGTTCCTGCGTCGTTTAGAGATTCGCTTACCTGCTGCAGGCCATAGATGACTCGCCAGGTATGGTCCACCCAATATTGCGAGAGCGAGAGCGCCTGAACCGAGCGCAGCGACAGCCAGGTATTGAAAGACAGGATGAGAAGCGCCGCCCCGAGCAATGTGGCTACAAACAGATGGGAGCGTCGCGATTTCATCCTTCTAGCTGAGAACTCCGATTCTGGAAAGCATGCCCCGGGAGCAGCCATCTTGCTGATCGAAAAGCTCTCCGAGCCACGTTACCGCTTGAAGACGAGATGCTCTGCTTTGTCCTGCGGTTTCCTATCATTATGCATCTCATAGAAGCGGGGTCGGGCGGTAGGCCGTCTGCCGCCATGGGACAGGGAGGCGTGCAAGGGTTAGGCCGGCTCCAGTTCTTTTGCGCATGGCCGGCGCCATGTTCGCTCTGGGATCTTCCGTCCGGCAGCCCGGAAAGCACCGTTCGTTAGGCTCTTTACCTATTGATTTTTGGAGATAAAATCCTTAAAATAAGAGAAATGCTGAGGCCTCGACCAGGAGCGATCCTGCGGGAAAGCCGATAAGCACCTTATCTCGCTAGAGGATAGTCGATCAATGGCAAAACGTCGCGGAAACCCGAACTGGGGCAAGCCGGAGCCGATCGGTCCGGTAGTTCCCACCGTTACCTCCTTTGAGCAAGTGGTAAAGGAATTTAAACTTACACCCGATCAGTATGTTCGCTCGACGCGCTTGCGTGAATGGGCCCGGCGCAACAAGAACTCGAAATATATTCCTGAAGCTTTACTTGAGGCTTGGGGTTTCGAGATCGAGTCGACCTTGTAAAAAGTTCGTGATGAGCAGAGTAAAAATGGCCGCCCCTTCGGGCGGCCATTTTATTTCTTAGGGCTTTCGCATCTGATCGTCTATCGGAACGCCCCCGCCAAATCCAACCGGCCGTTGCACCTGCAAAGCATCGCACCCAACTCTTTATCTCTTCGCTTCCCAGAACCCCGCAAGCGGCAGCAATTCCGCTTTCGCGCAATGCGCAGCGGTTGGTCTGCGCAAGGGGCTCGGACTACACTCAAAATCATGGACGCGCAAAACCCTCCCCGCCCCACCAGACGAATGCCTCCACCCGGCGAAACTGGCGAGGAGGCTCTCTATCTCCGCTTCCTGAGCGAGAAGCGAATCGCGGTGGTGGTCAAGCTTCGCGATGGAGAGAGCGTCTCGGGATGGATTGAATATTTCGACGATGCGATGATCCGCCTGACGCGCGAAGACAAGCCGAATCTGTTCATTTACAAACACCAGATCCGCTCCATCCGTGAGTTGGCCCGGCGCAGCGGCAACCGCGCCCAGCAGGAAAACGATGGGAGCGCGAATTGACCCCTTTCCCCGCCGAGTTGGATCGCGGTTTTGCCCAGGGAGCGGCGGAAATCGCGGTAGAAGCAGGAGACCTTCTTCGCACCTACTACCATCGCGGCGTCGCCATGGAATACAAAGGCGATGTCGATATCGTTACCGAAGCCGACCGGGCATCGGAGAAGCTGATTGCCGCCGCCATCGCTAGCCGGTTTCCCGGCCACGGCATCTTTGGCGAAGAGGGAACTCGCCTCTCGCTGGAGCGCGAGTTTCGCTGGTACGTCGATCCCCTGGATGGAACCACCAACTTCGCTCATGGTTTTCCCGTCTTCTGCGTCTCGCTCGGTCTGGAAAGGCGTCCTGCAGGTTTGCGGCCGGGTCAGGACGGCGAGCTCGTCGCGGGTGTGATCTATGATCCGCTGCGTGGAGATCTCTTCGCCGCGGAGCGGGGAAAAGGCGCCTGGCTGAACGGAGCCCGGCTGCACGTCTCCGCCGTAGCGCAATTGCAGGAGAGTCTGCTGGCGACTGGCTTTCCCAGTCACAAGCGCCATGTGAATCCCAACATCCACTTCTATCAGCAACTCACGCTGCGCTCTCACGGCATCCGCCGTGCGGGCTCGGCTGCATTGGATCTCGCCTACTGCGCCGCCGGACGAATCGATGCCTTTTGGGAGTTCAATCTGAATCCTTGGGATACCGCCGCCGGCGCGCTTTTGGTGACGGAGGCCGGCGGTCGCATGACCCGCTTTGACGGCGATCCCTTTCGCTTGGACAGTCAGGAAATTCTGGCGACCAATGGGCTGCTCCAAGCCGAGCTGCAGCAGTTCTTCGACGACATGTTTTCCGGGCGCAATATCGGCCCCGTCCCCACGCCCGCTGAATATGCGGCCCGCCGCAAATCGGGCGCGCGTGAATGATCCATGGGTCGCGGGCCGTTACTGCTGCTACAATTCAAATCCTAAGCCCTAATCTCTGGAGAGCGGTTTTATGACTTACGTTATCGCCGAACCATGCATCGGAACCAAAGACACTGCTTGCGTGGATGCCTGCCCTGTGGATTGCATCCATCCGAAGAAGGATGAAGCGGATTTCGGCGCGTCCGATCAGCTTTTCATCGACCCGGTCGAGTGCATCGATTGCGGTGCGTGTGTTCCCGTCTGCCCGGTTTCCGCCATCTTTGCCGGCGATGATCTGCCTGAAAAGTGGGCAAGCTTCACGGAGAAAAACGCCACGCACTTCGGACGCTAAGCACTTCTCCTGTAGGTGTGTCCCGGAACAGCCTCGACAAAGGCGGCTTTTTGCTAAGAAAAGCCACGCCTCGCGATGGCTCGGTGGGACATCGCAAGACGAGAAGTGCTCTAAAGCAGTATCGCTCCGGCAGTATCGCTCCGGCAGTATCGCTCTAGGGCGCCAGTCAAATCTCCCCACCGCGCTTGACGATCCCAAGGTGGCAGCTGCGCGGCCGCGCTTTTTCTTCTGCACTGAGATGCCGGCCCTCCTCGCTCCATTCGTTTTCGCCGTGATCGGAGGAGCGTCCCCATGATCCAGCATCACGCGGAGGCCGTCGTGCTCCGCAGTTGGCCCATCCACGAAGCCGATCAGATCATCAGTCTCTTTACCCGCGACATGGGAAAGATCAAAGGAGTGGCCAAGTCGGCGGCCAAATCCCGCCGCCGCTTTGGAGGCGCGCTCGAACCCACCACCTATGTTCGCGCCCGTTATGTCGAGAGGCCTAGGCAGGAGCTGGTTCGTCTCGATTCCTTTGAGATCATCCGCTCTCCGCTCTCCGACCCCGTCGATTATGGGCGGGCCGCCGCTCTGGCCTTCTTCGTCGAGATTTTGGAGGAGACCCTCCCTGACCATGATCCCCAGAACGACATCTTCCGCCTGCTGATCGCGGTGCTGGAGCAGACCCGTGTGGATTCCATTTGGATGCCGGTTACTTACTTCGCACTTTGGATCACCCGCCTCCTGGGCTGGCTTCCGGACTTGAGCCGATGCAGCGTGTGCGGCGAGCGCCTCGCCGGTTCTTCCTCCTATTTCGATGCCGCGTTCGATGGCCTCTTCTGTGAGCGGCACTCTCCCGGCGCGGGTCATGGGTCCGTGGATGGCGCCCCCAGCGCGCTTTCCCGGCGCTCCGTCCTCAGCGCCGATTCGCAGGCGCTGGCGGTGCGGATATTTCGCACTCCGGCCTCGGCCCTGGTTTCCGAAGCTTGGCCACGAAGCCGCGCCGCCGACCTGCGGCGCTTTGCCGTGCAGAGCCTCGAGCGCCACATGGAGCGCAGGCTCACCACCGCGGCGGCGCTTCTGCGGTTGGGCGGGGCGTAAATGGCCCGGTGATTTAGAATCCAACCGTGGCTTCCCAAGTATCCAGTTCAACCCAGCCTGCGGGCGCGTCTCTCGCGGCGCCGCGCGCTCCCCTGACATTTCAGGAGTTGCTCTTTCAATTACAGAGCTTTTGGGCCCGCCGCGGATGCATTCTTGAGCAGCCCTACGACGTCGAGGTGGGTGCCGGCACCATGTCGCCGGAGACGTTCTTGCGCGTGCTCGACTCTCAACCGTTCTCCGTCGCATATCCTCAACCGTCGCGCCGGCCCGCCGATGGACGCTACGGCGAGAACCCCAACCGCCTCTTTAAGCACACGCAGTATCAGGTAATTCTTAAGCCGCCTCCCGCCAACGTGCTGGAGATTTACCTGGAATCGCTGGCCGCCATTGGCATCAATCTGCGCCGCCACGACCTCAAGTTTGAAGAAGACAATTGGGAGTCGCCTACCCTGGGCGCTTGGGGCATCGGTTGGCAGGTGATGCTGGACGGCCTGGAGATCACCCAGTTCACCTACTTCCAGCAGTGCGGCGGCATCGACCTGGATCCGATCTGCGCCGAGATCACCTATGGTCTGGAGCGGATCGCGGCCTTTCTCCAGGACGTGGATTCGGTCTATGACATTGTGTGGACCCGCGTGCCTCTGCTCGGAGCGGCAGCGCCGGAAGGCTCCGCCTCAGGCGCCGCGAACGGCTCCTCCCCTATGCGCGAGATTACCTATAGCCAGGTGCGCCATCTGGAGGAAGTGCAGTTCTCCGCCTATAACTTCGAGTTTGCGGACGTTGAGATGCTCTGGGAGCATTTGCGCCTGTATGAGAGGGAATGCGGGCAACTGCTCGCCGGCATGGAGCGGGCCGGCGAGGCTCAAGATGCCGCAGAGATGCGCAAACAACCCATTCTGCCCGCTTACGATCTCTGCCTCAAATGCTCGCACCTCTTTAATCTGCTCGACGCGCGCGGCGCCATTTCGGTCACCGAGCGCGTGGGAGTGATTGCCCGTATCCGTGCGCTGGCGGTGGGCGTCGCGAAGGCCTATGCCCGGATGGCGTCGGCAGTCCAACCGGCAACAACCTAGGAAAGAACAGAAGCCGAATGCCCGATCTGTTATTGGAACTGGGAATGGAAGAGATTCCAGCCCGCATGATAGCCGCCGCTGAAGCGGAGCTTGCCCGCCGGGTGAGCGACCTGTTGACGCGTGAATGCCTGGCTCCATTGGATTTCGCGCACGGCGAAGGCCACGATGCAACCGCCGCAGTTGTCAGCTATTCCAGCCCGCGGCGGCTGGCCGTGCTGGCTCGCGGCGTTCTCAGCCGCCAGCCCGACAGGGAAGAGCAGCTTACCGGACCGCCATGGAAGGCGGCCTTTCGCGATGGGGAACCGGCCCCAGCCGCTCTCGCGTTTGCCAAAAAGGCTGGGGTGGAGGTCGCCGCGTTGCAGCGAATCACGACGGCGAAAGGCGAGTATGTCTCCGCCACGGTCGCCCGCCCCGGGAGAGCTGCGGCCGAGGTTCTCGCTGACCTGTTGCCGAAGGAGATTGCCGCGCTCTCCTGGCCCAAGACGATGTACTGGAGGGCCCGCAAGCCGGAGCGCTTCGTCCGGCCTCTACGCTGGCTTCTCTGCCTGCTGGACGCGGCAGTGCTTCCCATTGAATTCGCCGGAATTCGTGCCGCCAACCAAAGCTATGGCCATCGCATACTCCACGGCGATTCTCCCATCGATGTCCGGCGTCCAGAGGACTATCTCTCGCAGCTGAACTCGGCCTTCGTAATGGCCGACCCTGCGGCGCGCCGCCATCGCATTCGCAAGGCGCTCGATGCGGCCGTACGCGGCGTTCCCGGCGCGCGCTGGCGCGAAGATGAGGCGCTGGTGGAGCAGGTGACGCATCTCACCGAATGGCCTGCCGTGGTGCGCGGCGATTTCGAACCGGAATACCTTTCGCTTCCCGAAGAAGTTCTGGTTACCGTGATGCGCGACCACCAAAAGTACTTCGCCGTGGAAGACGCGCAGGGCAAGCTGGCTCCTCACTTCCTCGCCGTGCTCAATACCGAAGCCGATGCCGAGGGCTTGGCGATCATCCGCCACGGCAACGAGCGGGTGCTGCGCGCGCGTTTTAACGATGCGCGCTTCTTTTGGAACTACGATCAAAAGACCCCGCTGGCCGCTCGCATCGATCAATTGAAAACAGTAACTTTTCAGAAGAATCTCGGCAGCTACTTTGACAAATCGCAGATCAACCTGCGCACCGCGAAGGCCTTCGCCGCCTCCGTTGCCGCCCAGGGTGTCTCGCTCGACCGGGAAGCTCTGGAGCAGTCGGCGCTGCTCGCCAAGGCCGATCTCACCACGGAGCTGGTGAAGGAGTTTACCGAGTTGCAGGGCGTGATCGGTGGCCTTTACGCGCGCGCGCAGGGGCTGGGAGACACGGTAGCCGCCGCGATCTCCGCGCAGTACTTGCCCGCTTCGATGGATGATCCCATTCCACTCACGGCCGAGGGGCAAATTCTGGGGTTGGCCGATCGCATGTCCACAATCGTCGAGATGTTCTCGATCGGCCTGGAGCCCAGTGGATCGAAGGATCCCTTCGCGCTCCGCCGGGCCGCCAACGGAGTCATCAAGATTCTTGCCGAGTCATCTCTGCCGCTTACCCTCACGGAAGTGCAGCGGCTGGCGGAGCAGCAGTCGGAGCGTGCCCCGCGCGAGCAGGTGGGCGGCGCGGTGTCGGCCTTCCTCGCGGATCGCCTGAACTTTTATCTGCGTGAGGTGCGCGGCTGCGACTACGACGTGGTGAATGCAGTGCTTGCCGCCGGCGTCACCACCGTGCCGGACGCCATCGCGCGGGCGCAGGCCCTCACCGAGGTTCGTGGAGCCGATGACATGCTCGCCATCTCCACTGCCTTCAAACGCATCAAGAACATTCTTCGCCAGGCGCGGGAGCAGGATGCGGCCGCTGCCGATGGGGAGATCGTAGATAGCGATCTCGTGGAGCAAGCGGAGCAGAGGCTGCACGCCGAGACACGTGAGCGCTCGCCGCAGGTGGAGGCGCTCCGCGCCCGGCGCGATTATGCGCAAGCGCTGGAGTGCGTGGCGGCGCTCCGTCCCGCGGTCGACGAGTTTTTCGACGCCGTTATGGTGATGGCGCCGGAAGCGCATTTGCGCCGTAACCGTTTGGCCCTGATTGCCTCTGTTCTGGGCAATTTTTCACGCATCGCGGATTTCTCTGAGATTGCGCCCGTGCGCGCAGAATCGCGCAGTGGTCCCGAACAAGCTTCGCACTAGCCGCGGCCAAGCCGAGGCTAGCGCGGATGCATGACGCGGATACACGCTAGGTGTCCCCGAAGCAAATGCACAATACGCGGCTTTTCCGTTCCGGGAAAAGGTAAAAACGCTCTAGGGCTGAAAGCTGGGCGGCTTGCACTGCTCTCGCTGGACGGCGCCGCCCGGCGTGTCCAGCTTAAATGCAAAGGCGCAATTCAACGTGCTGAAGCCCACCGTTGCATTCGGATAGACATAGATCGTCTTTTGATCCGGATAATAGACCGTCAGAGCCGTTCCCTGGTTCATCCCCTGCAGTTGGAAGAGAAGGTCCGAACTTTGCGCCTGGACGGTTCGGCCTGCATGCGCCCACCAGCCTATGGCCATTGCCAATGCGATCAGCGCTGCATCGCGCAGCCAGCCCGCGCCGCGCCGGTTTTCTCTTTGTCTCGATATTCCGCTTCCCTCGTTCTCGTTCATAATTCCGCCCTCCGGCTGCGGAAAGGTTATCTGGAGGCGGGGCATCCGGCAATGTTGTAAGTGCTCGGGAACCTGACGCCCAATCTCGAGTGCAAGCGCCCGCAAGGGTCCTGCAGCTCCTCTGGCAGGATTACAATCCCGCGCGAAATCGTAGTTTTGCGTCGCGCCTTGTTTGCGTCGGGGTGCGGATTGCGTCCGAGGGCTCTGTAGTTCAATGTTGATTTATATAAAAATAAGCTAAAGTAGCGCAAAAGTGACGTAAGTACATGTTGTATCAATCAGATGCAAGATCTTCTCGCCGCCGCACAATTCAGTGATTTTCACTCCGGTCAGAAACCGCGCGGCCTTCCCCTGGTTGAGGAGAGGCCGCGCAGAAGTGAATCAGTGCACGCCATCCGTTCAATTCATGGCGTCAATGTAGTGAGCCAGGATCACCGGATCGCCAGAGACCGGATCCTTGATCAGCAGTCCCACCACGCGGATTGAGGTGGCGCTGCTCAGGCTGTTTACATCGGTAAGGCCCATACGGTAGGTCGCTCCGTCCACATAGACCGTCACCGGACCCGGCACCAGCAACCCTGCAAAGCCCGTCACATTCATCTGGAAGGTGCCGGAACCGGGGCTGACACTTCCCCCGATCACCTGCCCGTTAAATCCCCAATGACGCAGCACGACTCGCTTCACAGTTACTGCCTGGGGATTGGAAGCGCCGGATGCCGGGCCTCCAATGGAGACATGTTGGCCTGGAAGCAGCAGGCTCTGGTTGAAGACAAATTCGGTCAATGGGTTATGCATCCGGTAAATGAAGTATTTTTCGCTGCCGGAGAGGTTCACTTGTGCGATTTGGCCTAGGGTTAGGCCGGTGCTTGCCGGCAACAGTCCGCGCACGTAGACGTCGAAGTTACTTGCCGCTCCGGAACTGGGCTGCACATATGTGACCTGGCCGCTGGCATAGAAGCCACTTTGCGAAAGGATCGCGACCTCATCGGCGTCGACAGTCGAATCGGCGCGGTCGAGCGTGCCGGAGATCTGCACAATGCTGCTGGTCGAGAGGGATGCCAGAGTCTCGTTGTTGTCGAACTCCGTCTGGCCGCTCACGTCTACGGTGAGAATCCGCCCGTGTGGACCCTGTATCTGGAACGATTGGCCCTGCGCATTGACGCTGGTCACTCCGGCGTCAAACTCATCGAGATAAGCTCCCGGGTCCGAGGGGGTAACCACTTTCAGGTTGAAGGTCGGCTCTACTGTGCCGGTAATCTGTCCGTTCGTCACTTGCATGGACTTGTGCAGATCGAAATCCAGATGCAAGCCGACCGGTTCCGTCTGGCTCACCACCAACGGTGAGGATAGAGCGACCTCAACGGTGCTGGTGGTGAAGGTTGCCGGCTCAGTTTGAATAGTGGGAGCTGAACCGGACTGCACATTCAAATAACCGATGGTGCCCTGGCCCAGCGTGATAGTGACCTTCGAGTAAGTCCCTGCCGGCACATCGTTCAGATCGAGCAGCGTTTGCAAGCCGTTGAACCTCGCGAAATCGACCGAGGGGCTGCCACTGAGCAGAGAGACCTGATTATTATTTGCGTCGGTTGCCGTAATGCTTTGCAATACGACTTGGAAAGAAACGACGCCTGCCACTGGTGCGTCGGTGCCAACGACAAAGGCCTCACCGGTTTCCGCGGTGCTAGAGCCGTTTGAATTCGAGGATGTCGGCGTGGAACCGCTATTCCCGCCGCAGCCTGCCAACAACACACCCAGCGCGATAAAGCTAGTCAACGAACATAATGCCGCTTGGATTCCCGTTCTGCGAAGCATGGTCGATCTCTTTCCCGTGAGCCCGGCGGGATGGGGAACGCCGCATGAAAGGACGCGCCTGCCGGATCACTGAATTGCTAAGGATAAGCAGCAGCAGGAACCGCTCGCTGTGCTGTCCAACTTGAACACGAGAATCTTCAGGAAAGTTTCAGGAAAGGTTCAAAATATTTCGTGCTAGGCCGCCCCGGTGAGGCAGCAAATAAACAGCACCTTGCGCGCAACTTAAAGCGCAACTCGGGGTACTTAGTAAGTTAGCTTAGCGGCATCTCATGCGGGGTTAGATCAAAGCTCCGATGGGAAACACGCGGAGAGTGCAAGATTGCTACATGGTTCGCGGAGAGATGCGGCTTCACGGTCAGCCGCGGGCTGCGAACTGCCAAGTTAATTAAGGCGCTGCAATCGTGCGATCAGTTTCTGCGCCAGGTTCTCACCCGATTCAGACCACAGCAGGCGGCTGCTGATCGCACAGTTTTGCTGCACCGCATTGGTAAAGGTGACCAGCTTTTGCAGATTGCGCTCGACGCGCGAAGCTGCGAACTGGTCCAGTTCCAGGTCGTCTTCCAGAAACGGCGTGTCCCTTCCAAAGTCCACGCGCACATGCCCATTCTGCTCATAGGCTCCCTGGTCGAAGAGAGGACCAAAGCCTACGACGCGAACAACGCGAGGCTCCTCTTTCCACGATGGGTCCAGGCCGCCGCCCAGTTCCGCCACCCACAGATTCCACGTGATCTCGAATTCATAGGCAAAATCGTCGTTTAGCGGCTCGGTCGCCTCGGCAACAGCGGTTCGGGGCTGCGATGCTTCCTCCTCTTCCGGCCGGTAGACTCGCTGATAGGTAGGGGATTCATTCCACGAAATGGGATACGCGGTCGCCGCATGGACGCGTGGGTCCGCCCCCGCCGCCGCAAACTGTTCGAGCACCGAGACCAGCGCCGGCTGCAGCGATTCCAAGCGGAAGTTGGGAAACCATAGGCTGAGGTAGAGTTGATCGGCCATAGAGCGATTCTACGGGATGAAGAGCGAGCGGTTGCCCCTTCGCCCCCCTGACTTAAACTATCTATATGACAACCGCAGAGTTGAGTACCGTGATTCTGCCTCGTAGTCCTCAGGGAGAATTCCGCAACGAGCTGCCGACCGATTTCAGCCATCGCGAGAATGCGCACGCGATGCGCGCCGAGTTGGCGCGAGTAGCCGGGATGCTGGGATATGAATATGAACTCATCATCGGCGGCCAGCGTTCGCGTACAGCGGAGAAGCTCCGCTCACTGAATCCGGCGCGGCCCGCGGAGGTGGTGGGCATCCATCAAAAAGCCGGTCGCGAGCACGCCGCGGAGGCTGTGGAAGCGGCGGCGGCCGCCTATCAGAGCTGGCAATATGCGCCGGTAGAGCAGCGCGCCGCGCTCCTGTTGCATGCCGCCGAGACCATCCGGCGCCGCAAGCTGGAGTTCTGTGCGTGGCTCACCTATGAGACGGCAAAAAACTGGGCTGAGGCTGATGCCGACGTCGGCGAGACCATCGACTTCCTCGAGTTCTATGCTCGCGAAGCGTTGCGTTTGGCACAGGCTACTCCGCCGATTCAGTTTCCCGGAGAGCGGGATGAACTGCTCTATCTGCCGTTGGGCGTTGGCGCAGTAATTCCACCCTGGAACTTTCCCATGGCTATTATGGCCGGCATGACCAGTGCGGCGATCGTCGCCGGAAATACCGTGGTCTTGAAGCCATCCAGCGATGCGCCAACCATTGCCGCGAGATTTATGGATGTGCTGGAGGAGGCGGGCATGCCGCCCGGTGTCGTCAACTTCTGCCCCGGGTCCGGCTCGACCTTCGGGAATGCGATGGTGGAACACCCTAGGACCCGCTTCATTGCCTTCACCGGATCCAAGCAGGTTGGGCTGGATATTCATGCGCGGGCCGCCATTTGCCAACCCGGGCAAATTTGGATCAAGCGGACCATCCTCGAGATGGGAGGCAAAGATGCAATCATCGTCAGCGAGGATTGCGATATGGATGCCGCGGTCCAAGGCGTGACGTCTTCAGCGTTTGGTTTCAGCGGGCAAAAGTGTTCTGCCTGCTCCCGCGCGATTGTTGACGAAGCAATTTATGACACGTTTCTGGAGCGGCTCCGGGAGCGAGTTGCGGCACTCACTGTGGGCGATCCTGCGGAGAATGCGGATGTCGGTCCGGTCATCAACAGTGGTGCGATGCAGACGATCCTTTCCTATATCGAGACGGGCAAGAGAGAAGGCAGGCTGATCTGCGGTGGCCGGGCTGCAGAAAAGCCAGGCGGCGGCTATTACATCGAGCCGACCGTAATTGCCGATGTCGCTCCCGGAGCGCGTATCGCGCAGGAAGAGATTTTCGGTCCGGTTCTGGCCGTCCTTCCTGCCTCCGGATTCGATCAGGCCTTGAAGATCGCCAACGACTCCGAGTATGGGCTAACCGGGGCTGTCTACTCCCATAACCGGGAGAATCTGGAGCAGGCGCGGCGCGCCTTCCATGTGGGGAATCTGTACTTCAACCGCAAGTGCACGGGCGCCATGGTAGGCGCCCATCCCTTCGGCGGATTTAACATGTCGGGCACCGATTCCAAGGCTGGCGGTCCCGACTATCTGTATCTCTTCACGCAGGCCAAATCGGTGGCGGAAAAACTATAGCCCGCTTACGCTGTCCGCATTTGCTGAACGGTCGTACCGGCTTCTGCCGCGGCGGCGGCCAGAATCCGGTGGTGAATGGTGAACAGCGCCAGCTCCAGCCGGTCGGAGACGCCGGTTTTGTCATAAACCGAGCGCAGGTAATTCTTGATGACCTGTTCGGTGGTTCCCAGACGGAGTGCAATTTCCTTGTTTTTACAGCCCTGCACAATGAGGGCCACGATTTTCATCTCTTTGGGCGTCAGGCGGTCGCGGACCCGCGCGCCTACGGAATCCTCTTCCTCCGATCCGATGACCTCTGCCGGCCGCTGGACCGACGAGAAGCCCTTAATGACGCGGTGAACGCATTCCACCAGGGCCTGCCCGGTGGTGCTGCGATAGACTACCCCCCGGATGTCATGCGCGGTGAAGATCTGCGGCGGCTCGCCGTTCTCCGCAATGACTACCGCGCGGCTTCCCGCGGCTTTCACGTGGGACATTAGATCCTGATACTCAGGCTTGAGTCCTGAGGCAAAAAGAACGATGGAGGAACGATAGGCATCGACGGAGAGAATCAGCCGTTCCAGGTCGGCGCATTGCGCCGCTACCCGGAAGTCCTCTTCGCTGGCTAGAACCTTGGCAATTCCCGCGCGAAAGATCGCCTGATTGTCGGCAAGAATGATTTTGTTCATTGAGCTTTCTTTTGCCTCGAATCTCTGTTTCTCCTGTAGCTCATCTTTGCGGCAGGAGCCCGTGTTGCGGGCGGCCGATCTTGCGGACCGGCCTCCCGGTTATGCTGCTGTGAACGTCTCAGGACGCTATCGGCCGCAAGCTTACGGAAGGCCGAAAGCGTCGCAATTTGCAACAACTGCGGTACGTTCCCTATGGAATCGACTACCGCAGTAGAGAGATCTCTGTAGTCAAGCCTAGCCAATTGACACTGAAAGAGAACCCCACGAAAGTGTCAGTTTGGCTCACGCAAGTTGCTCTTACAGCTTGCTTTGGGACATCTGCGCGACGCCATGGCGGCAAGCAAATACACTAGGATCAGCATGAGCAGGCCAGTCATCCTCGCGGTAGACGACGACATCAGTGTTTTGGAGGCGGTGGTCCAGGATTTGCGCCGGAAATACGGTTCCGCTTACCGGATTTTGCGCGCCGGCTCCGGTCAAGCGGCCCTGGACATTTGTGAGCAGTTGGAAAAGCGCGGAGATTCGGTGGCGCTCTTCCTCTCCGATCAGCGCATGCCGGGAATGACCGGCGTGGAATTCCTCTCCCGTGCAGTTGAGCGCTTTCCGGACGCCAAGCGGGCACTCCTGACGGCCTATGCGGACACCGAAGCCGCTATTCGGGCCATCAATTCAGCCAAAATCAACTACTACCTGACCAAACCCTGGGATCCACCCGAGGACCATCTGTATCCGGTGCTGGACGACCTGCTGGAGAGCTGGAAACAGGACTATATTCCGCCTTTTGAGGGTCTGCGCGTAGTTGGGCCACGCTACACGCTGCGCGATCACCAGGTCCGCGACTTTCTTTCCCGCAACCATGTGCCTTATGTCTGGCTGGACCCGGAACAGAGCGGGGAAGCGGTAGAACTGCTGAGCAAACATCAACTGGATGACCGCAAACTCCCCGTGGTCTTCTTTCCTGACGGCGCCGCGCTGGTACAACCCGACCAGACGGAACTGGCCTCCAAGATTGGGCTGCGCACCCAGGCAACCAAGGAATTCTACGATTTGGTGGTCATTGGCGCCGGTCTGGCTGGCTTGGCAGCGGCTGTCTATGGGGCGTCGGAAGGCCTGCGGACGCTTGTGATCGAGCAAGATGCACCCGGAGGACAGGCTAGCTCCAGTTCCAAAATTGAGAACTACCTCGGCTTCCCATCCGGACTCACCGGAGCGGATCTGGGTTTTCGGGCTCATACCCAAGCTGCACGTTTTGGGGCAGAGTTCCTAGCCCAGAGGGCAACTGGCCTGCGCTCGGAGAATAACTACAACTTTGTGCAAATGGCCGACGGAAGGGAAGTGTCGTGTCATGTGTGTCTGATCTCCGTGGGAGTCAGCTACCGCCGTCTGGCCATCCCCGGGGTGGACCGCCTTACGGGCGCCGGAGTCTACTACGGAGCGGCGCTCACCGAGGCGCAATCGTGCGGAAATGAGGACGTCTACCTGGTGGGAGGAGCCAATTCGGCTGGGCAGGCGGCGATGCATTTTGCCAGGTATGCCCGCCGGGTGACCATGCTGGTACGGGCCGGATCGCTCGAAAAGAGCATGTCGAAATACTTGATCGATCAGATTTCTGAAACATCGAACATAAAGGTACGGACCGAGTCTCAGATACTGGAAGCGTGCGGCGAGAACCGGCTGGACTGCTTGCGTCTGCAGGGTCCGCAGGGCGAGGAGATGGCGCAAACCTCCGGATTGTTTATTTTTATCGGCGCCGAGCCCAATACGGGCTGGCTCCCGGAGCCGCTTATGCGAGATGCGAAAGGCTTCGTGCTATCGGGTCCTGATTTACGAATCGACGGCAAGCTTCCCCAGGTTTGGACACAGCATCGTGAGCCATATCTGCTGGAGACGAGCCTCCCCGGCGTTTTTGTGGCGGGGGATGTGCGGCACGGCTCGGTGAAGCGCGTCGCCTCCGCGGTAGGGGAGGGGTCGATTGCGGTGCAGTTCATGCATCAATATCTGGCGCGGTTGTAAGCTTTCGGCGTGCGCTCCAGCCAGCTTGTGAGCGCATGTATTACGATGTGGGACAGAAAATGAAAGAGCTTGAGCGCACGGCGACGTGGGAAACAGTTGAGGCCGTCCAGTTGGCTGGCGAGTTCACAAAGGCGCCGGCATTCGCCGATTTAACTGCAGCGGACCTCGCATCGCTCGGCGCTGTCGATTTGGTTCAAGCCCCTCAGGGCTGCGACCTTTTCGATATTGGCGGCTCGAAGCGTGCGTTCTGGATCCTGCTCGAGGGTCGGGTTCAGTTTCTCAAACTCGAGGCAGACGGTACCCTGATGCCTCTAGCGAATATGGCCGCTGGAGAGACGTTTGGAGAGGTTCCGCTGCTGGTTGGGAAAGATCCTCAAGGCAAGACGGAGGTGATGGAGCCGAGCCGGCTGCTTCGCCTCAACGAAGAGACATTTTGGAAACTGATGTTCTGTTGCCCGCGGGTGCGTAGCGCGATTTTGGGCGACATGGCGGGCCGCCTGATGGTCTATCAATCGCAAGCGGTGCATCGCGAGAAATTGATTTCTCTCGGCACCTTGGCGGCTGGCCTGATGCACGAATTGAACAATCCCGGCGCCGCTGCCCGCCGCGCCGCTTCCCAACTAAGGGAGAATCTCAGCCGGCTGCAAATGACGAGCCTCCGCATCTGCAGCGGGGAGCGCAAAACCGCCGGGCAGATTGCGTGCTTGCGCAGCCTGCAGGAACAAGCGTTGGAGCCTCACCGGCCAAGGTCAGGGAATTCGCTGGAGGAATCCGACGCTGAAGAAGCGCTGGCAAGTTGGCTGGAGCAGCATGGCGTCGACAACGCCTGGAAGCTGGCGCCCACGCTGAGCGCCATCGGCCTCGATCCGGAAAGCCTGAGCTGCGCCCAACAGGAGTTTCAGGGAGCGACTCTCTCCGATCCACTTAACTGGATGGAGGCCCTGGTCTCCAGCATGCAGTTGGTAGAAATCATCGAGGAGAGCATCTCGCGCGTCACCGACCTGGTAAAGGCGGTTAAGAAGTACAGCTACGAGGACAAGGCCGAGCGCCACGACATCGATATCCACGAGGGCATTCTAAACACCCTTGTCATCCTGGCGCACAAGTTCCGCGAGAAGGAGCTTACGGTAGTGAAGAACTTCGGCAGTGTAGCCCCCATCTCAACTTGCGGCCGAGGGCTGAATCAGGTGTGGACCAATTTGCTCGACAATGCAATCGACGCGTCGCCGCGCGCCGGAGCCATTACCATTCGGACCTGGGCCGATGGGTCGCATCTATGCGTAGGCATTGCCGACAACGGCGCCGGAATACCCGAGGAACATCTCAGCCATGTATTCGAGCCCTTCTATACCACCAAGCCCGCCGGCGAGGGGACAGGTCTCGGACTCGATTTTGTCCACCGCATCGTCGTAGGACAATTCGGCGGGCACATTCAAATTGAGTCGGCGCCGGGAAAGACGGAGTTCGTGGTGATGCTGCCCTTCCGGTCCTGAGCCAGCCGATCCCGCCGCGCGTAACCACTAGAGCGGATTCACGATTGCCATGCCTCACCGTGGTTCGAGAAGTGCGGCTTCTCTTAACGGAAAAGCCGCGTATGGCGCATCTGCCTCGGAGTACACCTATCGTGAATCCGCTCTAGTGCCCCGTCTTGCCCGCGGTGGTGCCCCGGCTGCTCCAAAGCACGATGAAAACGAACCCTACGATAAATGCCACGATCACGCTGACCACTTCTGCCATGTTGCAGTCTCTCCTTTGGATCGAGCGCAGCCGTGACCGGCCCGCTTGCCAAACAGTTTATCTCAGCCGGTGGTTGGGATCACAGCCGTCCGGAGCTTGTTTCAAAAGGCTTCTGAGTCTAACCATTCATTACCTCAGCAATCCATCCATCACCCAAGGGCGATTTTCAGAGTGGAAACATTTGCAGCCCGATTGAGGACTCATTCGCTAGGGGCGGCAGCCGGCGGCCGCTTGCCGCCCTTGAGTCTTTCTCGTGTTTCTTCGTCCATCAGCCAGCGCCGCAGTTGCAAGATGTCGTTGGCGCGTGCGATCCCAATCGGCTTGCGCACGCCCTCTTGTTGAATCACCACGACATTTTCGGTATTTTTCAGCATCATGTCCCGATGAACCTGATCCACCGATTCGCCGGGGAAGGCGAGGACAAAATCCTTGCGGGCAAGTTCGCGCATTTTGAAATGGTGATCAGGCGGTTCGGTCCTTAGCAGGTCGTAGGGTTCCACAATCCCCACCAGCGTTCCTTCCTTGTCGACTACTGGAGTGAGGATCGGCTCCCCAGGTACAAAGTTTTTGAGCACCGTTCGGAGTTCGTCATCGGCTTGCAGTACATTGAAGTCTTTTCGCATCACCTGGTCGATCCTAGCCCGCATCAGGACGGGAACCGAGTAATCCTGCGAGACGATCAACCCGCGTTTTACCAGTTTGATGGTCATGATGGAGTCGCGGCTGAAGAGCCGGACAAACCCGTCGGCGATCATCACGCAAACGATTAGCGGAAGCAGGGCATTGGGATTGTGGCTGAGCTCGAACAGGAAGACGATGCTGGTGAAGGGAGCCCGGGCAATGCCGCCAAAGACTGCCGCCATGGCCACCAAGGCATAGAACGCCGGGTTGCTCACGAGAGCGGGGAAGAGGTGTTGGCAACCGATCGCGAATGCCGCGCCGAGGCCGCCGCCAACCACCAACGAGGGAGCGAAGACGCCTCCGGTGGTTCCCGAGCCCAGCGAGATTACCAGCGCCCAGAACTTCGCCACCGAGATGCCAATCATCTTACTGACCGTCAAACGGTCGTTGAGCATGTCCCGAATGGTGCTGTAACTGGTGCCGAGAACCTCGGGATAGAAATAGGCAATCACACCCAGGATCAGTGCGCCGATGACCGGGCTCCAGATAAGCGGCTGCGGGATGGGGAGATAGTCGAAGAAATCCTCCAGCCAGGAGAGCGCGCGAATCATCGCGATGCCGACCACTCCCATCAAAATGCCGAGCACGGCAAATAGCCACAGCTCATTCATGCTGGTGAGCTTGAACGCGGGAGTGGGGAAAAGTGGAGACCACCCCACGAAATGAATTCGGACTCCAGTGGCAACCGCCGAAGCAAGCGCCACCGGAATGAAGGACCGCGCTCGCAGTTCGAAGAGCAGCAACTCCACGGCCACCAGGATGCCGGCCAGGGGAGCTGTAAAGGTCGCAGCCATGCCGGCTGCGGCGCCGGCAGCAAGTAGCACACGGCGATAGTAGGGCGTGAGTCCAACCGCCTGGCCGAACAACGATCCCAGTGCCGCCCCGGTCTGGATGATGGGGCCCTCGGCCCCGAACGGTCCGCCGGTACCGATGGCGAATGCGGTGGCCAGCGGTTTCAGGATGGCTACCCGAATCCGCATCCGGCTGTGGCCGAAGAGCACCGACTCCATGGCCTCGGGAATGCCGTGGCCCTTTAGTGTGGGCTCCCAAAAGTGAACCATGACACCGACTAGAAGGCCGCCGATGGCCGGAATGAGAATGACCCAGGCTCCCAGATGATTGTGGGCTGGGATGCTGATGGCAAAGGAAAACTTGCCGTAGAAGAAGATGTTGGTGAAGAAGTAAATCAGCTCCAGCAAGCCCTGGGCGGTCAAGCCGCCGATCAAACCCACCAGCAGCGCATAAGCGCAAATCTTGATGACTTCAGGCTCCAGACCGATGCCGAACTGACCCTTCTTGTTCGACTGCGCTTCCGGCACCGTCGCCATCTCTGAGATGGGAAAGTCCGCCATCAGCAGCCTCCTGATAATTGTTTTTGGTCGTTTTGACTGACACTACAGGGAGGGGCCAAAGAAAATTGTCGAACCGTCAACGGAAACTGTGAAGATATTCTTCGAGCCGCCTGCGCATGCCGCTCATGGCCTGCGGCCGCCCGGCACAGGATCCGCGAACTCTCAGTCTTTCGTTTCGATTGCATAGATCGACTCCACCGCGTCTTCTCTGCGAGTCTTCAATGCCTGCAAAATATCGGTTTTGGTGACGATACCACGAACCTGTCCTTGCGCCGAAACCACCAGCAGCATTGGCTGCCGATGTTCGCTCAGCAGCATGCGGAGGGCCTCCGAGACGTCGCAGTCCGGCGAGACGGAGCCAATCTGTTTGTCGACCAGATCACGAAGGAGAGTCGTTTTCCATTTGTCGGAGGAAACCCTTAGGAGGGACCATAACGTGACGGCGCCCAGCAGCCGGTCCCCGTCAAAGACCGGAAAAGCCTCATGCCGAGAGTGGGGCGAGAGAGTATTGATGAATTCGCGCAGATTTAGAGAGGCCTGCGCGGAGATCATTTGCTGATGCATCACTTCGCTGACAGGGATCGCGCGGAGTTCCTGCAGCTTGACCCCCTCGTGCAGGCGTTGGTCTCCGGAGGCGGAGGCATCTCCGGAGACGGCATAAGCCACTGCCGCTCCTATGAGGGCCGGAATGATGAATGCATGGCCGCCCGTTGCCTCGGCGACGAAGACCACCGCGGCCAGAGGCGTTTTGTATCCGGCGGAGATGAACGAAGCCATGCCGACCGCGGCAAAAAGACTAATGGAGCCATGGTGCACCAGGGATTGGCCGAAGGCGGTGCCCAGCGCACCGCCGGTGAGAAACAGCGGTACAAACATCGCGCTGACTCCGCCGGAGGCCAGGGTGAAGATGGTGGCGAGCAATTTGAGGGCACTGAAGATGAGCAACTGCACGGTGCCGTGATGGTTGCTGAGAATCAGTCCTACCGCTTCATAGTTTGGTCCCAGCGGTACTAGAGGGCCCTGATAGATTTCGACGAAGACAAGCCCACAAACCCCGGTGAGCAAGCCGCCTACCGCCATCTTGACCCAGTGCGGCGCCGACCATTGGACGAAGAAGCTGCGCGCGCGGCGGAAGGTGACGACGAAGCCCATGGCGATTAGACCGATGAGCAGCCCTAGCAAGGCGCTCCAGTACAACTCCTTCCTCGTGAAGGAGGTGCCGCCTATGAAATCGAACAAAGGCGACGGACCGAGGAAGTAACTAAGGGTTACAAAAGAGACGACCGAGGCGATCAGCGATGGAACCAAAGCCTCGTGCGCAAGATCGTCGCGATAGGGCATTTCCAAGGCGAAAACAATGCCGGTGAGGGGAGCGCGAAAGACAGCGGACATGCCTGCCGCGGCGCCGCAGATGAGCATGATTCGGCGGTCACGGTTCTCCAAGCCGAGGCGGCGCAATTTCGCCCACAGCCACGAGCCGATCGCCGCACCGCCGTAAATACTCGGTCCCTCCAGCGCCGCGCTGCCGCCGAAGCCCACGCTGGTGATGGCGGCGGCGATTTTGGGTACGAAAGGACGCAGGTTGATATCGCCCTGGTGCTCGTGGTAAGAGCGGATTACCTCTTCAGTCGAGTGTTCGTCAGGGTCGGGCGTCAGATACTGCATGATCAGCCCGGTCCCGGCAAAAGCGAGAGTCAGCTCTGGGACAATAGCCCAATGATGGTGCAGATAGTAGCTCAATACCGGCGGCCACAACTTACCTAGGATGAGAACTGCAATTCCAGTAGTCAGCAGACCGGTGATGATACCGATGATAGGAGCGACGATGAGCCACTTCTGTAGATCGCGCGAGTAGACCGCCGCCAGATCTTCGTGGACCAAGGGCAAGTATTTCCGCAGCAGGGGATGCCGCAGTACCCAGTCTCTTCTTCTATGTAGCCGCTTCTGTGTCGGTTCCACTCGAGTCCCAGGATTCCCTTCGCGTTGAACTAATATTTTCAGTCGGCCGGCATCTGCGCCGATCAGCCCGCCCTCTTTTTTCCCTCCAGGGAAGTCGAAGGTTGGCGCGATCGCAGCAGCACTTGCATACGCTTGGCTTCTTCATGGTGCAGGCGGGCCAATCTGGAAAGTACAGTCTCACCACGCGGGGTCAACGAGACGATGACCACCCTGCGGTCTTCTCTATCCTGCGTTCTGTGAACGAGCCGGTTCTGCACAGCTCGTTCCACCAGCCCCACTACCGAATGATGCCGCTCCTGCAAAAACTCCGTGAGTTCGGAAATCGTGGCACAACCGCGACCGGTATAACCAGCCACGCCCAGTAGCAGTTGGTGCTGCTGGGGGGTTACGCCGCATTGGCGTGCTGCATCTTCGCTGAAGCGTAGAAACTTGCGCAGCGCGTAGCGAAACCGCGCAAGATCACGGACAACGGCGTCTGGTTCATACCGATGCTGATCGACCGGACGCTCTCGAGCGGCAGCCTGCGAACTCACAACCCAAATTATATCGCATTGCGACCCATTTGGGTCCCTTAAGTCCGCGACAACAGGTTGTAATACGCCATGACTCCGAAGAGGGATGGGCAGCTTATTGAAGGTCAAGAAAATCGGCTACAGGAAGGCGACTCTTTCCGCGAAACCCAGAGGAAGAGAAGGGGTGGAAACAGGAGAAAACGGTCGGATGTTTGGCACGCTCGCTACTTCCCGACCCAACCGCCGTCCACGTAAAGAGACTGACCGGTTACATAGCGAGCCTCGTCGGAGGCTAGGAAAGCGGCTACGGCGCCAATCTCCAGCGGCTGGCCGGCACGTCCCGCGGAAATCTGAGCGAGCACCTGTGGCAGCAGTTCGGGGCTCTTCATGACCCAGTCGGTCATCGGAGTCTCGATCAGGCCAGGATGGATGCAGTTGACGCGGATTCCCAACGGCGTCATTTCGGCGGAGACATTTCGCGTTAAAGCCTCGACGGCCAGTTTGCTGGGAGCATAGTGGGTGCGGCCAGGGAGTATCCGCGCCGCCTGGATCGAGCCAATGTTGACGATCGCCGCCTGGCGCTTGGCGCCGACGACGCGGCGGCAAAAGACCTGGGAGCACAACCAGCCGCTCCTCAGGTTGGTGTTGGTTACTGCGAACCATTGTTCGTCTGTAAGTTCGAGGAAGGGCACAATCGTCTCAACGCCCGCATTGTTCACGAGGATATCGATGGGGCCCATTTCCGACCATGCGCGCTCGAACATCGATTCGACCTGTTCCCGATTGGAAGCGTCCGCCTGGATGACGATCGAGCGGCGCCCCTGGCGGCGGATCGAGTCAGCGAGCTTGTCCGTGGATTCGGAGCAACGGATGTCATTGACAATGACATCGGCTCCCTCCGCGGCAAAGGTTTCCGCTATGCCCTTTCCGATTCCCTGGGCCGCCCCAGTAACCAAAGCAACTTTCTTTGCAAGCTTCATGTCGTCACCTTGTCTGTCTAAATTCCAGAACTCATTTTCAAGAGCGCCCGACAAAGAAAAGCCGGCCGGAAGCATTTCAGTGGATCGTCCACCCGCCGTCTACCATTAGGACGTGGCCCACGACCATATCGGAAAGGGGGCTCGCGAGGAAAAGAACCGCGCCGACCATGTCCTCAGGTTGAGCCCAGCGTCCACGCGGGAGCATCTCCTTGGTCGCCCACTCCTTGTAACCGGGCCGTTCAAGGATGTTCTTGCGCGACTCCGTCTCCGTGATACAGGGGGCTACGACATTCACCAGAACTCCGTCATGTGCCCATTCCAGCGACAGGGCACGCGACAAATGATGCACGCCGGCCTTGGCCGCGGCATACACGGAGCGCTTCTTAAACGCAACCTCGCCGAAATTGGAGCCGATATTGATAATCCGTCCTCCGCCCTGCGGAAGCATGATGCGAGCCGCAGCTTGGCAGGCAAAGAAGACGCTCTTCAACGAAGCGTCCATGGTCTTGTCGTATTCCTCTTCAGTGACTTCCAGCGCCGGTGTGGTTCCCGTCCAACTCGCATTGTTGACCAGGATATCGATGCGGCCAAACTCCGCCTTCGTCCGGTCCATCAGCGCATTCAGCTGGGCGACCTCGCTGACGTCGGTGGGCACCACAATCGCTCTGCGGCCCAGGGCTTCAATGTCCGCCCTCACCTTCTGAATCTCTTCCATTCCACCGACGGGATATTTGGCCAGAACCAAATGAGCTCCCGCCTGGGCGAGCCCGAGAGCGATGGCCCTTCCTATGCCCTGCGAGGCGCCTGTCACGATCGCGATACGATCCTTCAGCCCGAAACTGGAATAGTCCATTACCTAAGGCTCCAACGATCGCCGGCATAAAAACCGGCTGAGAAATGGCGGCACGGTGGTTGCTGCCTCGCCAGCGCGGGCGCAATCCAGCACCGCGCGCAGTTGCGATAAATGATACCTCAATTGCGTATTATGCAAAAGCGAATTCTAGTTACGTGCTGCCCTTGCGGTCAAGCCTGCCGCCTGCGGGGGAGCCGGCGGAACTGGAGCTTGACAATCGCTTGGACTAGGATGCAGAGTTGCTGCGTAAAATGCAACATAGCGGGCGTAATTTATATTGCGCGGCCGCTCGCGGCGCCCCCGCCGCTGAAGGTATCGTACAGGCAGCCCTAAAAGCGCCCGGAAGCGCAGGAGGAAGAGTTGATCAATCGTAAAATGACGCGGCGTACTTTTACTGAGAGCCTGGCGGCCACCGCGGTGGCTGCCGCTACCCCGAAGAGCCTGTTTGCCGCCCGGAAGAGGAATATTCACATTGGGCACACCGGTATCACCTGGGTGAACTCCGACGTGGACCAAGCGATCCAGGATGTGGGCAAGCTGGGTTTCTATGGATTCGAGACCTTTGGTCAAGTTCTCGTCAGCGAGGAGCCAAAAGGCGGCCTTGGGCGGTTTCTCGATGCAAACCATTTGCCGCTCATTTCAGCTTACTGCACCCTGAACTTAACTGATCCCTCCAAACGTAAGGACCAGATGGCGCTGGCCGCCACCTGGGCCGGCCTTATCAAGAAATACAACGGAAGAATCTTCGTTCTGGGGCCAAATCAGGTGGACCGCAGAACCTACAAGTATGAAGACCATAAGGCCAATATCATAAGCACCCTCAACGAGGCGGCCAAAGTTGTGACCGACCATGGAATCACACCCGTTCTTCACCCGCACACCGGCACATGCATCATCGACGGCAACGAAACCTACACCACACTGGCCACCGCTGATACCCGCTATCTCAAGTTTGGCCCGGATGTAGGTCAACTCACAAAGGGCGGTGAGAATGCCCTGCAGGTGGTGAAGGATCATCTGGCCTTGGTGGAGCACATGCACTTGAAGGATTACAACGGGAAAGACCCGCACCTGCTTGGATACTGTCCGCTTGGCCAGGGAGAAGTAAATATTCCCGGCATTCTCGATCTTATGGAAGGGCGGAAGATCAAGGGGATGGTGATGGTGGAATTGGACAACGATCCCAGAGACCCTTCTCCTATCCCCCCTATTAAGCTGGTCGAGCAGAGCAAGGCTTATCTTGAAACGATTGGGGTAAAATTCAGAACGTAGCTGCACGCATATATGCCGCCCAAGAATCCACAAAGCCAGTTCATTCAAAGCCTTGATCGCGGTCTGACCATTCTGAACTTCGTTGCGCATTCCAAGCAACCGGTATCGCTCAAGGAGATCGCCGATCTGCTGGACATTGACCGGAGCAGCGCCTTTCGCTTGGCGCACACGCTGCGGCGGCGCGGGTTTCTTTCTTGCCCGCCGGGCAAGAAAGACTATGTTCTGGGCTCTTCGATGTGGACGCTTTCCCGCCAGTATGACTGGAGCAACATGCTGGTGAAAGTAGCGCATCCGGAATTGAAACTGCTTGCCACGCAGATCAATGAAACAGCGCATCTCGCAATTCGGGAAGGGAAGAGCGCGCTTTTTATCGATTCGGTTCATGCTACGCATGTGATTGCGGTTGCCGGGCAAACGGGAGAGTTGGTGCCGCTCTACTGCACGGCGCACGGCAAAGCCCTGCTGGCAGACGCCGAAGAAGACGATCTACGCGGGCAGTTCGGGGCCGGGCCGCTACGGCGATATACAAAGAGCACCATTACATCCATCAAAGCGCTGAGCAAAGAGTGCAGCGGAATTCGGCGGCGCGGCTTCGCCACGGATGAGTCGGAATATGGCCCCGAAATGCGCTGCCTCGCCGCGCCGATCCGTATCACGGACGATATGATCGTCGGATCAATCGGCATTTCCGCCCCGGCGTCGCGCTTCAGCAAGGACATGTATCCGGCATACGGTGAAAAGGTCTGCCGGGTGGCCGATCGAATCGGCGAATTCCTCAGCAACACAGAAGCGAAATCGTAGCGCGGGCCTTCCGGCCGGCTAGCGCAAAACGGAAGCTTGCGGAGTTTCTCGCGAGGTTTCTTACGTGATATTATTGCAAGTTGGATTGCATGATACGCAACGCTGTTGACGGAAGACCTGCTTTCCAAAGCCTGGGTCTTGCTCCGGCGCGATAGAGACCAATGATGACGAACCCGGTTCTCGATTTCCATATCGATAAATTGGCGGTCCGATACATCGGCAGCGGGCTGCAGCGGCCGGAGTGCATCCTTGCCGAGCGGGATGGTTCGTTGTGGGCTGCCGACGCGCGCGGCGGCGTTGTTCACCTCCAGCACGGCGGGGAGCAGCAGATCGTCACGCAAAAGATCTCTTCCCACTTCGAGGGCGTAAACAGCGAGGCGTCGCGCTATCTGGCGGGAACCCTTCCCAACGGCCTTGCATTCGCGCGCAATGGCGACATCTTGATCTCGAACTTCGGTACCGATCGGCTTGAAGTCATGGCGCGTGACGGCAATTCCCGCGTGCTGGCCGACAACATCGATGGGGAACCGATCGGCAAGGTCAATTTCGTTCTTCGCGATTCGAAAGACCGCATTTGGATCACTGTCTCGACCAAGATCAAGAACTGGATGCACGCGCTGCGCCCAGACCTTGCCGACGGCTATATCGCGCGCTACGTCGACGGCAAGTTCCGTATTGTCGCCGAAGGGTTTCACTTCACGAACGAAATCCGCATGGATGCCCGCGAAGAGTATCTTTATGTCGCAGAGACTACCGGCGGACATGTCAGCCGCTTGCGCGTTCGTGACGACGGAAGTCTGGGGGGGCGGGAGGTTTTTGGACCTTCGAGTCTCGGCAAAGGGGCGTGGCCGGATGGGATTGCCTTTGACAGCTATGGCAACCTCTGGGGGACAATGGTCTATTCCGACAAGCTTTTCGTTCTCACGCCGGAGGGAGATCTGAAAGTGCTTCTCGATGAAGGCGATTCGGAAAAGGTGGAAGCGCTGGCGCGGGCCTTTCTAAAGAACGAAGTGAACGAACAGGTTCTCTTCGCCACCGGAAGCGGCATCGCACCCTGGATGGCCAGCGTTACTTTCGGGGGAGCTGATCTCCGGACGCTCTATATCGGATCGCTAAAAGGCGCCCGCATTCCGTATTTTCGTGCGCCGGTGAGCGGTTTGCCGATGGTGCATTGGAATGAGCGGCACATCGCCGCCCAATGATCAGCTTTCTCAAGGAATCGGACTGAACTCCTAAAGCCAACCGGCAGGAAATGGAGAAACATGTATGGGGCAGCAGACAGCATCTCTGGAATCGAACTTTATTGGCGGCGCTTGGAAGCACGGAAGCTCGTCAACCGAGACCAATATCCAAAATCCCGCCACCGGAGAACTGCTTGCACGCATACCGATGGCCGAGGAGTCCGACGTCCACAGCGCGGTGGAGGCCGCGGCAAAGGCTTTTCCGGACTGGCGCAGAACGCCTCCGCAAGATCGTATCCAATATCTCTTTCGCTATCGCACGCTGCTTCTCGACCGCATCGACGACATTGCCCGAGCGGTGACACTCGAAAATGGAAAAACGCTTGCGGAAGCCAAGGCCGAAGTTCAGCGCGGTATCGAGAATGTGGAAGTGGCATGCGGCATTCCCACGCTCATGCAGGGGTACAACCTTGAAGACATTGCCAGCGGCATCGATGAAATCATGATTCGGCAGCCGCTTGGCGTCACCGCGGCGATTACGCCTTTCAATTTCCCGGCGATGATTCCCCTTTGGTTCCTGCCCTATGCCATCGCTACGGGAAACACATTTATTTTGAAGCCATCCGAACGCGTCCCCCTCACCGCCGTCCTGCTCATTCAGTTGCTCCAGGAGGCCGGTCTCCCTCCAGGGGTGGCCAACCTGGTAGTTGGCGGAAAGCCGGTGGTCGATGCTCTGCTTCATCATCCGGACGTGCGGGCGATCAGCTTTGTCGGCTCGACACCGGTGGCCAAGTACATCTATGGCGAGGGCTCCATGCACGGCAAGCGCGTGCAGTGCCAGGGAGGGGCGAAGAACTATGTCGTCGTCATGCCGGACGCCGATCTTGAAATGACGGCAAAGATCGTCAGCGACAGCGCCTTCGGCTGCGCTGGGCAACGCTGCCTGGCCGTATCGGTCGCCGTGGCAGTGGGAGATGCAAAAAAGAAGTTTACTGAGGCCATCGTCGCACGCGCATCGTCCATCCGCACGGGCAATGGTCTCGAGCAGGGCGTCCAGATGGGCCCGTTGATTACTTCCCAAAGCAAGTCACGCATTCTGAAGCTCGTCGATCAAGGGCTGCGGCAGGGAGGAAGCGTCGCGTTGGATGGGCGCAAAGGTGTGAATGGCGGCGGACCCCAGGACAACTTCATCGCGCCGACGATTCTTACCGATATCGATGCCTCGAACCCGCTTACCTCGACGGAAATATTCGGTCCTGTGCTGGCCGTCAATGGCGCAAACACCCTGGACGATGCCATCCATGCTCTTTCCCAAAGTGCTTTTGGAAATTCGTCCGCCATCTTTACCTCAAGCGGAGCCGCGGCGCGCAAGTTCCGCTATGAGGCGCCGACGGGCAACATTGGTGTAAATATCGGTGTCGCCGCACCCATGGCTTACTTCCCCTTTAGCGGCTGGAAAGACAGCTTCATGGGCGTGCTTCATGGCCAAGGCAAGGACGCAATCGAGTTTTACACCGACAAAAAGGTCGTTATCGAGCGGTGGCCGAAGGAGTGGTCGCGGAAATTTTGACCAGGGCGTCCGGGTTGTGAGAACTCCTGGCGCGCTACAGCATTTTTCCTATAGGTATAGATCGGAAAGAGAGTGTCCACGCGGCTTTTCCTTAAGAAAAGACGCACATAGATG
>Ga0207933_1000708_pt1 | contig 29736 bp, 28 predicted proteins | sample NGESurdeep092012_4_FD_184488 | JGI IMG/M metagenome (GOLD analysis project Ga0207933, IMG submission 184488) | Arctic peat soil microbial communities from Barrow, Alaska - NGEE Surface sample F53-3 deep-092012 (SPAdes) | ecosystem: Environmental > Terrestrial > Soil > Wetlands > Peat ... | reverse complement strand
GCAAGCCAATTCGCTATGCAGTAGCTGGAGCTCTCATTCTTATTACCTTATGTATACCGGCATTTAGCATTCGAATGGGCTCTGCCGATTCCGGAAATGATCCAAAAGGAACTACAACTCGGGCTGCATACGATTTATTGGCTAAGGGATTTGGCGCTGGATATGCTGGTTCCATCCAGATAGTTGCTCCACTTTCATCACCAGCAGATCTTGCCGAGATGAATAAGCTCGTTGCAGCCGTTGCTAGTGATGCCGATGTAGCGAGCGTTTCTCCAGCATTTCCTAGTAGCGATCAGAAAATTGCTTTGATTCAGATCTACCCTAAGAGTTCGCCAGAATCTAAAGCAACCAACGATTTGATCTCTAGGTTGCGCAAGCAAATAATTCCCGGGGTCGTTGGTGGCACCAACCTCAAGGTATATGTAGGAGGAATTACTGCAATTTTCAGTGACTTTGCCACGGTACTCAATAGCAAGTTGCCCCTCTTTATTGGCTCTGTAGTACTTTTAAGTTTTATCTTGCTTATGTTCCTATTCCGCTCACTACTTATTCCGTTAAAAGCCGCGGTTATGAATTTGTTCTCGATAGGGGCTGCTTTCGGGATAATAGTCGCTATTTTTCAATGGGGATGGGGCGGCGGACTCTTAAACATTAAGGGTGGGCCTATCGAAGCTTTCTTACCCGTCATGCTCTTTGCAATCCTCTTTGGTCTATCCATGGATTACGAAGTCTTCTTGGTTTCTAGAATTCAAGAGGAATACTTGGACACAGGTGATAACTCTGCCGCCGTGCGACGCGGTTTAGCTGCTACTGGCGGAGTAATCACGGCCGCAGCGACCATTATGTTCTCGGTCTTTGCCGCCTTCGTATTCGGCGGAGAACGAGTTATTCAGGAATTCGGTATCGGTTTAGCTGCAGCGGTCGCATTCGACGCTACGGTAATCAGATCCATGCTAGTGCCAGCGCTCATGCAATGGTGGGGACCGGCCAACTGGTGGCTACCGACATTTCTTGAAAAGCGGATACCAAAAATCAAAATCGATTGACTCTCTAAGGAGTTGACTCCAACTTCCTTGAACCTAAAATTCCAGCGCCGATCATCCCCGCAGAATCACCTAATGTGGCGATCTTAAGTTGCGGGCGGGGCTGAAAAGTAATCTTTGAATCGAAGTACTTTTCGATTGGATCGAGGAGGTCAGCTCCAGCTTTCGAAACACCACCGCCAAGAATAATAACTTCGGGGGCGAGAATGGTTAAATAGGCGAAAAGAGCTTTAGCTAACGAATTTGTAGCATCGTGCCAAACTTGCTTGGCAATCTGATCACCTGAGTTGGCCAGTTCCAAAACTTCTGCAGAATTAACAATCGATTTTCCGCTTCGCTCACGATATATTCGTGTAATTGATGGCCCCGTTGAAATACTTTCAAGACATCCGATAGAACCACATGCGCAGAGATAGCCACTATCAACATCCATATGGCCAATTTCGCCCGTATAAATATCTTCACAGAGTTCGCCATCGATGATTATCGCCCCACAAATCCCGGTAGCGATCGCCAAGAAGAGTGAATTCACATATCCAACACCACTACCAAAACGAGATTCCGCAATTCCCCCAACTCCAACGTCATGCCCGAATCCGACAGGCAAACTGGTCATTTCATAATTAATTTTCCAAAAGGGACATCACGCCACTTAATATTTTCGAAGTAAATGGCCACCCCATTATCAACGTCGACAATTCCGGGTACGACTAAGCCAACTGCCTTGGCAGTTGGATGCATTTTATGCATTTCACGAACTGCCAACAGAATTTGATCGCGGGCATGCTCTGGGGCTAATTCACGTTCAGTTGGCCAGCGCCGGAAGTCGAGTATTTCACTACCACGAACAAGATCAGCTTTTATCTCAGTGCCACCAGCGTCTAAGGCGATGACACTTTCTTGGATAGACATAGTTAAAGTGAGAAACTTTTCATGCGCGCTGGATCTGCGGCAATCGTATTATCAAGAATTCCCGATAATAAGAACGGGTGACCAAAGATTACTTTGGTCACCCGTTCTGCAGGTTGTATTACTTTTTAAAACATCTTACTTCTCGAGTGAAACCACCGAGGCAAGATTGGCAGAAGTCACGTACGCAGCGAGAGTATTGTTTCCGCTTGCGTCGAAGCCTTCCATATCAAAACCACTGAAGACGTTATTGAACTGATTGAAATTGTCGTCTCCTGCGGCGCCTTGGTAATCGATTGCCTTATGCTTCTTAAGTAGTTTTACGCAAGCTGCATAAGTTGTGCATTGAACTCCCGGAGGAGTAGCTACTGCTTTGATATCCTTAACCCAAACCTTTGGATTAGTTGAGTTAGCCATCGTCATAGCTAGTGAGGCGATAACGATTGAGTCATAAGCATTTTGGTTGGTTGGATATGGAGTGGTTATGCTATTTGCCGCAATATCCGCACGAAGGTACTCGTTATATGCTGGGTTTGTTGCGCCAAGAGCTGTTGGCAGTGCCGCGACCAAATTAGTCGACGCAGTTGAACCGAATGACTTTTCATAAGTGCCCTGAGCAGCTGACTGAAGGTCATCGCCGATCCAGACTGCTGACTTTGTGTATCCCAAACTTTGCGCGCTCGAGAACAAGGTAGCCGCAGTTGTTGCGTCCATGGAATCGAAGACAACAGCTGGATTGCCAGCAAATGCATTGGTTAGCTCAGAACTATACGACGACTGACCTGGAACAAGCGTTTCGTTATCAAGTAGAGTGATACCAAGTGCCTTCAAGGCTGCTTTAAGTGGCGGAATAAATCCTTGTGAGTTATCCGAGTTATCAAAAATCAAAGACGCCGACTTGTAACCCTTGCTCTTGGCGTAGTACGCCATAGCAATTGCCTCATTTGAATCTGATGACGAGGTACGGAATAACCAAGGATTCGTATTGGTATCCAGTGTTGTCAGACCACCGATCATGAAGTCAACAACATTGTTAGGTTTGAATTGGCTCTGAACCGCTTCAATTGTTGGTGAGAAAGGACCGATTAGGAATGTTGGCTTGCTCAGCATTAGCTTGCGGAATGCTGGCAACGCATCGACTGCATCTGCCGCGTCATCAACAAAGGCTGACTTGAGCTGTTTTCCTAGAACGCCGCCATTATGGTTCACTTCCCAAATGCCGGTCTTTACTCCCGTGGTGCCCCATGTGCTGAGCAGAGATTTGGAACCTGTAAATGGAAACATTCCACCCACAGTGATGGTCTTAGAAGCCGACGCAGCATTTGCTGGAACGGTTCCTATACCCACGATCGCCATTGAAGTAGCAACTGCAAATACGGTAGCTAGCCGTAATCCACCCCGTCGCTTTAACGGCATTGTTAGTGCGCTCATTACTTCTCCCTTAGTTTGTTGCTCCAAAATCCGCGAGAATCTCTCTCGGATCAAGATTGTCATACGTGTGCCCGCCCTAAGAAGATGCCAGCGAGATCCAGCTTAGAAATTTCAGTACTTGTCCCACTCACATGGTTTGAACCAGCGACAAAAATATGGACTTGGTCTGAGTGGGTTATGGCGCGCTCAACATTCTGCTCGACAACGAGCACAGCTGTACCTGCATCGGCAATAAGTTTTACTTGATTCCATACCACATCGGTATAAGCCGGCGAGAGCCCAGCAGTCGGTTCATCCAAGATAATTGCTTTTGGGTTGACCATCAACGCGCGCGCAATCGCAAGCAAGTTTTGTTGTCCACCAGATAAAAATCCAGCTTTCTTATTTTTCGCTATCTCTAAATCTTTAAAAATAGCAAAGATTTCCTTTATCCGAGTTGAGGAGTCCCCCTTGGCGGCAAATCCACCGATTTCTAAATTTTCGGTGACAGTCATGTTTGCAAATACATTTTGATTCTGTGGAACATAGACCAGACCATTTCGAGGAATTAAGTGACCACGCATCTTGGTGATATCAACATCGCCTACCTTGACTGAGCCATTGGTAATTTTAAGTACACCAACCAGAGCCTTCGCAAAAGTTGATTTTCCCGCTCCGTTTGGTCCAACAATGGTCGAGACTTGACCGGCATCAACGGAAACTGAAATTTCGTTAATGATGGGTGTCTTTCCATATCCCGCCGTTATATTTTCAGCTACTAGTATTGGCATTGATTACCTCTCCAAGGTAGGCCCTGACAACTGCTTCATCAGCGCGTAATTCACTTAATCGACCGGTGGCTAGCGTCTTGCCTTCGGCAAGCACAATTACAAAGTCACAAATCTTTTCCACGATATTGAGGTTGTGCTCGACCATCAAAATAGTCATGCCTTGATTCTTTAGATCAATGATGTACTCACCAATTTTGTCAATCAGCGCTGGATTGACACCCGCCATTGGCTCATCAAGTAAAAGAATCACAGGGTTTGCCATAACCCCTCGAGCAATTTCAAGCAATTTCTTCTGACCCCCTGAGAGCGCACTCGCACGGTTGTCTCGCAATTCATACAATCCGTACTTCTTAAGAGTGTTAAGAGCGAGTTCGATATTCACGGCCTCATCCCGCTTTACCAAACCATTTCGGAAGAAAATATTAAAAAGAGATTCTCCCGATTGAATACGCTTTGCAACCAATAAATTCTCAAGAACGCTTAATCCGCTTAACTCTCGAGAAAGTTGAAAAGTTCGCATTAATCCTTGGGCGGCAATTTTGTAGTCAGGCCAATTGGTCACATCGGTATTACCAATGTGCATTGTGCCTGAATCACTCTTCATCATTCCTGAGAGCAGATTGACTACCGTTGTCTTACCGGCGCCGTTGGGTCCAATAAGAGCGGTTATAAGTCCCTTTGGAACTTCAAAGCTTGCCCCGTTTACGGCTACAACGCCAAGAAATGATTTCTTTAGTTCGTGGCACGAAAGTATTGGCGCGCCTATTGCTATTTCATTAGTGCTCATTACTTCACCTCCACATTCTGCAAATCTGGGTTCTTCTTGAGGGCATACTTCTTTAAGAGACTTGCTGTTGACCGTACCTTCGCGGGGACCATCCCTTGGGGCCGGAACCAGAGCATCGCCCACAAAAGAATTCCGATTAACATCGCATCGATATATTGAATTAACCCTGTGTGCCCGGGAATATCTGGCAAAAAGGCAGGTAAGTGAACGAGCACTGTCTCAACCAATAAGGAGCCAACCAAAAGTCCTAAGTTATTTCCTACTCCACCTACAATTACCACCGCGAAAACTACAAAGGTTTCGCCCGGCAACCATGCGGATGTATTAAATGAACCGCCAAATTGAATAATCAAACCGCCGCCGATGCCAGCAAAAAAGGCACCAATGACCATCGATGTGATTTGATACTTGAAAATGTTTTTACCGAGAGCGGAAGCAACGCCTGGATCATCACGTATGGCGCGGAACGTGCGACCAAGTGGTGAATTCATGATGCGGCTCATGAATAGCCACATGATGAGGGCGAAAATTCCGGTAACCCCAGCGAAAAATCCCACAAATTGATTCGAGTCGAGATGAAAGATTCCAGACATAGGTTCCGGGATGTTATAGAGGCCATCGGGCCCATTAAATAGCGGAACAAAGTTATTACAGACATCGTATAAAACGAGGGAGAGCGAAATAAGAACCATTGCCAAATAATCTGTACGCAGTCGGCGCAGTGCAATAAAAGCGACGATCACCGCGAGCAAACTCGAAACAATTCCGCCCGCTAGTAAATTAAAGGGGAAAGGCAAATTAAGACCTAAAATGTAATGTTGTCCGGCGCCAATCCCGGTATTTGCTTTGGGCAAACTGGTGGCGCCCGTTACATATGAACCCACGGCAACAAAGCCGATATATGCAAAGTTGAGAATACCCGTTTCACCAAACTGAATATTCAAACCCATCGCCAAAATGAAATAGACGAAGAAGAAGAAAAAGAGCGTATATATGTAAAAGGACACGGTTAAGCCTTTCCAGTGCGTGAAAAAACACCACTTGGTTTAAAGAGCAGGGTTAATATCAAGATCGCAAAAGCGACATCAAGTTTGTAAGCCGCGTTAATAAACGATGCTGAAACTTCGGTAGCCAAGCCAATAATTACAGCACCAGCCATGGCACCATAAATACTTCCCACCCCACCAACGATTACTGCAGCAAAAATGACGAATAGGAAAAGTTCACCAGATGCAGGAGTCAAGTTGCCTTCTGAAATTCCAAGGACTGTCCCGGCTAAACCTGCCATCGTCCCTGACAAGAACCAAGTAATTGTCGTGATTCGTTTGGTATCAATTCCACTTGTCATGGCAAGAGATGCATTGTCTGACATAGCCCGCATCGATTTTCCAAGACGTGTTGTCTTCAATAAAATATGAACAAGCAGCATTAGAACAATTGCGATTGCCATCACGATCAATTGATTAATGGTGAGCAAGAAAGGACCGATGTGCTTAACCAGTTGTATTGGAGTTCGATACGACCTGATATTCGCTCCCCAGAATGAATAAATGACATTGAGGATTACAAGCGAAAGGCCGAAAGTCACAATCAAGACATAGAACGGTTTATCAAATTTTCGCGCAAAGGGCGACAAAAGGAATCGGTTTATAAGTACCGCCAGTCCTCCCATTAAGAGCGAACCGAACACCATCGCGATCCATATATTCAAATGCAGGTACAAAGCATTTAGATCATATGTAAAAAATGCTCCGAGAGCCATGAAGTCGCCATATGCAAAATTCACATAATTAGTGATTCCAAATTGCAGACTCAACCCCACGGATGCGATAGCAAGTACTGATGCCGTCACTAATCCAAAGGCTATGGATAGTAAAAATTGATGCACTTCTGCTCCTAACTGCATTGTTAGTTAATTACGGTTTATTAACACGCGTCTTTGAATCGAGTCGTACTCTAAGTCCGAGCATCTAAAAAACAATGCTTCTGACCATTACTGGTATTTTTAATTGTTTTTCGGCGTTTTGCTCATAAATCTCAAGAAATAGGTAAAGACAAAAAGAACCAGAAGCAGCACAATTGGAAGCGTGGCTGGAAAAGGAATCCTTATTCGCGTTGCAAGTCAACGCATTTTCATTGTTGCCCTCGCCGGCAGTCTCGGACTCCTTTTTGCTTATAACTCCGCCACGTCAAACCAGACAAATCAATACGAATTGCGTGCCTTAGCAATTGCTGAAGCGACGGCCTCTATGCCCACCATTCCAGATTTACTTGAAAGCGGGGACCCGCAAGGTCGTCTTGCCGTATTAGGTGAGACGGTCAGGCAAAATACTCAAGCTTCGTATGTGGTAATTGCAAATTCTCAAGGAATTCGTTTTTCGCATCCCAATCCAAAATTAATTGGGAAGAAATTGGATGGACCACAGCCAGCTTTGCAAGGACGTTCGTATACAACCATAGACAAGGCTGGAACGCTCGGCATTTCAGTAAACGGCAAGGCTCCCATTTACGACACGAGGGGACGAATTGTTGGAATGGTCTCTGCTGGTATCTTGCTCAGCGCCTTATCAACGGGCGGTTCATATCTAGTTCATGGATTTCTCATTTACGGAATCGGATTGTTATTGCTGGGACTTTTAATTTCTGAACTCCTGGTTCGGTTAGTACGAGGCCGAAAATTGAATGAAGAGTTGGAAGCCATTACTACTCTCACTCAAGAGCGAGAAGCGATGTTGCATTCAATAAAAGAGGGAGTCATCACACTCAATTTGGAGAATAAAGTAACACTCATCAATGATGAAGCCATCCGGCTTCTCGAGTTAAACGAAGTTGTCATTGGCAAAAGAGTGGACGATGTCGCGACCAGAGGTCGCCTCAGCTCATTGTTACTCGGCGATGTGGAACCAGACGATGACCTCCAAGTCTTAACAGAAAAATATTCAATCGTTGTTAATAGGCGTCAAGTACTTGATGGCCACAAGCTAATCGGCTTTGTCATAACACTCCGAGATCGTACCGAGCATATCGAATTGCTCCGTGAGCTTGAAAGTGTGAAGAATTTAACCGATGCCTTGCGAAGTCAGCAACATGAGTTTGCCAATCGACTTCACACCGTAAACGGTCTACTAGAGCTTACAAAATATGACGAGGCAGAAAAATATCTGGGAGAAATTGCCTTTGTGCAATCGAACTTGGCTGAAGAGTTGAGTTTCAAATTGGGTAATTCGCTAATTACTGCACTGCTCATCGCCAAAGTAACGATTGCAAAGGAACGAGGAGTTACTCTCACTATCACTGCCGAGACCTCCCTTGATGATCTAAAGATCAATCCCAATGCCTTAGTGACGATTGTTGGAAACTTAATTGACAACGCCATTGATGCTGCTTCTGGCTCACCGATGGCATCAGTGGAAGTCTTGTTTAGTAAAACAAATGACCATTCAAAATTTATTTTGGTCCATGATAGTGGCCCGGGATTACCAGAAATTGATCCATCTATTGTCTTCCAAGATGGGTACACAACAAAGGTATCTCGTGGAGATGGGCATAGGGGTCTAGGTTTGGCGATTGTGCATCGACTCGTCAAACAATCATCGGGCGTGATTACGGCAAGTAACAACGGCGGAGCCGCCTTTCTAGTAAATCTCCCCATCGACTCGCAAGCTCGTTCAAAAGCGCGAATCTGATGATTAATACACTGATTGTGGAAGATGATTTTAGAGTTGCAGATATTCACTCTGCCTATGTTTCCAATGTTCCGGGTTTTAAAGTGGTCGGGAAAGCACACACCTGTGCCGAGGCCTATGACATGATCCTTGAGAAGAGACCTGATTTAGTTCTATTGGATCTGTACCTACCCGATGACCACGGATTAAACCTCTTTTCACGCCTACAGCACCTGCCAAGAGACCAAAGGGCGGATGTGTTTATAATTTCCGCTGCCAGGGATGTAGGAAATGTGCGAGAGGCACTGCAGTTGGGCGCCGCTCAATACATAATGAAGCCCTTTAGTAAGAATCAATTGGCCGAAAGATTGCTGACATACCAAGCAGCTCGTGAAAAGCTCAAGGGTCGCGAAGAAGTTTCGCAAGATGAAATTGATAGACTTTCGATTTTGATGCGAGGCTCGCGAGTGGGCAAAAACCTTCATGACTCCCCAAAGAACCCAACGGTCTCTTCAATATTAAAGATGATCGAAAGCGGCAAGAAACCTGTTTCTGCGAATGATGTGTCCGATAAACTTGGGCTAAGCCGAGCTACCGCACAAAGATATCTTTCTCAGATGGTTGAAAATGGTCAATTAGATTTGGTGCTCCAATATGGAACAACGGGGCGTCCAATCCATTTATTTCATCTAGCTGGAAAATAGCCAATCGGGTTATGGATACGTATACACACGGTCATCACGAATCAGTACTGCAAAGTCATAGGTGGCGAACTATCGCAAATTCAGCTGCCTTTATGGCGGGTCATATCAAACCAACAAGCCAAATCTTAGATATTGGATGTGGCCCTGGCACGATTAGCGCAGAATTTTCACTGCTTACGACAAGTGGCAAAGTCACTGCTATTGACCTCAGCGAAGAGGTTATCCAGATTGCGCGCGAAACACACCCGCCTTCAAAGTATCAAAATTTGGAATTTGAAGTCGGTGATAGTTATCGATTGCATTTTCCTGATAATTCTTTTGACATCGTCTATGCGCACCAAGTACTTCAACATCTGAGTCGTCCAATTGATGCGCTACGAGAAATGAAGCGGGTGCTTACTCCGGGTGGAATAATCGCAGTGCGCGATGCTGACTATGGCTCATTTACTTGGTCTCCAGACACTTCAGAATTAGATCTTTGGATGTCCATCTATCAAGAAGTTGCCGCTCGAAATAACGCCACAGCCAATGGTGGTCGGTATCTCAAAGGTTGGGTGACTGACGCAGGATTTAATTCACTTGAAATTTCTGGCACCGTGTGGACTTTCTCCACTCCGGATGAATGTAAATGGTGGGGTTCCTCTTGGGCAGCGCGAATACTAAATAGTGAATTTGCACGGCAAGCGCTGGATTACGGAATTGCAGATCAAGAAACGCTCGAGAGAATTTCCCAGGCATTCTTACGTTGGGCTGATGATGAAAAATCTGTTTTCTTCATTCCAAACTATGAAGTGATTGCTAGAAAGTGAACTAATCACATCCCGTGCAATTAATTAAGTCAGACTTTTTTTAACTAAGGGAGCAGTAGTACCGACCATTCCTGCAATAACTAAGAACACTGCGCCCGCTCCGAGGGGTCCAGCCACCAAACCAGCAATGATAGGCATCATAAATTGCCCAAGTCGATTGCTGGCCAAACGTATTGAAATAGTAAAAGATCGCTCGTGTTCTGGTGATTTACGTGAAACCCATGCCATTGTCATTGGTTGACCAACACCTAAAGTAAATCCTGCAACAAACATCACAATAGTTAGAAAAGCTACATTCATAGAAAATGCCGCAACTATGCAGGCAATACATGAAAGAGCAAGACTGCCCAAAAAGAGTCTCTGATAGCCAACTCGTTCGGTAAAAAAGCCGAGAAAGAAACGAGAGATCATCGAAGCTGCAGCTCTGGCCACAAGCGCGCCAGCGATTGCAGTGGAAGTAAAACCTTTGTCTCGTCCAAATACCGGCAAAAAGACCGTAAAAACATCAATGCTCGATGAAATTATCATGCTGGTGAACATCGCCGTTTTCATTCCTGGATTGGACATAACGGAGGAAAAACTCATCCCACTTCTAGATTCTTTCACGCTCATTGCCATTGTTGGCTTCATTACCACCCACGTCGCAACAGGAATCAGAGCAATGACTGCCAGTACCGCAGCCGCCAGAAAAGCGTGCGAGGTCGATTTGGGGAGCAAGCCAGCTGAACCAGAAGATGCCGATCCAATCGCCGGCCCGATCATCTGGCCCAGAGACGCACTAAAGGTGTAATAGCCAAAATATTTTTCAAAACTAGAGTTTGGACTTCGATTACTTACCATCGCCTGAGATCCAACCATGCAAAGAAATTGAGAGGAGCCGAGCGTTATCACAAAGAACCCAAGCGATACCACAGAATGAGAAGCCATGAGACCTAATGTGGAAACAACAGCAAGCACTGTCCCAAAAAAGATGAATCTTCCCTCGCCATGGTGGTTTACCCAATGCCCGAGCGGTATCGCAAGCAATAGCGGGAAGAGAACATAGAGCGCTCCATAAAATCCAACAAGTAAATTATTTGAATGAAGTTCAAGTAAACGATATGTAATCATCGGTCGAGATAAATAAGTGCTCGCCTGAATTAGGACAATATTAAATAATGCGAGGAAAATCCAGTTAGGCTTTTTAACCATTACGGTACTCCGGGCGGCGCTACGAGTGGTCCTCTCTTAGAATAGAAAGAAGCTGGCACTAAAGTAATCAACATACTGAGCATGATTGCGCCAGATTGCGCACTAGTAAGAATTCCATTGGCTGTTCCTAGTGTTACCGCAGCGGCTGGTATTCCGAGTTGACCGCTGGCTAAGAAAATGTTTCGGCTTGGTTGACCAAATAATTTCGAAGGAAGATGTGAAATAAATGCACCGGTCCCGAGTAATACGGCAAGCAAAATTGCATCTTTCGAATGAAAAGTCTGTCTAATATCAATCGAAGCGCCTAACCAAACAAAGTAAAGCGGAGCAAAAAATCCATCACTGACTCCAAAAAGTTGTCTGGCCAAGCGATGGGGTACTCCAATACTCGCGAGGGCAACACCTAAACTAAATCCAGCGATCATTACTGAAGCGTGAAAACGCACAGCAAGGGCGGCAACCAATAAAAGTAAGGCCAAGCTAATCCGAAGTTCTATTCCCAAGTTATCTGCCTTGGAAATTTCGTGCGTGCGAATGAGCCAGCCTCGTAACTTGGCAAAACGTAGCGCAAAATAAATGACAACAGAAGCGACTAGAACTATGAGAGCGCCTTGAAAGGCCTGCAGTTGGTCACTCTTTTGGGTGAAAAATGGAAGCGTGACAAACGCGAAGGCGTCGGCCAATGTAACCTGAGTAATCAGGATGCTTAGAGAGATCGAAGGCACTAAGTTTTGGACAATAGGGATTACAAACGCGGCAGAACTTGAGAAGGAAATATCTGCTAAAAGCTTCCAATTCGAAAAATGCGCGAGGTGGTCGATTGCAAATCCGACTACAACGGCCAACCCAAAATTTGCAAGCAAAATCCAAAAAGTTTTTTGAAAAGCACTTTTGGTGAGGATTCGATAGTCGATATGGCTTCCAGCAGTAAACATCAATAGCGCAAAACCAACTGTCGCTAGTAATTTGAGGGTAGGGTCTTGATAGGAAATTTTTTGGAACCCGCTCGCGCCAAAAATGGTCCCAATTAACAGTTCGCCAACTGCTACTGGGATGTTCCATCGTTTTGGAAGGCGAAGCAAGGGTCCGACAAGTCCGGCAACAATTAATGCACCAAGGAGTTGAACGCTCATGCGCCTTAGATTAGTGGGATTTAACCAAAAGATGGGCAGGGCCTTGTGATGAAAAATTAATTATGAGAATCGTTCGGCACCCTTCTAATACCATTCGTTCAATGACTACAAATAGCGGAGAGAACTTCGAGAATTTATGGATGTAAGGATGCTGCTTCGCCCGCATAGGACTGTGCCAAAGACAAGTTGGACGGCAACCAACCAATGGTCCGTCACAACACCCCGGTTATTGATCCTGCTCTTTGGCCTTTCAATCTTTGGCTTCGGTGAAGCGCTCTTGATTCAATCGACGCTTGGCAATTCACCTTGGGCAGTGCTATCACAAGGTCTTAGCAAGCACTCCCCTTTTTCACTTGGCTGGTCCACCTTCCTCATTAGCATTGTGGTGCTACTAGCTTGGATTCCCCTGAAACAACATCCAGGTTTTGGAACGCTGACAAATATTGTTGTGATCTCATTTATGTTGCAAATCGGTACCGATATTTTCCCGATTCAACATCACGCTTTATGGATTCGCCTCGCCTATGTATTCGGCGGGATTGCACTTATTGGATGCGGATCTGCTTTTTACATCACGTGCGGGCTTGGGCCGGGTCCTAGGGATGGATTGATGACAGGAATCCATCGAGTTACTGGGATTCGAGTTGGTCGTGTGCGATTACTCCTTGAAGTCATTGTTTTTGGAGTTGGATGGGCTTGTGGTGGTCGAGTTGGAATTGGGACTCTCTGTTTTGCACTTTTTATCGGAAATTCGGTTGCAATCTGGCTAGGACTTGTTCGCCAACTTGAAAATTCCATCCAGCATCGGTGGAGTTAATTTTCCAGTAAAAGTATTTTGCTGACTTGGATGATAACTTCCAATAATTCTAACTTTCGTGCCCGCAGGTGAATTCGTTGTAAATGTTACTCCATGACCAAACTTTGGCCTTGGCACCGGAATCGCAAAATCCATCTGTGATAATTGAGTAAGTAATCCGGTCCAAGCAAAATTACCTAATGCGACAAATACTTTTGCGGTCGGCATCAAGAGTTCGATCTCGTTAGCCATAAATGGAGCGCAGGTAATTTTCTCTTCAGTACTCGGTTTATTGTCGGGCGGTGCACACCTCACCGCGCATAAGATTCTCGTGCGGTACAACTCTTGCCCATCGTTTCGAGATTCACTCGTCGGCAACTTCGCAAGTCCGCAGCGGTGAAGTGATGAGAAGAGAAAGTCACCCGAACTATCCCCGGTAAAAATCCGTCCCGTTCTATTTGCGCCATGTGCTCCAGGTGCCAATCCGACAATGATGATTTCAGCTTTTGGATCGCCAAAACCCGTGACCGGTTTACCCCAATAATCATGCTCGGCATAAGATTTTCGCTTTACAATCGCGATCTCTTGCCGCCATTGAACAAGTCGTGGGCAGAGAGTGCATGCCGTGATCGCCTTATCAAGTGCTGCGATCGATTTATACCGTGGCAAGGCCCCAGGCGATTCCATCGAGGATATCTGACTCAGATGCGACAAATTCAGAAGCGCCGGTTAAGACCATAACTCGTGACAAGATAAGCGCGCCAGAAGTAATAACATCGACACGTCCCGGATGCATAAACCCGAGTGCGGCGATTTCCTCCCGGGTCATGGAAGCAAACTTCTTCGCCATTTCGTGAACTCTCACAGCGGGAATACGAGCTAGGTGAATTGAATGGCGATCATATTCATCGAGATCTAATGCGGCCGCAGCAACAGTGGTAGCAGTGCCTGCGACAGCAATCAAAGTTTGTGCTTTACCAAATGGAACATCCGAACTGGCATCAATGATTGCGGCATCAATATCTGCTATCGCGGCTTCAATTTGAGCATCGGAGGGTGGCTGCGAGGTGAGGTGTCGTTCTAGCATTCGGACACAACCGATATTTACTGATCGTGCCGCCTCTACCTGCGAACTTCCCAAAACAAATTCGGTAGACCCGCCGCCAATATCGACGACTAAAAATGGAGCTAACTCAGAGCCAAATTCCTTCGTTGCCCCTAAAAATGAAAGTGCCGCCTCCTGCGCTCCAGAAATTACTTCAGGAGCGACTCCCAAAATTTCGCGCACCCCATCGATAAATAGATTTCGGTTGGTTGCATCCCGGGAAGCACTTGTCGCGCAGAATCGGACTACCTGAACACCCTTCGCTCTGATGACATCGGCATACTCTTGCGTCACTTTGAGTGTTCGCGCAATTGCTTCTGGCGCAAATGCTTTTGTCTTGTCAACGCCTTGGCCTAATCGAACGATCTGCATATCTCGATGAATTTCACGAAAATTGTTGCCATCAATATCGACGATTAGCAAGCGAAGTGAGTTCGTCCCACAATCAATAGCTGCTACTCGCATGGGTTTAACTTCCACCACTGCGGCAAGGCAGCAAGAGCCTCGTCACCGAGTGGATTAACTCCCGTCCCCGCTCCCAGTGCATGTGCGACCAGGGAATGCAGACACTTAACTCGATCTGGCATGCCTCCTGCGCTAATGCCATCAAGTTCTGGTGCTGCTATTCCAAGGGCGGCTCTCGCCGCTAAATAATCATCATGGGCGGCGTGATATGCACCGGCTAGTTCGAGATCAGTCAACAATCGCTCTTGCATCTGGGCCATCATTCCCGAACTTTCCAGGGTTGAGATCGCGCCAGTAAGTCTTGGACAGGTTGCGTAATAAAAGGTCGGGAAAGGGGTTCCATCAGATAATCGCGGTGGAGTTTCTACAACATCAGGTTTGCCACAAGGGCAGCGATGTGCGATTGCATAGACATCGCGAGGGGAACGATCTAGTTGTAGTGCGATTGCCGCCAAATCATTTGCCGAAGGTGCGTTCATCTTGGCGCCGGATACGTACTTGTAATTGTTGTAATGAGTTTGGAATACCAAGGTGTGCCAGTAGGTACTGCTCCTTCAAGCGGAGCGACCGGTACCGATTGCGGCGGCGCGGAATTATTGTTGAGCCCACTGTTTAGAACAATGTACTCGCGCTCGCCCGGGAAAACATAGTGCAACCTGATCCTGGCTTGCGATGCGATATAGGTCGGATCGTTCCAGAGCGTCAACTCTTTTTCAGCCGCCGCAAGAGTCGACTGCGAAACAGCAAGTTCCGCGCGATACGCGTTAATCTGAACCCGCTGTTCGAAGAAATTATGCAATGGCGGAGCGATGGTGATTGCCAAAATTAAAAGCACTGTGGCAAAGGCCAAACTTCGACCAGAAATGCTTTTAAACATAGGTCGATGTTAAACGTTAGCCATTAAAACGAGGGAAGGCCCCGCGTCCTGCATAGAGAGCGGAGTCATCAAGTTCTTCTTCGATGCGAAGGAGTTGGTTGTACTTTGCAACACGCTCAGTACGAGCCGGTGCACCTGTTTTGATTTGTCCACACTCAAGGGCAACAGCCAAATCTGCGATCGTTGTATCTTCGGTTTCACCGGAGCGATGGGACATCATGGTGCGATAGGCGTTGCGATGTGCAAGAGATACCGCATCGAGAGTTTCGGTCAGGGTACCAATTTGGTTGACTTTTACTAGAAGTGCGTTTGCCGCTCCCTCCTTGATGCCACGAGCTATGCGCTCTGGATTGGTAACAAAAAGATCATCCCCGACAATTTGAATTGTATTTCCTAATTGAGAAGTCATTGTCGACCAGCCCGCCCAGTCATCTTCATCAAGTGGATCTTCGATCGAAACGATCGGATAAGAGTTAACAAGATCGGCGTAGTAAGCGATCATCTCGGCACTGCTCTTCTGCTTTCCCTCAAATGAATATGATCCATCTTTAAAGAACTCAGTTGCAGCAACATCCATGGCGAGCGCAATATCTTGCCCAGGCTTATAACCAGCAGCTTCAATCGCTTCAAGAATCAAATCAAGCGCGGCGCGATTACTATCAAGGTTGGGCGCAAAACCACCCTCATCCCCAACGCTCGTTACAAGTCCACGCTTCTTGAGTACCGCCTTAAGACTGTGATAAATCTCGGTTCCCCAACGTAACGCTTCGGTAAAGGATTCTGCGCCAATAGGGGCAATCATAAATTCTTGAACATCGACATTGGTGTCAGCGTGTGCGCCACCATTGAGAATATTCATCATTGGAACCGGAAGTGTGTGGGCATTTGGACCACCGATGTAACGGAAGAAAGATAGATCAGCGCTCTCGGCAGCTGCCCGTGCGGTAGCTAGAGAAACACCTAAGATTGCATTTGCACCAAGACGCGACTTATTTTTAGTTCCATCTAAGGCCAACATTTCAGCATCGATAAAACGCTGATCTTGCGCGTCATAACCGATAACGGCGGGAGCTAATTCGTCGTTTACGAAATTAACTGCCTTTAAAACACCTTTGCCACCGTAGCGCTTGCCGCCATCACGAAGTTCCGCTGCTTCAAAAGCGCCAGTTGAGGCCCCGCTTGGAACAGCGGCGCGAGCAGTAGTTCCATCCTCGAGTAATACCTCTACTTCAACTGTTGGGTTTCCTCGGGAATCAAGAATTTCGCGAGCGTGTACCGCATCAATAAGTGCCACAGGGTTCTCCTTTAGATTGAGCCATTAAGTTAGTTATTTTGCGAAAAATCATCAGAAAGCAATTCTAGCGAATGGATTCCTCGGCTTAAACGTAGAACTTGTTGATGCCGATCTGGACGCCATTACTCAGCGAACAGCGGCCGTTATTCCACCCAAATTTTCCCATTCGGTGCGCGTTATGGCCAATATCGATCCGTGACTCGCACCGAACGGCATTTCGTAATCCTTGCTCATCTTCCACACTCTAGAGGTGAGATCGGAGGACTCGAATGGAATATATCGCCGCAGCGTGAACTCATCGATGAACAAATACCATAGCGCCCGCTCAGTGGACCAGATCAGAATCGGGCCTTCCCCATGTTGAAGTGGTTCACGTCCATCCCCAGGATCCTTCGAGCCCACTCCATCAGTCACTAATTCATAGTCGGTGTTTGCAATGGAGGTAGAGCGCTCGATCGTCAAGTACTTAGCTGACGGGAGAGCAGATGTCGCGGATTGTTCGTCTTTAATGACTCGATAGAAATAGTCCCCACTTCGAACAAGTGTGGCATCGATTACTGACCACCCTGGGTCAACCCATACGAACGGCTCACTAAAGATCACAAAGTCGGTTGTCCAAGCAGCTAGCATGCGGTTATACGTTTGGCCCCCAGGTTCGCTCGACAAAGTAGATGCCCAGAAGACGAAATATCGTTGGCAGCTGGCATCGTAAATTGCCTCAGGTGCCCAAGCGTTTCCAGCTCCTGCCGGGGCAACTTCGACCAGTCGCGGCGCAGACCATTTGACCAAGTCGTTGGATTCCCAAATAATGATTGAGCGACTGCCATTGCGCTGTACATCGACCCAGGCCGTGCCCGGTTCAAGTCCATTGATCCTCAAGTCTGTTGCAATCAAGTAGAAGTTGGCTGTCTCGCCAGCTAATCCGGCCGCGCGCAGAAGGAAGGGGTCGCGCACTCCACGGGTTCCAATTGTAGAAAGTAATACTGGGTTTCCGTCAGCGAGAATTTCAAAGTGAAGAGGGTCTCGCCCCACACTTCCTGCAAACCGCACCTGTTCGCCATCTTCATCATCACTCGACGTGAAGTAAGCAAAGAGGAAATGGTCATGATTCTCAGAAACGCTCACCCTTTTATGCTTCCCTGCATCAGACCACTGACAATGTGGCGCTGCATAAACACAAAGAAAATCACCATCGGGATGAGCACGATCACTGTAAGTGTCATGAACGCGGGCCAGTTAGTGAGGAACTGTCCAACGGCGGTATAAACCTGAAGTATCAATGTCTCGTGTTGCGGGGAGCTGATGAAAACGTTTGGGTAGATAAAGTCATTCCAAACCCACATCGTCTGGAACACACCAACGGTGATGAGGATAGGTCTGATGAGTGGAAGCACGATAGTCCAATAGACACGAAACGGGCCGGCACCGTCGATGCGCGCCGCCTCGAGCATCTCGGCAGGAATCGTGCGCATGTACCCAAGGATCAGGTAATAACAGAAGATCGAGCCGGTGCAGTAGAGCACCACTAACCCGTTTAGCGAGTCGACCAGATGCAGTCCGATGAGCATCCGGTAGAGCGGAATGAGCGTTGATTGAGCCGGGATGAGGAAGGCGACAACCATTACCAGCCCGATGGCCGTGGAGGTGCGACCCTTGCCGATGAGGCAGCCGTATGCGGCCATAGAACCGATTACCAGCATTAGCATCACCGAGAATGTGGTGACATACAAAGTGTTGAAGAAGCTCCGCACCAGGTCGGTGTTCTGGAATACGGTGAGATAGTTTCCAAAATATAAGTGGGATGGAAGTGCTAAGGGGTGATTCGCGGTGTCGGCCTGAGTCTTGAAGGTGTTCACCAGGATGTAATAGAACGGAAATCCAACGAAGCATGCGAGTGGAATCATGATCACGCTTGTAACGATGCTGCGACGAGACTTCATGAATATTTCCGCTCCAGAATTCGGGAGAGCTTCCTCTGCAGCAGGACGACGACTCCCGCAACTATAAGGAACAAGACGGCAAGAGCCGAGGCTTGACCGACCTGCGCGGAGGCGATTCCGTCCTGGATGATTGTCTGAGTGATGGTCGTGGTTGCGTAGCCTGGGCCACCCTTAGTCAAGGTGATGGGCAAGGCGTACACGGTGAGTCCGTATGCCATCAGCAACAACCAACTGACGGTCATCGCCGGCGTGAGGAGCGGCAGAGTGATATATCGAAAGTTCTGAACACCTGAAGCGCCATCGATCCTCGCGGCTTCCAGATAGTCAGAGGGGATCGACTGTAGGTAGGCCAGATAAAGCATGGCGTGATATCCCGTCAGGGTCCAGACAGAGACTGCGACGGTAGAGATTTGGGCGAGAGTGCTGTTGGCCAGCCACGGCACTGGCCCCAATCCCGTCAATGAGTGAATAATCGTATTCAACACCCCGTCGCCGAGCGGACTCAGAATGAAACCCCAGACGAGTCCGAGGATCGCAACGCTAGGAATCGCGGGAAAAAAGAAGACTGAGCGGACAAAGTTTTTGCCGATGAAACGACGGTTGAGAATGGTCGCAAGCGGGATCGCTAAGGCCGTCACGATAACTGTCGTCCCGACCGCGAACATGATCGTGAAACTAAGAGCGGCGAGCATTTTAGAATCGGTGAAAATCAGGTGGTAGTTGCGAAAACCAACGTTTTTGTAGGAGTTGGAGTAACCATTGAAGTTTGTGAAGCTGTAATACAGCGACTGCCCCATCGGATATGCGTACAGCGCGATAAAGACGAAGATGATTGGAATGAGGAAGACGATTGAACCGCCCTCTTCTCGCCGTCGCCTAAGGTTCACGAAAGTAACCAGGAGGCGCGCAGAGCGGGGCAGTTGACGCGAAGTAGCTTGCGGTGTTGTCATTGCTATCGTCGTCCTTTCGATTCGACAGAGCGCTAGTGTGGTGGCGGGCAGAGTCTGCTCACCACCACACTTTGTGCTCACTTATCACTTACTTTTTACCTTATATGTACTTAGCCCGCGAGCAGCGCCTTAAGCTTGGCGTCAAGGTCGGCTGCCACCGCTGCCGGAGTCGTCTTGCCCAGGATCAACTCCTGCAACTGTGAAGTAGCTTCAGTGTTCAAAGCTGCCGAGTTGGTTGGCCATGACACCTGCGGAAGGTAGAAATCACCCTTACGAACTGCCCTGGCCATGTCTTTCAAGGCAGGGTCAAGTTTAGGTGTGAAGTTCTTCGTCGTGGTGATCGACTGGGTTGCCTTCTGGTAAAGGCCAACCCCCGTCTTGCTCTGCAGGAACGTCACGAACTTCTCCGCAGCCGCGGTGTTTGGCGTTTTGGCGTTAATAGCGTAACCGGGTGAGACCGCGCCCATCCAGAATGTGGACGAGGCAGAGACACCGGGAACCGCCATGAATTTGAGTTTCAGTGCCGGAGCTGCAGTCTCAATTGACCCGAGTGCCCACGAACCGGTCGCAGTCATCGCAACATTGCCCTTTTCGAACTCGGCCATGACCTGGTCACCGGTTAGACCGGCGACCGATCGAGACTCGGCGCCACTCGTGAAGAGTGAGCTCCAGGTTGTCAATGGTCCGGTCCAGGTCTTCGCAAAACTCGACTTGCCGGAGAAAATGTCAGCATCCATAGCGCCGCCCAACTGCTTATTCTCAACACCAAGAAGTGCCACAAGGCTCACCGGAATTCCATCGCCTGCTTCGTAGAACGGGGTGATATTCGCCGCCTTGAGCTTCTTGCAAAGCGCGATGAAGCGGGGCCAGGTCCGAGGAGGCGTAGTCACGCCTACTTTGGCGAGAAGGTCCATGTTGTAAATGATGCCACCGCCCCATGAGGACACTGCTGCGCCGTATAACTTGCCATCCTTCGTATAGGTAGCTTTCGCGGCATCGGCGAGGTTTGATACGAACGGCTCGTTACTCAGATCTTTCGCGAACCCGCCATCCATAATCTGCTGCTTGTTCTCAGCAGTGATGATGAATACATCGGGCGCCGTCCCGCTATTGAGACGGACCTGAAGTGCGGAAATATAGCCTACGACTGGCGTACCGTAGGTAACCTCAAGTTTAATGCTCGGGTTCTCCTTCATGAACTCGGCAAATATGGGAGCCATTGTTGTGGCGGGATCCCACGAGTAGAAACTGAGCGTAGTGGGGGAACTGGTGCCTGCTGAAGCGCAACCCGCGAGCGCGACGACCGTAACCAGTGCGGTTCCGATTGCAAGGGAGGCACGGACTCCGAGCCTGCCGATGCGATGCTTGCTGGAAATGTGTAATAATGACATTGCTTACCTTTCTGGATCAATTGTTGGTGCTTGATTGGTGGCGCATCCTCATTGGATTATGAGGATGTTGTAATCCGCAGTGACATATGCAGATATTGTGCTCCGCATTGAGATTTGCGGATGTAGTTCTTCGCATTGATCAATTTGGATGTTGTGGTCCGAATTGGTCAATGTGAATGTTGTACTCCGCGGGCTCGACGGGGCGCAAAAGGCCCTCGGGTGCGTAATGCAGCCGGTCGAGGACGATTTCGCGGTGGTGTCCGGTGCCCTCCGGGATCGAGAAGCGGTGATAGGCAATCAGCCATTCGTCAGTTCCCGGTACTCGGAGGATCGAATGATGTCCGGTCGCAAAAATGCCGAGGGCTGGTTTCTTGCTGAGCAACTCACCGCGGTCCGTCCAGGGCCCGTGAGGAGTAGTGCCCGTTGCATAACGGACGCGATAGTCCTCTTCCCGGGTGTCGTTCTCTGACCAGGACAAGTAGTAGGTTGCGCCGCGGCGATGCATCCAGGGCGCCTCTCGAAACCCCGGTAGATTCCAAGATTGAACAGCCAACGATTCGAATGAGATCATGTCAGGCGCCAGACGCACCGCGTGGGCGACCTCGTTGCCCCAAAGCAGATATTGCTCGCCATCGTCATCGACGAAGATCGATGGGTCGATGGCTCGCCCACTGAACTCCCCGTCCCGCACAAGCGGACGTCCCAAGTCGATAAAGTGCCCCACAGGTGAATCCGACGATGCGACTCCTACGTTGTCGTCGGCGGTGAAGTAGAAGAAGTACTGGCCGTCGCGACGAGTCATGGTCGGAGCCCAAGCGTGACCCGCTGCCCAGCGCGTATCGTCCTTGACAGAGAAGATCACACCGTGATCGATCCAGTCAACGAGGTTGGTCGAGGAAAATGCTTTAAATGAAGTAGCAGCCCAGTCTTCAAGCCCATCAGTGGTGGGATACAGGTAGAAAGTTCCATCGAACTCGACCAGATTTGGGTCGGCGTAGTATCCGTCGAGCAAGCGGGGAGCCGCGGCGGCCTCATTTTCTCGTGTCATTTAAGCGACCGCGGCTTTGCACGCCCGCAGAATACTTCGAGTATTATCAGGGCTACCCGAATCTTCTACTGAGGTAAATTTTGGAGCGATATGGTAACGATACAAGATGTCGCCAAAGCGGCGGGTGTTTCCCCCATGACGGTTTCGCATGTCATCAACGACCACCCGTATGTCAAGGATGCCACGCGTGAGCGGGTTGTGAAGGCGATGGACGAACTCGATTATCGAGTCAACGTCGCGGCGCGCAATCTCCGCTCTGGTCGCACATTCACGATCGGACTCGCCGTCGCTGAAGTTGATCGCCCGTACTATGGCCAACTCGCCGCCAGAATTGTGGCTGAGGCTGCAAAGCACAACCTGCACGTACTCATTGAGCAGACTGGCGCATCTCGCGAGAACGAAATCGATGCCCTTGGACTCTCTCGCAATCGAATGTATGACGGGCTGATCCTGAGTGCCGTCGGACTTGGTCCAGACGATGCGGATCTTCTGAAGGTCGACTTCCCTGTCGTGATTCTCGGTGAGCGTATTTTCGATGGTCCTGTCGATCACGTCGCGATGGCGAATGTGGATGGGGCGAAGGCGGCTACGTGTCACCTGATCGAGCAGGGATGCCGACGAATTGCCATAGTGGATGACCACCGTAATAACGAAACTGATGCATCCTCCCTCCGGTATGCGGGCTACCGCGCCGCGTTGGAAGAGGCGCGCTTGATGGCCGACCCCGCCCTCTTCGTCAATCTTGCTGTGCCCTCCTTCTCTCTGAAGGACGGCCGTGACGCAGGCACCAGGTTGATCGAGTCCGGAGCGGAATTTGACGGCATCTTCTGCGTCACCGACACGGTCGCTCTCGGCGTACTGCGCGCGCTGGCCGATCACGGTATCCGCGTTCCTACAGACGTGAAAGTGATGGGCTTCGATAACATCGAGGAGAGCGCATATAGCGTTCCGTCGCTTTCGACTATTGATCCAGACCACGACCTCATGGCGCGGACCGCAACTGAACTTCTCGTCCGTCGGATCGCCGAAGGTGAAGAACGAACCGCGCCGATCGAGTTCGTCAGTAGCTACGCGGTAGTCCCGCGTGAATCGACGGCCGTCCAGCATTGATATTGCGCTGGCGTTCGCTGTGGTCATCATTGACGTAATGCCTTTCGTAGCCGTGAATGTTGGATCATTTCAACCAAACATTGTATCGTTACATTATTCTTAGCCACGGTCGCCTAACTGTCAAGGGATCTGAATTCATAATCAAATAACGATTAAGTAACAATAAAATACGGAGCTGAAGGAGAAAGTATGAGCAAGGATGGATTCGAGAGGTTTGATCGTCCCGTTCCCCCATGGTTTACGAACGCCAAATTTGGGATTTATATTCACTGGGGCGCTTACTCAGTTCCGGCTTGGGCAGAACCGACTGGCGAACTAGGGGTAGTTCCAGAGGACCAATGGTTCGCGCACAATCCATATGCCGAGTGGTACTTCAACACAATAAGGATCGAAGGTTCGCCAGCTGCTATACATCACAACGAGGTTTATGGCGATGCGCCATACGATGATTTTTTAGACGAATGGAAGGCGAGCAATTTCAATCCTGATGACTGGGCGAAATTGTTCCAAAAGGCGGGTGCTCAGTACGTAATTCCTATAACCAAGCATCACGACGGCATCACTTTGTGGGATGCCCCAGGAACAGGAACTCGTAACGCTGTTGCCAGAGGACCCAAGCGTGATCTGATATCAGAGATTGAATCTGCAGTTCGTAAAGTTGGCATTAAGTTTGGTGTTTATTATTCCGGTGGATTGGATTGGAGTATTAGCACGCTTCCACCAATCACTTTGTCGGAAGACGTAAAAGGATTGCGGCCACGCGATGCTGCATATGCCATGTATTGCTATGAACATATTATCGATTTAATTGACCGATATAAGCCGGATGTGCTGTGGAATGATATTGAGTATCCAGATTTTGCGAAGAGAGAAGGTCCTTATTCTCTAGCAGCCATATTTGATCATTATTATAAAGTGGTGCCCAGCGGGGTAGTTAATGATCGATGGGGAGTCTCGCACAACGATTACAAAACCAGCGAATATCAAATCTCACTCGAAAATGAATCCGGAGTAGGTTGGGAAAATAATCGTGGTATCGGATTCTCTTTTGGCTACAACAAACAAGAAAGTGAAAAACACTATTTAACTATTAATTCCGCTTTGCGCCATCTCATCAATATTGTTTCCCGAGGCGGAAATTTATTGCTCAACGTTGGGCCAACTGCAGATGGTGAAATTCCTCCTTTCCAACGTCATATATTGGAAGGAATGGGAAATTGGCTTTCTGTTAATGGCGAAGCGATCTATGGAAGTACGGTAGCCACAAACATGAAGGCTTCAAATGAGCCATGGATTCGATGGACTCAAAAAGATAATAATATTTATGCCATTATTGAAAATACGGGAGATATTGAATTTGAAGCCCCAGGAATTGTAGAAAGATCTGCTCGTATTCTCGGAGAGTCTTCATTGCAAGCGACGCGTTCTGGGTCCAAAATTTCAGTCACTTTAGAAACTCCGAAAACCCCGGGTCCTACAGTTATTGCCTTTGATATTTGATGTCGTCTGTAAATTAGGCCTGAACCTGGGATTCGTACTCATAAATTCGAGTGATATACGACTTTGTAGCCGCTCGTAACGCAATTTCAGCATCGATACCAAGGCTCTGCGCTTGGTCGATGATCCCAAGGAGCAACGCCCCAAGTTTAACTTCATCGGTATCGCTCTCAAGGGTGACTGGATGTGCAACGGGAAGTGAATATCCATACTTGTCTGCTCGATAGATAACTTTGGCAGCCAGGGCCATCGCGGGCTGCGCCATCGGAACACCATCAGTGGCTGAAGTGCGAGCTTTTTCTTGGCGTTTCTGGTTTTCCCAGTTTTCAAGTACATCATCAAAGGTAACGGGTGAATCAGTGAAGACATGAGGATGGCGATGAATTAATTTGTCCGCGATACCTCGTGCCACATCTTCAATAGTGAAAGGATCGTTTGGATCTTCTTCCGCAATTGCCGAATGGAAATAAACTTGAAGCAATACATCGCCAAGTTCTTCGCGCATCGCTGTGCGATCTTTTTCATCTACCGCCTCTGAAAATTCATAAGACTCTTCAAGCAGATATTTGAGTAATGACTCATGAGTCTGCTGCGCATCCCACGGGCAACCACCCGGAGAGCGCAAGCGATGCATGACCTCACGAAGCCGAATGAGCTCACTGCTCGCCTCGGAGGTCATGACAAATGAAACGATCGCTTAAGAATTATTTTGTCGGTGGCGTGACAGTAACTTGAGCTGGATCCCATGTGCCGTATTTGGCCGACACCTTGACACCCTCTTTTATTGCTTGCTGGCGTACGAGTGTTTGAACAGCTGTTCCTGAATTCGCAACCGTACTTCCCTGCTTCTCAACTAATTTAGTGAGTGCATCTACATAGAGAATTTCACGAACATAACCTGGAAAATCACCGCTTGCGATACTTGCTGAAACCATTCCTGATTTCAATTTTGCCGCGCTTCCCTCTTGCGTCAAGATTGCAGCTTCTCGAGCGCTCACCTGCGCATCGGTGAGAGTGATGCTATTTGCCGCTGCAGTATCTGCCAGTAATTTTGAAAGAATGTAGAAGTTAACTTCTTCGGCGTTTAAAGCCGATCCAAACGCGAGTTGCATCCCGGTCGTAGAAACAGTCTTACGTTCTGCGATTACCTGATTCACGCTGGTCTTAATCTGATTTTCAGTGATCTTTGTTTTACCAACACTCGCTGCTGCGGCGGATGAGTTAAGAACAATCCAAAGGGCAACACCCGCGCCAACGACGACAAGAACGCCAACGACGCCAGCAATAATCTTCTTCACTCGGGACTCCTTATAGATTGAGTAGGACTTCCATAGTCCAGGTCAGAACCGAAGTATCGCCTACTGAGCCATTTTCTAGCCAATTTGGAGCGGCCATGCGGGCTACCAGAAGGCTTTTAGTCGCTTGTTTTATCAAAGTTCCTGGGTAAATCCGCAGAATTCGCAGTTGGGCCGACTCTGGTAAAACGAGTGGTGAAAGTTTGAGAAACTTTCCTTGCCAGACCACCTCAGTTAGATTCTTGGATTTTGCAAGAGTTCGAAGGCGAGCAACCTCAATCAGATTTGTCGCAGGTTCTGGGAGTTCGCCAAAGCGGTCGACAAGCTCTTCCAGGATCGCGTTTAACCCGTCAAAATCTACACAATCGGCCATGCGGCGATATAGATCCAGTCGAAGCCGCTCTGAAGGTACATACTCCACCGGCAGATGCGCCGTAACTGGAAGTTCAATTTTGCACTCTTTAACGCGTGGATTTACATCCTGTAGATCTGTATTGACATAACCAGTCTTGAAATCCTCGACCGCTTCGCGCACCATCCGCATATATAGATCAAATCCCACTTCAGCGATATGTCCAGATTGCTCGCCACCAAGCAGGTTACCCGCCCCTCGTATCTCAAGATCTTTTAAGGCGACCTGCATTCCAGAACCAAGATCGGTATTTGTCGCAATTGTCGTAAGTCGATCATGTGCAATTTCAGTAAGGGGTTTATCCGGTGAGTAAAGAAAGTATGAATACGCGCGCTCGCGTCCCCGACCGACTCGGCCACGTAGTTGATGCAACTGTGAGAGACCGAATGCATCGGCACGATCGACGATCAAAGTATTTGCATTTGGAATATCAATTCCACTCTCAATAATTGTGGTGCAGACAAGAATGTCAAAGTCGCGTTCCCAGAAACCAAGAATGACGTCTTCGAGTTCGCGCTCGCCCATCTGCCCATGCGCAACCCGAATTCTTGCTTCAGGTACCAATTCTTTAAGGCGAACAACAACTCGATCAATGCTCTCTACTCGATTATGAATAAAGAAAATCTGACCGTCTCGCAACAGTTCCCGGTGGATTGCGGCCGTTACTTGTTTTTCATCGTACGGACCAACGTAGGTTAAGACTGGATGCCGCTCTTCAGGTGGCGTCGTGATGTTCGACATTTCTCGAATGCCTGTTATAGCCATCTCGAGTGTTCGAGGAATTGGTGTTGCTGACATCGAAAGTACGTCGATATTTGTTCTCGTCTTTTTCAACTCTTCTTTATGCTCGACACCAAATCGCTGCTCTTCATCGACAATGACTAAACCAAGATCTCTAAAAACAACGTCTTTTGAAAGCAAACGATGAGTACCTATGACGATGTCTACACTTCCAGATTGCAATCCTTCGATAATTTCCTTTGACTCTTTTGCAGTGTTGAAACGAGATAGCCCCGCAATCCGAATCGGAAAACCGGCATAACGCTCAGCAAATGTTTTGAGATGCTGTTGAACAAGCAAAGTAGTTGGCACTAAGACAGCAACTTGCTTGGCATCTTGAACCGCTTTAAAAGCCGCGCGGATTGCGATTTCGGTTTTACCGTATCCAACATCACCGCAAACGATCCGATCCATAGGATGGCTGCGCTCCATATCCCGTTTGACTTCGTCAATGGTCGAAAGTTGATCGACCGTCTCGACATAGGGAAATGCTGCTTCAAGTTCGCGCTGCCAGGGAGTATCTTGCGCGAAGGCGAAACCAGGTGCACTCATTCGAGCTGCATAAAGTTGAATCAATTCGGCTGCTATCTGCTTGACTGCCTTGCGCGCCCGGCGCTTGGTGTTCTGCCAATCTGCTCCCCCGATGCGATGGACTGTAGGTGATTCACCGCCAACATATTTAGTAACTTGTTCTAGGGTATCGGTAGGGACAAAGAGTCGATCTGCAGGTTGGCCTCTCTTTGACGGCGCATACTCAATAACAAGATATTCACGCGCGATACCGCTTACAGTACGAGCGACAAGTTCTAAGTACTTACCCACACCATGTTGCTCGTGAACAACATAATCACCGGGTTTAAGTTCAAGCGGATCAATCGCTTTTTTTCGCTTGGAGGGCATGCGCGCTTGATCTTTATTTGAACTCCGAATGCCGGTTACGTCTTTTTCTGTAATAAGAGCACTCTTAAATTCATGGCTAATAAATCCATGTTCAATAGGGGTTGCCATAACATAAATAGCATCGCGTGTAAGTTCGGAAGATATATTTGTTAACAAACGAACTGGTAATCCTGATTGTTGAAAGAGTTTTGCATAACGCTCGACGATGCCAGGACCTGCTGCGGTAAAAATCAACAAATACTTTTCAGATAGCCATTCTTGAAGATCTGCTACAAGTCCCTCGGTGTGACCTCGATATTCGGGAATGCTTTGAAGTGGGACTTCGGCTTCTAGATGCTCGACATCACTTGAATAAGGGTCAATAGAGGACCAATGGTTTGCTCGCTCGCGCAATTGCTCAAGAGTGAAATATCCGCCTCCGGCAAGCTCTGATGTCAGGCTAATCGGCGCTGTTGCCCCCTGCGCTGCATTCGACCACGAAGCATCAAGAAACTCTTTATTGGTTGCAACCAAGTCCAAGGCCCTGGATTTGATTCGAGGTTCATCTATCAAGACAATGTGAAAATTTGCAGGCAAGAATTCAATGATCGGATGAAGATCATTTCGGAGTAGTCCCTGCAACGATTCCATACCATCGACATAGATACCCTCGGCCAACTTCGAGGTCATCGTGGCAACTTCTGGAAATTCTAAAGTTAAATACCGTGCCCGCTCTTTAATTCTTTCGGTCAGCAAAATTTCGCGACAGGGATAAATTTCGATTCCAGATTGAACGGGTGCAAAGGTGCGTTGGTCGACAACGGTGAACCATGCTAATTCTTCGATTCGCTCACCAAAGAAATCAATCCGAATTGGATGGTCTTGGTCGGGTAAGAATAGGTCAACGATCCCACCGCGAACTGCGAAATCGCCACGCCTTTCTACAAGATCTGTCCTAATAAATCCAAGCAGAGCAAGATGGGCAAGGAGCGTTTCCATAGAAATCTCTTGCTCAACTTCGAGTGAAACGATTGGTACTTCTATGGGAGCGATTGGTTGAATAAGTGCACGTACAGAGGTCACGATGATTTTCACTTGATCAAGGTGGGTTAAAACTTTCATTCGAGCCGCGATCGTGTCACTCTTCGGGCTAAGTTTTTCGTGGGGCAGAGTTTCCCATGGTGGCAGTTCTACTACGCTGCCAGAGCCCAAATAGGTTTCAAGTTCATCCTTCAACTCATTTGCTCTGCGCGAAGAGGCAGTTACTACTACAAGGGGCGAGCGCTCACTTCGAGCCGCTAACAAGAACCCAGTTGCCGCTGTTGGGGCAGCGAGATGGTCAGCAGATTGATCGATATCGATATGCGAAAAGGCACGAAAAAGTCTGCTCATGTCGCCTCCCCACGCCAAAAGCCCCCGATTTTTAAGAAGAGGCGGGGGCGGCGCTTATTTAAA
>Ga0207933_1000707_pt1 | contig 29767 bp, 30 predicted proteins | sample NGESurdeep092012_4_FD_184488 | JGI IMG/M metagenome (GOLD analysis project Ga0207933, IMG submission 184488) | Arctic peat soil microbial communities from Barrow, Alaska - NGEE Surface sample F53-3 deep-092012 (SPAdes) | ecosystem: Environmental > Terrestrial > Soil > Wetlands > Peat ... | reverse complement strand
GCATCGAATTGGTGTGAACTTCGGATTATGGTTGCCTGCCACGATTTACATCTCTTTCCCAAATGAGATGCAGAAGCATGGGTAACGTATGCCCGGGGCGCGCATGGCGAAGCCTTAGCGTATCGCAAAAGGATTTTTCGAGTAGAAATATCTCATCGGTGTAAAAAGTTCATTGCGAGATCATTTGCAGTCGTGGCCCATTGGAATCAGTTGTCCACAGCGTAAATCGCTGATTTGGTTCTGCCTTTGGAGTGTGCCAAATTGAACAGATTGAATGGCAGGCGATTTGCAATGATCTCGGCGTAGGTACTGAGGTGAAGCTATGAACGGAACTCAAGACTCCCCAGTCGCGTTGACCGGAAATCTGCTGTCGGCCCACTCGAGCGGACGTCGCCCCAGAGTGTTGGTAGTCGATGACGAGGCAGTGATTGCGGACACCTTAGCCGAGATACTTTCATTAAGCGGTTTTCCGGCGATTGCAGCCTACGACGGAAACGGCGCTCTTGGAGCTGCGTTGCTGCAGCCACCCGAGATGCTCATCACTGACGTGGCGATGCCGGGGATGAACGGGATCGAGCTGGCGGTCACAATTAAGCGCGTCTACCCGGATTGCAAGATTCTGTTGTTCTCGGGGCAGGCAAATACAGCAGATTTGCTGGCCACTGCACGCAGGGACGGGCACCGATTCACGCTACTCAACAAGCCTGTAGCACCGCAGGAGCTGCTGGCCACTGTGGCAAGACATCTTAATGCCAGCGCGGGACAATATGCGGCGGACGCCTAACGCGGATCTAACCTAACGCGGCTCTGACCTGTCCGGATCTCACCAGGCCGGATTTCGTTAAGGCCTATCTCATCTGATCTTAATGGAATTGGAAATCTGCGTCAGCGTTGACTGGCCGGCTCTTCGTGCATCTGCGCCGCGATTGCGTTGAAACTGGCGTCGTCGATGGCTGAAATCGCGAAGGGATCAGCGGTGGGAATCACCGGCATCTTGAAGTCAAGGGCCCAGGTCTCGCCGGGCTTGAGCTCTCGTGCGTAGGTCGATGCCGACGGGCGTGGTGGGACCAGCGTCGACATGCGTTACTCCGAGGACATACTGAGGGTTCGGCTCGCCCCAGTTTTTGCGGATGGTGAAGCTGCGGTCTGCGTAGCCCGCCGGGAAGCTGTAGAGATCGCGATTGAAGCGGTAAAAATTTGCGTCGTCGAAAAAGTTCACCCAGCCGTGGTTGAAGGCTTCGCCGGTCTGTGGGTTATCACTTCGACGGTCGACAGCGGCATTGGGGTCTGCATAGCGAACGCCGGATGCAAATACAGCGCGTCTCGGCTCTGGTCCATCGTTCGTGATGTCGACGCGAATGAAGTTAACCATCGGCTCATAGATGTTGGAACGAATGTCGAAGCCGGGCATGAAAGGGAACTTCGCGTGCCGGCGAGCCTCGACGATTGCGCTCTTGTCGATTTTGGCCGCGAAGATCGTGAAGCGATACTTGATGCCATCGCGGTCGAACTGGTAATGCACGATGAGCGGCTGGCCCTGATCGGGCTGGTCCTGATCGAGATTGTGAATGTGAGCGTTGGCAGGCTCCAGATCGGGGCCGGAGAAAAACATCATCTCTTCAAAGCCGGTACTCAGATAACCTTCGGGCGTGATTTCGGTGGCGGCTCCGGAGTTCATCGGGCCGATTTGTTCGGCGGCTTTGGAGGAGTCGGAGGGTTGCTGGCCGGCCCTGTCGATAGACGGAGAGGCGGCGGAGGGGGGGGCCGGCGAGGGGGAAGCCGACTGCGCGTTCAGGAAATGGGCAAAGGCGGCCGGCAATGCGAGAAGAACTACGAGAGGAACGGTAAGGCCCAGCTTTTTCATCACATAAGCCAGCATAGATTGTCGGCCCATCAAAGCGCCGAATCAAACCAATGTGCATGCATCCGCTCAAGAAACTCTTTGGTGAGGGGATATCCTGACGCGGAGCCGATCACTGAGTCAATCTCGCAGTGGGGGCACATCGCTGTTTGACCCCCATCGATCCACTCGTGAACCAATGATGGCGGAAAGATCCTCATGCAGTAAAAGCAGCCACACATTTCGCTGCGTTCCAGTTCTACGCGATGGTCCTTGCTGTGCTTGTGCGCGAGCACATGGTCGTCGTTCCTTCGAAGCCTCGACAGAAAGTCCACGGTGTGGCCTTGCCGGAAATTTTACTCTGGATTGCCCGCGGGCTGCTCGGCGTGGAAGTGTTGCCAAATGGTTTCGGCGGTTTTGCGGCTGACCACGGCGGCGAGTGATTCCGCTGTGGCCTGCTGCACGTCGCGCAGGCTGCCGAAATGGGTGAGCAGGCGCTGGCGGGTTTGCGCGCCGACGCCGGGAATATTCAGTAGCTCGGAGTCTCTATCTCTCATCGCACGGCGCTGGCGATGGTAGCCGACGGCGAAGCGATGGCTCTCATCGCGAATGAGCTGGATCAGATGCAGCACGGGGCTGCGGCGGTCGAGAACGATAGGCTCGTCTTCATTGCCGTAGAGGTAAATGACTTCTTCTCGTTTTGCAATCGATGCCAGCGGCTGCGAAGTGAAGCCGAGGGATTCGAGCGCGTCGGCAGCAGCGTGAAGCTGGCCGAGACCGCCATCGACGAGGATGAGCGATGGCATTGTCATCGGTTCTTTGCTCCGGGTTGGTCTTTTCTCGGAGAAGGAAGCCTCGGAGGAGGAAGATTCGCCGTCTTCAGCGCGACCGGCCGAGGACAAGTTCTGCCGCCCCTCCGGGGCTTGCGACAGAAGTTGCGACTTCAACCCAGGGCTTACGCCCAGGGCTATCTTCTCACCGCCCCTCCGGGGCGAAAAGTCGTTTGCCGCATCGCGAATGCGGCGGTAGCGGCGCTCGACTACCTCGCGCATGGAAGCAAAATCGTCCACGCCGGCGACTGTCTTTACTTTGAATTTGCGATAGGCCGACTTATTCATCTTGCCGTCTTCCCAGACGACGAGCGAGGCGACGGTCTCCGCGCCCTGGATGTGTGAGATGTCGAAGCACTCAATGCGGCGCGGAAGCTCGGGGAGCATAAGCGTGTCGGCGAGCGCCTCCTGAATGGCCTTGCGCGAAGGCTCCAGCACGCGGAAGCGCTGCGTGTAGGACTGGTGAGCGTTCTGGGCGGCGAGATCGACGAGGGATTTTTTGTCGCCGCGCTGAGGGACGGCGATTTCAATCCTGTGGCCTGTGCGTTCAGTGAGCAACGCCGCGAGCGCCTCGCGGTCGTCGAAGTCGACGGGGGCGAGGATCGAGCGCGGGACGTATTGCTGGTCGATATAGAGCTGCTTGAGGAGCGCGGAAAAGACGGCACCGGCATCGAACGGGGAAGTATTTAGCACAGTGCCGTGCGATCCCACCCTTGCCGACGATGAGGTCGTCGCCAAGGATGGGGCACCCGCTGCTCGTGCTCCGTCGGGCGGGTCCTGTCCGACCGCTTCCAAAAGACTCGGCAGGTCTTCCCAGAAGAACTCGCGCCGGTCGACAATCTTTCCGTTGCGCACGTGGAAGAGATTGACGGCCACGCTGCCATCTTCAAAGTGGTAACCGAAGACGTCGGCATCATCGTTGAGCTCGGCGGTCGCAATGCGCTGCTTTTCCTGGAGCTGGTGAACGGTGGAGAGCTGATCGCGCAGTCGCGCGGCAGCTTCAAACTGTTCGGCTTCGGCGGCCGCCATCATGCGCGCGGTCAGCGTGCGCTCCAGCTCAGCGTGGCGTCCTTCGAGAAAAAGCTGCGCGTCGCGGACGGCCTGCTTGTAGTCGTCGGGAGTTGTGAGGCCCTCGACACATGGCCCGAGGCAGCGATGAATGTAGTACTGCAGGCAGGCGCGCGGGTGGTAGCGCGACAGATCGACCTTGCAACTAGGCAGCAGAAAGCTGCGATGGATGAGTTCGACCACGCGATAGGCGAGGTTTCCGGGAAAATAAGGGCCGTAGTAGGCCGAGCCATCCTTGCGCAGCCGGCGCGTGACAAAAACTTTTGGGAAGCGGTCGCCGATGGTGAGTTTGACGTAGGGGTAAGTTTTGTCGTCACGCAGCAGAATGTTGAAGCGCGGCTTGCGCTGCTTGATGAGATTGTTTTCGAGTGCGAGAGCTTCGTGCTTGTTGGCGACGAGAATGTATTCGATGTCGACGGCCTCGCGCATCAGCGAACCGGTTTTTGCGTTGGCCTGCGAAGCCTCAAGCAAGTAGGAACGTACCCGCGCGCGCAGATTATTGGCCTTGCCTACGTAGATGACTTCGCCTTCGGCGTTCTTGTAGAGATACACGCCGGGCTGCGTGGGGAGAGCGCGGATTTTTTCGTTGAGATCCATAAGTCGTTTGTGGGGCCGGCGCGACTAGCACCAGAGCAACTCAGACGCGCAGAAGGCCAGCTTACGCGCAGCAGGCCAGCTTACGCGCAGCAGGCCAGCTTACGCGCAGCCCGCCAGCTTACGCGCAGCCCGCCAGCTTACGCGCAGCCCGCCAACTTATAGGATAACGAGAATCGCTCGGGCGCAGCGGCCACACACTTACAGGCGCTTGCGACGCGGTCGCGCCGGACGAGTGGGGGTGAAGAACTGGCAAACCTTACCGGGAAGCGTAAAAATTACATGGTTTTTGCGTCCGTATAAAGTTCACAGAGCGCCTGAAATATCCTTATTTGTCAATAGGTTGCATAGCAATTCCGAATTGGATTGCGGCGTGCAATTGTATAGGCGGAAAAGAAAACCCAATCCCGGCGGAAGAGCGCTTAACGCGCCGGCAGGGAACGGAGAGGTGAGGACCCATGAAGATTCAGCGATTTGGATTTGCGGTGACGGCAGCGGCGTTGGTGACGTTTGGCGTGGCGGGATGCGCCACCAAGAACTATGTGCGGACTCAGACGACTCCGCTGATCGATCACACCGATAAGTTGGACCAGAAGACCGCGGACAACAATCGGCAGCTCCATGATGTTGGCGATCGCGCCATGGTGGGCATTGCTCATGCGCAAGGCTCGGCCGACACCGCCCAGCAGGAGGCACAAACTGCTTCGCAGGCGGCGAATTCCGCTGACACGGCAGCCAGCGATGTAGCGCACCGCGCCGACTCGCTGGACAGCGTGGTCAAGGGGCTGGATAACTACAAGCAGATGGCCACGGTTTCGGTGACCTTCGGCTTTGACCGTGCTGCACTGACTGCCGATGACAAGGGACAGCTGGACACCTTTGCGGCTTCGCTCGGTTCGGCGAAGAGCTACATTCTTGAAGTGACCGGTGGCACGGACTCCGTTGGTTCGGCGCAGTACAACTACGACCTTAGCCAGCGTCGCGCGGACGCAGTGGTGCAGTACCTGGCCGCGAAGTACGGCGTCGCGCCGCACCGCTTCTATCTGATCGGCATCGGCAAGGATCAATATGTGGCGTCGAACGACACGGCCGCTGGCCGCAAGGAAAATCGTCGCGTGCAGGTTCAACTGCTCTCGAACATGGGCGGCGATGCGCAGAGCCAGTCAACAACCACCTCCGGACAATCCGGCGCCGGTCAGGTTACGACGTCCACACCGGTTCCCGAATAAAGGCTCTTAAACAGAGGGATCTTTTCTTGGATTGACCCCTTTCCCCAGACACTTGTTTCTCCTGAAAAGACGAAAGGGCAGGCCCAGGCGGGTCTGCCCTTTTGGTTTTGCACGAACAAACGGTCGCAAAAATCGAGGGGTGCGGATTTATGCCGCGGCGAGCCGCTTGAGCTTAATCCGCTCCGCCGGGATCTGTGCCAAATCGTAGTGTGCCTGCTGCGTGATCCAGCTTGCGGCGCTGCCCCCGAATACTTTTGAAAGCCGGATCGCCATCTCCGCGGAGATGCCGCGCTTGCCATTGACCAGCTCAGAAAGCGGGGTGCGCGTTACACCCAGAGCCTTCGAAGCGCGCGTGATGGTGAGGCCAAGCGGCTCAATGCACTCGGCCAGGACGGTCATTCCAGGGTGGGGAGGGTTCTTCATTGGCATCTTCAAATCTCCTCAATGGTAATTGAAGTCAACGCGGCGAGGCTTCAGATTGCCCCGGCGGAAATTGTCTTAGATGCTCGGCGCGGACATCGTTGCCGCTAAAGAGACGTAGAAACGGGACGTGTTTATGGGCCTGCCATAAGGATTCGTCGCTCAAGGCGCGGGCATTCGCAGCAGTCTCGACATCGGGGCGGCCGTTGGCTTCTTCGCGCTCCACAATGCAAACCACGGCGACAACAATCATGCCGGCATCCTGCGTGGCCTCAATGGCGGCGATAGTGGAAGCGCCGGTGGTGCAGACATCGTCAACGATCACGACACGAGCACCCTTACCGCAGAAGCCCTCGATGCGGCGGCCCGTGCCGTGAGCTTTCTCGGCCTTGCGCACCAGGAATCCATGGAGCAGCGGCGCGTTAGGATGCGATTGCGCTCGCCAGGCGCTCGCCGTTGCGACGTTAGACACGATGGGATCGGCGCCCATGGTGAGCCCACCGACTGCTTCGGCGTCGATCTTGTTGGCTTCAAATAGATCGAGAATGGCATGGCCGGTCAGCCGCCCGCCCTCGGCGTGCAACGTGGTGGTGCGGCAGTCAATGTAGTAGTCGCTGGTGCCGCCGGAGGAGAGCTTGAACTGGCCAAGCTTGAAGCTGGTGCGGGCGAGAAGCGAGAGAAGCTGCTGGGCGTGCGATTTGTCGGGCATCGAAACCATTTTAAGCTGGCGGCCTCTTACATCTTGTCGAAGTGGCGGAAGCCGCCGGTGCCGATCAGCGCCAGCGAGAAGATGATGAAGTTGTAGCAGGCATGGACCAGCGTGCTCGCGGCGAGAGACTTGGTTTTGAGACGCATAGTGCAGAGAATCAGGCTGACGAGAATCAGTAAAAGAAATGGGCCCAGCGCGTGGCCCTGCTGATCGACGTGAAGCAGGGCGAAGGGAACGCTGGTGAGAACAGAGGCGACAGCCATCGCCGCGAGCGACCACTGCGGCGCGCCGTTCGCGTCGAGCGGTGGCGCGGGAATATGAGTGATCTGCTCGACTGTCCAATCCCAGGCCGTGCATAGCGCGGGCAGAAGAAAGCCGCGAAAAAACATCTCCTCAAAGAAAGGCGCAACGGTGGTTCCGAAAGCGAACATCAGCCATGCGGCCCCAGGAGATCTCATCATTTTCTCAATGGGAGCATTCGAGGGGCCGGGCATTAGTACTTCATCGAGCACTGCCAGCCCGGCGCAGCCGAGGGCCGTTGCGGCCAGTGGCCAAAACCTTTCGAGCGCAACAGCGCCGCGCCATTGCAGCCCGGCGAAGAAGCCTTTATTCCAGAAGTGCGGGAAGACAACCAGGCTGATGGCGAAAGTGATGAGATAAAGAATTGCTTCGCTGGCGAGGATGAGCTGGACGTTGCTTGCAGCCGCCTTAGTGTCCATGCTCCAGCCGAACCAGTGGAAATGCATCGGTGCCAGGAGGACCGCGATGGTGCCAGCAAATGCGACCCCTCCGATGGGAATGAGCATGGCGAGGTGGCCAAGATTAGGGATGCGGGCGGACGGGCGAATTGGAATTTGCGCAAAAGACTGGAAGAGCAACGGCTCGGCATCGGGAGATGGGCTGACAGTCGCGCTGGGCTGCGAGATGGGAGGCGCGTCAGACTGCCCAATGGGCGCCGCATACGAAACCAAAGTCGAGTCGGGAACGAGATGAGCCGGCGCAGGCGCGTGATTCGCAACATCGTCTGCCGGAGAATTGACAAGATCGCTCGCTTCTTCTTCGGGGAGATTCGTCATGGGCGTCCTGTCTTCTTCACACGGCGTGCCCGGCCTGGCGTGCCTTGCTGCTTGCCTTGCATCGAGTCTTGCTTCGCGCGTTTCCCATTAGTCCGCGCCGCAGCTTGAGGATCAACTTTAAGATCGGCGCCGGCTAATCCTAATGAGGAGACGGTGAGCTCGTCGCCGTTTGCGGTCAGGACCGCTTCGTCTTCCGGCTCGGCGGGCGCGAGGCGGCCGTCCGACAATTTGTAGTAGCGCTGGAGGAACTGGCCCGTATAGGAGCCTGACGTAGCGGCGATTTTTGCCGGGCGACCTTCGCCGACGATGTGGCCGCCATCTTCGCCGCCCTCGGGGCCGAGATCGATGACCCAGTCGGCGTTGCGGATGACGTCGAGATTGTGCTCAATGATGATGACGGAGTTGCCGAGATCGACCAGCCGGTGCAGAACCTCAAGCAGTTTTCGCACGTCGTCGAAGTGCAGGCCGGTGGTCGGCTCGTCGAGTAGATAAAGAGTTTTCCCGGTCTGGCGTTTTGAGAGCTCGCGCGCCAGCTTCATGCGCTGCGCTTCGCCGCCTGAGAGTGTGGTTGCGCTTTGGCCAAGGTGTACGTAGCCGAGGCCGACGTCGACGAGAGTCTGGAGCTTCTGGCGCACCAGAGGCACGTCGGCAAGCAAAGGAAGTGCATCTTCGATGGTGAGGTCGAGCACGTCGGCGATGGAGTGGCCGTGGAATTTTACGGCCAGCGTTTCCTGGTTATAACGGCGGCCGTTGCAGACTTCACACTGCACGTAGACATCGGGCATGAAGTTCATTTCGATGCGGCGCTGGCCGTCGCCTTGGCAGGCCTCGCAGCGGCCGCCGGAAACGTTGAAGCTGAAGCGGCCGGGCTTGTAGCCGCGTTCGCGTGCCTCTGGCAGCATGGCAAACAAATCTCGAATCGGCGAGAAGACCTGCGTGTATGTAGCCGGATTGGAGCGTGGCGTGCGGCCGATGGGCGACTGGTCGATGCGAATGACTTTGTCGATCTGTTCCACGCCGGTAACGTCGTCGTGCGCGCCCGGCTCCTCGCGCGAGCCGTAAATTATCTTCGCGAGCGAGCGATAAAGAATGTCGTTGACCAGCGTGCTTTTGCCGCTGCCACTCACGCCGGTCACGACAGTCATGAGTCCGAGAGGAATACGCAGATTCAGGTCGTGCAGATTGTGCTCGCGCGCGCCGGTAATCGAAAGCCATTTGCCGGTGAGCGGCCGCGGCTCGGCGCGCTGCAGCATCGGCGTTTCGCCGTTCAAATAGCGGCCGGTGAGCGACGCAGGCGAAGCCATAATCTGTGACGGCGTGCCTTCAGCCACAACGCCGCCGCCAAGCCGGCCTGCGCCCGGACCGAGATCGAGCACGTAATCTGCGTGGCGAATGGTTTCTTCGTCGTGCTCAACGACGAGGACTGTGTTGCCGAGATCGCGAAGTCTTTCGAGCGCCTGGATGAGGCGGTTGTTATCGCGCTGGTGCAGGCCGATGGAGGGCTCGTCCAGAACATACAGGACGCCGCGCAGACGTGAGCCGATCTGCGTGGCCAGACGGATTCGCTGGCCCTCGCCGCCGGAGAGTGTTGCCGCGTTGCGGTCGAGAGAAAGATAGTTGAGCCCGACGGCACAAAGGAATTCGAGGCGCTCGGCAATTTCGCGGCGGATGCGTTCGGCTACGAGCGCCTCGCGCTCGGTGAATTTGAGATTGATGGCCGCAGAAAGCGCGCGATTGAGCGGCAGGGCAGTGAAGTCAGCGATCGAGAGGCCGCCGACCTTAACAGCGAGCGACTCAGGGCGCAGGCGCTTGCCGCGGCACACCGGGCAGGGCGCGGCCGTCATGTAGTTCATCATGTACTCGCGATAGCTGTCGCTGCGCGCTTCCTCCGTGTTGTCGCGCAGGTAGGCGAGGATGCCGTGAAAGCCGGTGCGTGGCGCTTCGCCCTTGGGCGGACCGTAGACGAGAATGTGCTGCTGTTTCGGCGGCAAGTCTTCGAAGGGCACCTTGAGATCGATTTTGTAGCGATCGGCGGCGAGTTGGATGAGCTTGATGAGGTACTGCGATGACGAGCCTGGACCAAGGCCGCCATCGAGCAGCGGCTTTGACCAGTCAGTGATGACTTTGGCGGGATCGAAGTCGTAGAGCGAGCCTAGGCCGTGGCAGTTGGGGCATGCGCCGAAGGTTGAGTTGAACGAAAAGCTGCGCGGCTCGAGCTTCGGCACGTCCAGACCGCAATCTGGGCAGGCCATTGAGGCGGAGAACAACTGCTCGTTGCCCTCGCTGAAGCCGACCAGGACGAGTCCGTTGGCGAGCTGGAGAGCCTTGGCGACGGCCTGGCCCAAACGGGCTTCGACGGGACGCTTTTCGGCGGAGGGCTTAGTCGGAGCGGTTGATGCCTTTGCAACCTCGGCTCCCACCTTGGTCGACGATGAAGTCGTCGACGAGGATGGGGCAACTTCAGGCTTCAGCAGGACGCGGTCAACAATGGCCTCGATCGAGTGGTTCTTGCGGCGGTCGAGAAAAAGCGGTTCGGATAAGTCGGCTACTTCGCCGTCGACGCGAGCGCGAAACCCTTGCTGGTCAAGCTGATCCAGCAAATCCTTAAACTCACCCTTGCGGCCTCGCACAATGGGCGCCATCACGGTGGCGCGCTCGCCTCGGCCCAGCTCCAGGATGCGCTGAACGATCTGGTCAGCGGTCTGGCGGGTGATCGGGCGCCCGCAGTTGGGGCAGTGCGGGGTGCCCACCGAAGCGTAGAGAAGACGCAGGTAGTCGTAAATTTCGGTGATGGTTCCGACGGTAGATCGAGGGCTGCGGCTGGTGGTCTTCTGCTCGATCGAGATTGCCGGGCTGAGCCCTTCGATGGAGTCCACGTCGGGGCGCTCGATCTGGTCGAGAAACTGACGCGCGTAGGCGCTGAGCGTCTCCACGTACCGGCGCTGGCCCTCGGCGTAGATGGTGTCAAAGGCGAGCGAGCTTTTGCCCGAGCCGGAGAGACCGGTGACGACCGTGAGCGAATTGCGGGGAATGCGCACATTGATGTCGCGCAGGTTGTGCTGGCGCGCCCCACGCACCGAGATGTGAGTGATAGCCATTGTTGGGTGGACCGAAGACGGAGGGTACTTTCGTGTTTCGAGCAGTGCCGGTTGCACCACAGGAAACATTGCTCTAGGGGTATTCTATGTGCCAACAGAAACGAGGGTCAACGCATCCAATCTTCTGCGACAATCTGTTAGATGATTGCGCAGCTACGGAAGATACTTTCCTGTTTCAGCGGCGGTCCTGCTGCGCGTGTTTTGGCTTTCGATCGCTTTGATCCCCGAGACGGTCCTGTTGGCCCGAGGCGTTTTGAATGACGGACATTTTGAACCTGTCGATGTTGATCTGCGCCACCTTGGGCGCAATGGCCTTCGGCATTCTCGCCGCTTATGCAACCTTGCGCATGGTATTTGCGTTCATGCGTCCGCGCAAAACGCAGGCGCCCGTGAAGGCGCAAACCGAAGCCGCGCGCATCACGTAGTATCCAGCCCTATAATTTTCAGCCACAAATAAAGGGCTCACGGTCCAACTGTGGATCATCGGGTGCGCATCATCCGGCTTCGCGTCAGTTCTGCGGATTCTGCTGTCCATTTTGCTGATGCTGGCGCTCCCGCTCCCGCTCCAGTGCCTCCTGCATCATTTGCTGCGGAGTGCGTATGGGAACTGGCGGGCCGGCATTGTTTGTGGCCGGCGGCAGTGGTTGCTCAACTTCCGGCTCCGGGGCCGGCTGTTCCACGTCTGTGTCCTCGTGGCTTGGCGGCGTCGGAGCGTTATTGGCCGTTTTTTGTGCGGCGCCTCCGCCTTGAGCGCTCAGCACTATCCGGCGAGGAGTGCCCTGGCCGCGATCGCCAACCATCAGGATGTTGTACCCCGAGCCATCGAGAAGCTGATAGAGCACCTCGCGCGTGGACCCAGGGCCATAGGTGCCGAAGATTCGCTGGTCGATTCCAAGTCCTTCCACTTTGGCGCCGGTGTCGGTCGAAACATCTTTCAGGATTTGCGCCAGGCTTGAATTGGACGCGGCGATGAACAGGCCACGGCTGTCATAGACGACGGTCGCGGCAGCAGGCGGATCATTGGCGGGCCAATCTGGCGGCGGAGGCAGCACTGGCGCAGGCGGAGGAGGCGGCGGATGCGCTGGCACGGCAGCGGCCGGTTTCTTGTGTGGATGAACGTGCTTGTGCACGGGCGGCGCGGTGGTTGTAGCGGACGCCGAAGTATTCTGAGCCTGATTTATTTGGGGCGAATAGGCTTGGGCAAGATTTATTTGGGCCGGACTGTTTTGGGCCGAGACCAGCGCGCTGGCAGCCATGAATGAAGCCGCGCACACCGCTAGAAATGCGGTAAAGAGCGCGCCCGGCCTCAGTATCCAACGGCCCGGTCGGCGAGGCCCCGGTCGGCGAAGCGAGCGGCGATCGCGTTGGGATTCCGCTTGCGGCAATGATAGTGAACGCATCGGAATCGCCTCCTTCGAGTCTATTTAAGAGTAGTGCGTCAGTAGCATCGCAACGGCGTTCTGTCGCTGTTGCGGTTTGCAGCGCTCAGCAGTTGGACTATGTACAAGCTGCTCTAGGTAATAGACTAGCAGTGGCCGATGGACGCTCGAAAGAGGGTCCGAAGTGGAACCTTCGGGCAGTAATTTTCGGGCAGAGAGGATGCTGGCAGGAATGCGCATCGGGCGAACAGTATTGTGGGGGGTAATAGCGGCGTCGGCGGTGTTGCTGGCGCCGCTTGAAAGCAGGGCGACTGGCTGCACCGCGCAGGCCGAACTGGGCGCGCTGGATCGCGATGCACTGACAGCGGCCACGGGCCGGGTGGCGACCGCGGTTCTGGCGCAGGATTTCACCACGCTCGAAGCGAACCTGCTGCCACAGGAGGCGTCCGAGTGGAACGGCATTCGCGCGACTGTGGAACTGGCCGCGCCGCTGGTTAAAGACGGTCATTTTCAGTTGCGCGACGTGTATCTTTTGGACGCAACTGACCAGACCGCGACTGCCGACACGCAATTCTTCTGCTCCAACGCGACAGGATCGCTAACGGTCACCATCAATACGACGGCTCTCCCGCCGGGGCGCTACGCCGTGGCGCTGGCCGACGCTGCGGGCGCGCCGCTGGCCGGCCAGATGGGTGTGGTTCTCGCGTGGGACGGCGCTGCAACCGCATGGAAGTTAGCCGGGCTGACGGTGCGGCCGGGGGAGTTCGACGGGCACGACGGTGTGTGGTACTGGCTGCGCGCGCGGGAGCTGGCAAAAACCGACCCCATAGCCGATTCTTGGCCCGCATGGTTTAGCTACGACGCGGCGCGGTACCTTCTGCTCCCGGTGGATTTTATTTCTTCGCCGAATCTGCAAAAACTGCACCAGGAGCAGGCGCTGATCTCGCCGTCACCCGAGAGCCAGTTTCCCTTATCGCTGCCCGATGGTGACCGCACGTGGAAGATCGATGCTGTGGGACTCGATGCCTCGCTGCACGAGCCTGACCTCGGCGTGGCATATGAGTCAACTGGCGTAACAGACCCCGCGGCGCTGCGCACGGAGGCGACTGCCGTGATGAGCGCGTTCCTGAAAGCGCAGCCGGGAATCCGCGCGAACTTTCACGGGTTGTGGGCATATGCAGAAAAGGATGGCAAGCGGACGCCGGTGATGGAGCTGCCGATGAAGCAAATCCCGTAAAGACAGGGAACGAGGGACCAAGGGACCAAGGGACCAAGAAAGCAGGACGCATGCCAATCACTTATGCGCTTTTCTTGTGTGTACCGATTGGGCTGCTTGCGTACTTTGAGGCGCGCTGGCTGATTCGCTATGTATCGGAGAGATACGCGCAGCGGGAACGAAAAGCAGTGCGGCTGGTTGGAGTCTACGGCGCGCTGATCATACCCCTGATCTACGTTTGCGGCCGCGCCGGTGATTCGTTTTCCAGCCCGACGGGGAAGATCGTCACGGCAGTTCTCTTTTCTTTGATCACTGCGGCATTCGTTGGGCCGATGTTTGTTGTGCTTTCCGATAGGGAACCAAGAGGCGATGACGCAACCAATTGATTTGCGTTCCGACACCGTAACCAAGCCGACGCCGGAGATGCGTGCGGCGATGGCGGCTGCCGAGGTCGGCGACGACGTTTACGGCGAGGACCCGACCGTCAATTTACTGGAGAGGCGCGCGGGGGAGATCTTTGGCCGCGAGGCCGCGCTGTTTGTGCCCACGGGCACTATGGGTAACCAGATTGCGATTCGCGCGCTGACGCAGCCCGGCCAGGAAGTGATTGCCGAGTCGCGTGCGCACATTCTGGATTACGAGATGGCCACGACGGCGGTCTTTTCCGGCTGCCTCATTCGCGCCGTTCCGGCCGAGGGCGGAATTCTGACGTGGAAGCACATTGAGCCGGCGATTGTTCCGTTTGGCGCATTTCGCGCTGCAACGGGGCTGATCGAAATTGAGAACACGGCGAATCTGGCCGGCGGCCGGGTCACTCGCGTAGAAGTTTTGGAAGAAATTGTTGCTGGGGCCAAGGCCCACAAACTCCCGCTTCACCTTGATGGCGCGCGCATCTTCAACGCAGCTGTTGCCCTGAATGTTGACGTGAAGGCGCTCACACGCGGCTTCGATACGGTGATGTTTTGTCTCTCGAAAGGATTGGGCGCGCCTGTCGGATCGATGCTCGTGGCTTCGCCTGCATTGATCGCGCGAGCACGGGTCTATCGCAAAGCATTAGGCGGCGGCATGAGACAGGCTGGCGTGCTGGCCGCGGCGGGACTCATCGCACTCGAAGACGGGCCCAAACGCCTCGTCGAAGATCATGCCAATGCGCGGTTGCTGGCCGAAGCTCTGACGCGCACCGAAGGCGTGTTGATCGATCCAGCAAAAGTGGAGACGAATATCGTCATCTTCCGGCTGGCGGCGGGCAACGGCGCGGCAGAGTTATCAGCGCGGCTGAAATCGCGCGGAGTTCTTGTTGGCGCATTCGGGCCGGACGCGGTTCGCGTGGTGACTCATCGTGACGTGAGCAGGAAAGATTGCATCGACGCCGCCCAGGCGCTGACAGAAGAAATCGAGGGGAGCGTCAAAACCGTCGGCACTTGATGATGGAGATTCTTCAGCGCAGATCCCGCCGCTCAGTGATGGCGGGCGATGAGAACCATAATCAGTAAAATCACCACGGGAATGAGCGCGAGGCCCGCGTAATAAAGAATTTTGCGGGAGAGCTGCGATTTGCGCTTTTGCCAATCCCTTAGCTCAGCGCGATCTTCCACGCCAACCTGATCGGGATGCTCCAGGTCGCGGATGAACTCCTGCGCGGTGGCATAGCGATTCTTGGGATCACGCTCCAGAGCGCGATAAATGATCTCCTGCAACTGCGGCGAGACAGACGGATCGGCGACACGCGGCGGAAGCGGATGATTCAACAAGCGGTCGTTCATGGCGGCAAGCGGCGTAGGGCCGGTAAAAGGCAGCTTGCGGGTGAGCATCTCGTAGAGAATGACGCCCATGGAGTAGAGATCGGTGCGGCCGTCGCCACGCTTGCCCTTCACCTGCTCAGGCGCAATGTAGTTGGGCGTGCCCAGCATGGTGGTGAAGTTGGCGTATGTGAGGCGGCGCGAGGCAGTGTCGCCGGCAATGCCGAAATCGATGAGCTTGATGTGGTCGTTTTCATCGACCATGATGTTTTCCGGTTTCAGGTCGCGGTGAACAACGCCGTTCGTGTGGATGTAGTCGAGAGCCTTGAGAATTTCAATGGCGATGCGGATGGCGCGGTCTTGCGGAAGGCGGCCTTCGTCAAGAATCTGGCGTAGCAGGCGGCCTGGGCACCACTCCATGACCATATAAATGCGGGAGTGTCTCTCTCCGCCGAAGACGCGCATGACGTTGGGATGATTGAGCCGTTCGCCGATGTCCGCTTCGCGCTTAAAGCGATCCGAGAGGATCGGGTCGGCCTCCATGTCTGGGTGGGGAATCTTCAGGGCGACAATGCGGCCGTCTCGCGTATCGGTGGCGCGGAAGATCGTCGCCATGCCGCTTTTGGCGATGGGCTCGTCAATGAGGTAGGAATCGAGCTCCGCTCCCGGCTCAGGCACATCGAAATAACTCATCGTCCGGCACGCTCCATCGAGGCCATTACTAATGTAGCGGGTGAAAGCGCATGAGAGAGTAAGGATTGCGTAAGGCAGCGACAAAAAGAACAAAGAGGCATTAAAACATCGGGGACCAGTGGAAAAGGCGCATCCATTCTCTTAGACTGGCAGCCGGTAGGGGCGGCCACGATACATGCCGACCTGCTCCACTGCGCGCACACGGATCACCTGCGCTGTGGTGTTATCGCCGCCGTCGATTTCGACCGCGCGGGCGACCATCTCGCGGGCGATCTGATTTGCATCTTTCTTTTGCGAAGCGATGGTGGCGATCTCGGCTTCGCCCATCTCGTCGTGCAAGCCGTCGGTCGACAACACCAAAACATCCCCCGGCTGCAGGCTGAGAGCAGTTGTGTCAGGAGAAACAAACATCTCCGGTCCGACCGAGCGGATAAGAACGTGGCGGGAATCGGATGAGGAGATATCGCCGGCGGAGAGCAGGCCCATCTTGCGCTGCTCGTTCACCAGAGTATGGTCCTGGGTGACTTGCCGGGCGTGGCCGTTGCGGACCAAATAGCAGCGCGAATCGCCTACGTGCGAGACTACGGCCTGATCGTAACGCAGTGCGCACGCCACCAGGGTTGTGGCCATGTTTTTGCCGCGGTATTCGGGTTGCAGCCTGCGATCGTGCACAGCGGAATTGGCATACTCGATGAGGCGCGGCATCAGGCTGATGAGGATGGAGCCCGATTGCGCCTTAGCGAACTGCTCGGTCATGACTGAGACCGCCGTTGCCGATGCAACTTCTCCCAGATCCATCCCGCCGACTCCGTCCGCAACTACAAATAGAAATCCGTGGGACCGCCCCTGCTGGCGGGTTGAAGGAATAAATGAGCCCATGGCGTCTTCATTGTTAGTGCGGACTTTTCCGAAGTCGCTTGCCTGGCCGAACTGAACGTCCAACATATGCGCCGCCAATATTCCTTTCTTTAGGAGGTGTTGATGCATCGCCTCAAAAATAACGACTGGGTGGCTCTCTGCCCAGCCTCTCATAACGAGGCCGAAGAGAGTCCACCCAGAAGTCAGAGTTAAGTTAACGATCTATTTATTAGGCTCTCTGTTTTGATGTAAGCAGCACCGTCTTTCCCTTGGCCTTTGAAGATCGCAGGAAGTAGATCGCTCCATAGATGCCCCAGATTCCGGCGATGCCCAATGCTGTAAGTGGTTCCATCTTTGTTCCCAGGTTGAAGAAGGGGCCGGCCACGTAGAACCCCATACAGACGAGGTTAGCGAGCAAACCGAATCCGGGAATCAGCGTGTGCCTCAGGAAGCTGTGATCCGGCCGCTTGTTATAAGCCACCATGCACAGGAAGCAGCTGAGTGCATAAAGGATAAACGTGCCGAAGTTGGAGGTGAGCGTAATGGCCAGCAGCGAGTTAGGCAGCTTGGCCAGGGTATCGTGCGGCAGATAACCGACGCTGGAGAAGAGGCCGTGAGGCAGGGCTGCGATGGTGGCATCGGACGGCGCGCTGGCGTCGCCGAAGACCAGTGAAACAGCGATCACGCCGATGACCGCGGAGATCCAGGCCAGAGTCCAGATGGCCTTGCGCGGCGAGAGCGATTCGGCGTGCAGCATGCCGAAGTGCTCTGGGGCTTCGTCGTCCTTGCCCATTGCGTAGGTAACGCGGGCGCCGGTGTTCATGCAGGCCAGCGTGGTGCCGATGAGGGCGAGGAAAACCGTGAATGCCTCAACCAGCATGAAGTACTTGCCATTGCCATGCCCAAGCAGCGCGTCGCCGACAATGATCATCATGTCGCCGATTGGCGCGGCTGAGCCGACCGCACTCTGCATGGTATAGCCGGAGTTTAGGAAGTAATTGGCACAGAAATACTCAAACAAGTAACAGAACAATCCTTGTATCAACAACGATGCAATTACAGCGATGGGAATATGTTTGATCGGATTTTTTGCCTCGCCTCCCATCGAGGTGACCGATTCAAATCCGACGAGGATAAGAATGGCGACCGTAGCCTGAATGAACATGTAACTGTACTTATGCACGCCAATGACGGAAGCGGCATTGGGATGGGTGAGGAAGTTGCCGCTCGCGTCAGTAGTGGGATAAGTGATGACGAATGGAACCGGCTTGCCGGCCGAGTCGAGAAGCGGCATTGGAGTGCCGCTCGAGTCGCGCATCGTCGTGCCGTCCTTGGCTGTGGCAAATTGGTAGGTGTAAGTCGCCAAAGTTTGCGAGTCGTACTGGAATCCAGGCGTACCGCTGGGATGATTGGCACGATAGCCAAGCGCCAGCACGCTGAAGACGATGAGTGCGGAGATCTGTACGACATTGATGGCGAGATTGACGGCCGTAGATGCGCCTGCTCCTTTGGCTGCGATCCAGGCAACGAAGAATGAGAAGACAATTGCAACCAATGCCATGAAGACTGGCCCGGGGTTTGAGCCGCTCATGAAGTTGGGGAAGAGAAAGCCCACGACGTAGCCGCAGAAAATGCCCGTGACGGCCACCATCACACCGGGATAAACCCAGTAGTAAAGATGCGAGCCCCAGCCGACGATGAACTTTGCGATGCGGGCATATTTGAATGCCTTGTCTTTGGAGAGCATGGCCTGCTCAGCGTAGTAGTAGCTGGAGCCGGTGCCGGGATAGAGCTTGGAGATTTCGGCGTAGGCTACCGCAGTCGCCAGGCAAAGCAGCAGTGCGGCGAAGATGCCGATCCACATTGCCGGAGCGGTAGATGGCTGGCCGGCAACGCCGGTGGCGGCCTGGATGACGAAAGTCAGCCAGAGAAAGGCGCCGGGGGCGATGAGCGCCATTGCATTGCTGGTCAACCCGGTTAGGCCCAGGGTGGCCTGCATCTGAGGTGCTTTCTGATCTGCCATGAGCATTCTCCTGTAATTTGTGAATTTCGTTTGGCGGCTCCCGGCGGCTAACGTCCAGGAAATTTCAAATACAAATGGGCACCGTGCTCATTCGTGGTGGGGACCTCTAGAGCATCGGCGCGGCTTGCTGCGGGACCTGCCAGTCGCCTGGTTAGGCTTTTGGCCGGCCCCGGTTCAATTGCGGTTAAGCGAGTCTATCGACCATCCCATCAGGACGATATAAAGTCCCATCAGGATAAAATCAGGAAATGAAGTATTTCTAGCGATGTGGCCCGAAGAAAGCGATGAAGGCCACAGTCACCGTCTGTTGCTGGTCGGTAAATTTGTTGGCCCCCTTGTCGAAGTACTGCAAGTTGGAGTGGTCGATGCGATATTCAACCCTCATGAGCGCACCTTCAATCCACTTGTACTCATAGGTGAAGGTGCCTTCGTAGAGGGTGTTTCCCGTAGGAGAAGTAGCGGTTTGAAAGCCGTTCGCGTCGTCGAACCATTCAAATCTGCCGGCGATGGCGTTCTTTGCGTTCGCCTGTTCGTGGAATGCACCGGCTACGCCGTACCATTTGTTCAAAATGTTGTCGCCGCAGGTCGTGACGCCGCAGGAGTAGATGGCGTCCTGATTCTGGCCGTAATCGAAGTTGATGTACGCGTTAAATTTTCCGGGCGGCGTGAGCAGCACTGTTGTGTCGATCAGGTTCCGCAGTCCGCTGCTGGTGTTGGCGTTTTCCGGACCAACCAGATAATTCAGGTACCAGCTGTACTTCGGCTTTACCAATGCACTGGTAAAGGCCCCGGAAATGCCGCCATTCGACTTGGAGACGTTATTCCATCCGTTGAACAACTGAAAGCCGACGGTTTCGACCTTCCCCACGGGCATCGAAGTGCGCGCGCCGAAGTGCCAGTACGGAATGGCATACGCGAACAGCAGCGATCTGGAGTAGTTCCAATTGTCCTTGGCCTCAATGACCTCGGCGCCGGCTGACGTTACCCATTTGCCGAAGTCCAGCTCGAAGCCCTTGGCCTTGGGTGGAGCAAGACTGACGTATGCCTGCCTGAGGTAGGGAAGCTGTGAAGCGACAAAGGTGGTCGCCGTCGTGTTCGAGGCGGCGTTGTTGATCACGTCGTTGGCGCGTCCGTAAATGACGCTGACGTAAGCGCCTACCGGATCGGGATTGTGAACCAGATTAACCTCGGCTGCGGCCAGGTTGAATTGATCCGTCTTGTCGTTGAAGTTGTAAAGCTGGTTGAGCTGATCGAAGCCTTGTGTGGTGTTGGGACGGTTGAAGTTGAAGCTGTAGTAGCCGTCGATGAATCCGCTCAGATCCATGGGGCCAACGCTCCATGTGGGTGCGGCTGCGGGGGCGGCGGGGGCTGGCGCAGCGGCAGGAGCTTGAGCCGGTGCGGCGGGGGCCGCAGCAGGCGCCGCGGAAGAATCCGCAGGCGCTTGTGCACCGGCCGTGAGGGCCATTGCCATTGCGGCCGCAGCGAGTGAACTCGAAATGACCCTTGCGTTAAGATACATCGGCTGATTACCTCCAGGAAATTATTTGAATGACTCGAAATGAAATTCGGCCGAGGGGAATAGTAAGACTCGACCTTAGTGGTGCTTGGGAATGTCGTGTTGAGGTTATGCAGCGATGAACACACGTATGGTCTCGATTGCCGACGACATGCTGGGCAATCCCGCTGCACTGATTGACACCGTTGTTTGGGTAAACCGAACTACACCTAGTAATGCAAAGAAGGCATAAAGATTAAATGATGAAACCAAAAAAGATTCCTTGTGCGCAATTCTGACTGTGGGTTTGCTCGTTCTTTCTAATGCACTTCGTGGTGAGTTGTTCGTCGAGGCTCGGGCAACGCCACGGGCTTGCCAGTGAAGAACAGGCGAACAACCTGATAAAATTCTCTTTTCCCAGTCCAGCACCTGAAACCTGACGGGCAGCACGATTTGGATTCGAAGCCGATGCCTGTGAACCGGCAGAGTACGGTGCATAAAGTTTTGCTTCGCAAACTCTCCTGCCTTCGAGTGAAGTGGCCCTCCGCTGGGTTCTCAGATATGGAAAGTGAGTGCCGTATTGGCTCAGAAAATACATAGCCACTCCGTCTTGCGGTCTGGGCGTTCGCACGGCTCCGGTTTGCGTGTGCTTCTGTTCACGCTGGAGTGCGCGCTGGGAGTTGTGGCCGTGATTCTGGTGGCGGCATTCACGCATTGGTGGCTTCGGCTGCTCCCCGTGGTTGCGCTGCTTTATCTGCTCATTGTGGTCCTCACGGCATTGTGGTGCGGCTTCTGGCAGGCGGCAGTGGTTTCGCTTTCGGCTGTGGTCGCGCAGAGCTGGTTCACTGCGCGGCAGCCGGAGCTGGCAATAGCAGCCAACCCGATCGCCTCCGTCACCCTGCTGGTTTTTGTGCTGGTGGCGCTCACCGTCAGCCGCCTGTCGGCGCGAGTGACCGGCCACGCGCGCGAGGCCGAGTCGCGCGGCGGACAGATGGAAGACCTCTATGAATTTACGCGGCGAACCCTTCAAATGGACTTGCACGTGGAGCCAGGCCCGCAACTTGCTGAGTTGGTGCACGAAATCTTCAACTTAGAGGCAGTTGCGGTGTTCGACGCCGATTTGCACGATGTGTACGCTGCGGGATTCTGGAATGTGGACCCGCAGGAGATGGCTCAGAACGTCTACTACTTCGAGACAGCGGACGACGATCCGGTCACCGGCGTCGGCCGTCGCGTGGTGCGACTGGGCACCGTACCCGTCGGTAGCCTGGTGGTGCGCGGCGATACCGGTCCGCTGATTAACAATGCGATTGCTTCGCTGATCGCCATCACATTCGACAGGTATCGCGCCTTTGCCAACGAGAGCCGGATCGAGACCGAGCGCCGCACTGAACAGCTCCGTGCCACCGTGCTCGACAGCCTCGCGCACGCTTACAAGACCCCGCTCACAGCCATTCGCGCAGCTTCAACGGGAATGGGTGAGATGGGTCACCTCTCCGCGGGCCAGGCGGACCTGGTGGGACTGATCGACGAGCAGACGCGCCTGCTGGGCGACTTGACCAACCGCCTGCTGACCACGGCGCGACTGGACGCAGGTGAAGTCGCTATTCACGTTGCTCGAGTGAGCGCGGGAACGCTGATTGAAGAAGTGGTGGCCGCTCTCAAGGATCGGCTGGCAAGCATGAAAGTCGCCATCGAGATTGAGGACGACGACCTAGTCCTCAGCTGTGATCAGCAGTTGATGACCATGCTGCTAACCCAGTATATTGACAACGCATGCAAGTATTCCAACTTCGGCAGCACAGTCACGATCCGTGTGCAGGTCACCGGGGCAGAGGCGATCTTTTCCGTGCACAGCATCGGGCCGGTAATCCCCATGGCGGACCGCGAGCGCATCTTCGACCGCTACTATAGATCGTCGACCTATGCCGACCGCGCCCCCGGCACGGGTATCGGGCTTTCGGTGGCCAGGCGGGCAGCGCAGATTCACGGCGGCTATGTATGGGTGACCAGCGATGAAGAGGAAGGCACCACGTTTTTTGCCGCAATTCCGCTGGCACTGGAGAGGGAGATTTCGTTATGACGCAGCCGGGAATCCGCATCCTTGTGGTCGATGACGAGCCGGCAATTCGGCGCGCGCTGCGGCCGCCGCTGGTGGAGCTTGGATTTCAGGTGGCAGAGGCCTCGCGCGGAGAGGAGGCGCTGCAATTGCTGCGCTCTTCGTCCTACGACGTGGTGCTTCTCGACATCAACATGCCGGGAATCGGCGGCATTGAGACGCTGAAGCGAATTCGCAGCTTTGCGCCGCGACTGCCGGTGCTGATGCTGACGGTGCGCGACGACGAAGAGGACAAGGTGGAGGCGCTGGAATTTGGCGCGGACGATTACGTGACCAAGCCGTTCAGCACGCGTGAGCTGATCGCCAGAATCCGTTCGGCCGTGCGCCGCGTGCGCGCCCCGGCCCGGCCAGAGGATGCGCCCATCGAGATCGGCGAGATTCGTTTGGAGCCGGCCAAGCGGCTGGTGACCAGGCGCAGGATTCCGGTGAAGCTCACGCGCAAGGAGTTCGACATTCTGTATTGCCTGATGAGCCGCGCCGGACGTGTGGTGACTTACTCCAAGCTGTTGACCGCGGTGTGGGGCGCCGAGAGCCGCGAAGAAGTGGAGTACCTGCGGACCTTCGTCAGGCAGTTGCGCAAAAAGATCGAGGACGACCCATCGAATCCACTCTACTTGCTGACAGATGTTTACGTGGGCTACCGCTTTGCCGATGCGCAGATGTTCCTGGAAGGATCGTCTAATGACGGATCGCCCGCGGCGGAAGAAATGCCGGACGGCGAACATGCGCAAGAGAGCGAAGACGTGCCGGAAGACGAGCACGAGCCGCCGAAAGCTGTTGACTAACACGCTGGGTTTCGAGTGCTAAATGCGAAGGCCCATTCTATTGCGGAATGGGCCTTCTTGCATCGTGCCGACTTTTGCCGGATCTACTTCTTGCCCCAGAAATCAGGCGAGGCCGTGAGCCACGCGGCGGGCGCATAGCTGATCTGCGGGACAATCGCAAAAAGATCCGATTCGGAGGACTCGATCGTCTCCGAGCCGAGCTCGCGCATCAATTGCAGTTGATCTTCGCCCACGCTCTTGGGCAGATTGTCGCCGTCGATCATGGCCTGATCTTCGTCCGCGAGAGCCTTGATGGGCGTCACCAGGATGAAGGTTCTGTCGCTGTCTTGGCCATACAGCTTTTCAAACATCGCCCAATGGGAATTCGCAATGGATGAATAGGCTTTCATGTAGATCTTCACCAAATGCTCGAAATCCTGATAGTGGCCGTTGTGAACATGGAAAAGAGTGATGTCGAAGAAGCGCTCCTGGGAAATATCGACGGCCGAATTCAGGCTCAGGTCGTCGCGGAACTTATAGATGCTGCCGTGGGTTTCGCTCAGCGCGGGAGCCTCGGTTGCGTCGGCTGCCTTGAGCGCATCCTGCAGCTTGGAGTCCGACATACCTTGATCGTGTTCCTTTTGCATACTTGCGAAGGAGTCGAATCCAGCGAAAAACAACGCGCGGGGAGAACCGGTAATGTTGATCATGCCGAAGTAGTTGACGGGCGCATTTGCCGCGCGCTGAGCCTGCGCTTCGGTGCTTTCACTTGCGATGAAGGAGCCGGTCATATTCGGCTTGATCGAAATGTTGCTCAGGTAGATGTACTTCGGCGGCGGATTCACGCCGCTGGGCGGTGCCTGGCCGACCGTGGGCGCTGCACAAAACATTGGGCCAGCGACGAGAAGACTCAAAGCGGCCTTGACCGCGGAATGGAATTTCATAATCTCTTACCTCCGGGGTTGAATTGGGGAACCAGAATAGCACTTGAAAGCCGCACACATTGGGATTAAATCGGCGGCTGGCGCCCGGGAGCTGTGGATTTCCTACTGGTTGTAATGCAGAAGGCTGAAGACCTCGTACTCCTTGAAGCGCTCGCGGCCCTTGAGAAAATCAAGCTCGACGGCAAAGCCCAACCCGGCGATCACACCGCCCAGTTGTTTCACCAACTTGATTGTGGCTTCCATGGTGCCGCCGGTGGCGAGCAGATCGTCCACCAGAACGACGCTCTGGCCCGGAGAGATGGCGTCCATGTGGATCTCAAGCGTGTCGGTCCCGTATTCGAGGTCGTAGGTCACGCGGGCAACGGGCGCGGGCAGTTTTCTGGGCTTTCGCACGGGAACAAAGCCGGCGTTGAGCCGATAGGCCAGCGCGGGCCCGAAGATGAATCCACGCGCTTCAATGCCCAGAATCAAATCGATGTGCTGCCCAATGTAATGCGCGGCCATTGCGTCGATAAGCTGCGCGAAGCCCATCTTATTCTTGAGCACTGTTGTGATGTCGTAAAAGAGAATCCCGGGCTTGGGAAAATCCGGTATGGTGCGGACAAGTTTTTTCAAATCCTCGACGTTGATGGGCTTTGTAGTTTCCGGCATGGCAGTGCGGCGCTCCTCTTTCAGTTTTCAACGATCAGAGGTCAGTGATCAGGTAACAGTCTATAAGACAGGGAACCTGGAACCTGGAATCTGGAACGGGGAACAGGGAACAGGGAACAGGAAGTAAGACTCCGCTCGGTTGGGCAATGTTAATCGCTGGGTTGCCTTCAGGCAAAATTGCGCACTCCAGATTCACTGCGCTTTTCTGATCCCTGATCCTTGATCCCTGCTTTTTTCACCAAGCGCCGTCGATCTTGAACGAACTGAGGCCTTCGGCCTCGCTGTCGGCCAGCGTGTGCTCGACGACGCGGTCCACGCGAGAGCCGCGCGGCCCTTTACGAAGGCTCGAGCGAAGCTCATCCAGGTCGGCAGCTTCGCCCGCCGCGACGACTTCCACGTCGCCGTCCTCGGTGTTGCGCACCCATCCGCGCAGATTCAGCTCGCTCGCCTCGCGCTGCACAAACCAGCGGAAGCCCACGCCCTGCACGCGACCTTGAACTAGGAAATGAACAACCATGGAATCCGACCTTCGCCAGTGTTGCAGATGCGCGCGAGCGCGCGCAAGCAGCGGACGTGCAATCTATTCCGCACTCAGCAACTCACGCAACCGACTGAGCGCATGTTCAATAGCGGCGCGCTCCGCGGGCCGGGCCCGTTTGAGTGCCGATTGCAACGGTCCTTGCGCGACGGCCGGAATCCGATCGCGAACAAACGCTGTCACTATGCCAGTAGGGAAGATTCGGCTGACGCGCCCGTCTTCACGGTCGGTCTTACGCTCGAGCATGCCCTGTTTCTCGAGGCGGTCGGCGATCCCACTCACGGTTGAGTGTGCCAGGCTCACCTCGCGGCTCAGTTCCTTGAGACTAATCCCCGGTCGGCTCACCACAACCTGCATCACCGCAGTCTGCGGCGCCGTCAGCTTGACCTTCGCCACCTCCGCATCAAGCGGCTTACGCAGTGCCTGTCGAATGACGCTCAGGTCGCGCTCCACCCGCTCGGCCTGCGCACTTACGGATCGTGAATTCGATTTCAGTTCTGGCGGCATGAAGCGATTTTAAAAGACGCCGGGGATCAAAGCTTTGACCCTGCGGCGGTATTCCGGGTAATCCTGCGGGAAGGTCTGCATCATCAGGCGCTCTTCCTGGCGCATTTTGATCGCGAGCCCGGGCAGAACGATGGCGAATCCGATAATGCAGCGCCATAGGCCGTAGGCGAGTGTCGTACCCGCCAAGGCAACCACAAATCCTGTGTAGATAGGATGGCGCGCCAGCGCATAAGGGCCGTTCACGATGAGCCGGTGTCCTGCCTTGACCGTTGGCCGACCGCTCCAATTTTCGCCCAGTATCAGGCGTGCCGTGGCGGCGAAGAGACAGCCGGCCAATGTCATGGCCAATCCGGCCAGTTCGACCGCGCTGGTGTGCGCGATGAACCGAGAGTCCAGCCATGTGCCGCGAAAGAAGTAGCCGCCAATCAAGGCGGCTCCCGCAAGAAATGGCAGCAGATGTAACAGATCTCCACCCAGCGATTGCGCGCGTTGTGTGGGTTTAGTAAAGAGCTTCCCTGCAAGCCAGAAGAGTCCCAACAGGACCCAGCAGTAGCCTACGGCCTCTAGCGGCTTGAATGGCATCGATTTAACCCCCGTCGTGTACGACACGTCGCATACGACATATAATGACCTCTCGCTCCATGGTTGTCAAGGGGACTCAGTCCAGAATCGTGATCGGACGGCGCCGGGCCAGGGGTTCCCGGCGCGCTACACTGGAGTTCATCATGGTCTTCGTTCTCGACAACTACGATTCGTTCACTTACAACCTCGTCCAGTACCTGGGCGAGCTGGGCGCGGAGGTCGTGGTGCGGCGCAACGACGAAGTCACGCCAGAGGAAGTCGAAGCGATGAAACCGGAGCGGATTCTGCTTTCTCCGGGACCATGCACACCGCACGAGGCGGGGATTCTGGTGCCGCTCATCCGGCATATGGCGGGGAAGGCGCCGATTCTCGGTGTTTGCCTCGGCCACCAGGCCATTGGAGAAGCCTTTGGCGGCAAAGTTGTGCGCGCGCAGACTCTGATGCACGGCAAAACCAGCGCGGTGGAGCACGACGGCAAGGGCATTTTTTCGAACCTGCCCACGCCGCTCGCCTGCACGCGCTACCACTCGCTGATCGTGGAGCAGAAGTCGCTGCCGGCGGAGCTTGCCGTCACTGCGCACACGCACGAAGGCAATCGATCGGGCTCAGGCGAATCGGGTCGAGACAGCCAAGGTCGGGGCCGCCAATCAGTCATCATGGGTCTTCGCCATCGCAGCTTGCCTGTTGAGGGTGTGCAGTTCCATCCTGAGAGCGTACTTACCGAGGGCGGGCACCAGATGATCCGCAACTTCCTGGACATGTGATTGATGAACGTCCGCTTGAATATCTCGCGTGACTGGTCGGCCAAATCTTGCTGGTCGGTCACGTTTTGTCGCGCGCGCCTTCGGTGCATGTCGAGACTGATTTTGATGCTGGCCATCGCCGCGGCATTTCTCGCGTCGGCTAGCAACTCCCAGAACCCGATGGCCCCATCGAGTTCCACGGCAACGCAGCCCGTGCCGAGTGCAGCCGCGCCAGCGCCGACCACACCAGCCGCGGGCCCATCGCAGCCGCCCACAGCAAACGACACGGCTCCAACATTCGCGACTCCTCCTGTGGCCATCGTTCCGCTCGACAAATCCATTCCTGGCGCGGCTCTCGCCGTCGATGGGCGGATGCAGGCGTGGAACGGCCGTGCATACCTCACCGGTAGCGGGACGATCACGGCCGGCGATGCGACGGCTCAGGTGACGCTGCCTTATCGCGGAACGATGCACGTTTGCGCATCGAGCACGGTGAAGCTTGCCACCGATTCGAGTTCTACCTCAGGCGCCGCGTCAAGCGCTACTTCGGGCACTGCGTCGGGCGATGTCCCCGGTCTGTTGATTGCGCTGGATCATGGCGCGGTGGAGATGAGCCTCGCGGCAAGCACCGCGCGCGCGCAGAATGCCGACACGCTGCTCACGCCCTACTTTCGCATCATGATCGGCGGCCCGAATGCAGCCGATGTAAGGGTGCGGCTCGGTGACGATGGCGACACCTGCGTGGATAACGCCGGCGCAAACGCGCCATATGTCGTCGTGACCAGCGTCTTCGAGGGCGGCCTCTATCGCGTGCAGCCGGGTCAGCGCGTCATGTTTCAGCAAGGCAGCTTACAGAAAGTGGTCGACGAGGAAAAAGAGCCTTGCGGTTGCCCGTCGCCAGCCAAGTCCCAGGCCAACGAGTTCCCGCTGGCGCAGAGTGAGGGCCTCGCGCCCATTGCCCCGTCGCCGCCGGCATCCGCCGCGAATCAAACTGCGGGAAGCGGCCAGGCAACGACAACTCTGGTGTACAAGAGCAGCGAAGCCGCGCCGCAACCGGTCGCAATACCTCAGCCGCCCGCGTCGCCGGCAGCGACAGGGCCGCCAACACCAGCGCCCGGCGCACAGAAAAAGCCCGGCTTCTTCCACAGGATCGGACGTTTTTTCAAGCGCATCTTCGGTGCGGAATAGGGGCGCGGAATAACGTCTGCTACGGATTGAGTTCAGCTACGGGGCAGGGAACGCGGTGGATGACCTCGCCGGGCCGCGTCATCTGAAATTTATACGTGCATTGCACGTTCGAGTTGCCCAGCGTGGCGCCCTGATAGACATAAACCGTCCGCGTCTCGGGCTGATACACAAGCAGCGAACTTGCTTCGCTGACTCCTGCGAGTTGAAACTGCACGCCCATTCCGGCATCGCTGCTTGATGCCTTGACGGTGCGGCCCGCGCCAAGCCACAAACCGATAGCCAAGACTCCCAAAAGTGCCAGACCGTTTCTTGCCCACCCCCACATTTTGTCCATTGCGCCCTCCTGATGTGAATGCCTTTCTCGAAGGACGCACGTGTCGCCGCTGTCGCTCGCGGATTTCCGAAGGCCAGCACGCCACCGAAGGCCGCCATGAAAAAGAAGGGATTTTCGGCAAGATCGTCGCCAATTTTCGGCGGATTTGTTGCGCGGAGTGAAATTCGCGGAACCGTGAAGCGGACGTTGCCGTATTAAACCAGATTGGCGCAAGATCCCTTTGTGCGCTAGAGCCTGTTATTAACTTTATCCCTTTGTTTGCTTTTGGATAAGGGATTGAGTTTGGTTGGCTGACGATGGAGGCATGGAAAAGCGTGTCCGGTCGGGGTATCCGAGTGATATTTCCGATGAGGAATGGGTGTTTGTAGCCCCATATTTGGCGCTGTGTCGAGAGGACGCTGCGCAGCGGGATTATGCGCTGCGCGATGTATTCAACGCACTTCGCTACATTGCAAAGACGGGCAGTCAGTGGCGCTTTCTGCCCAACGATCTGCCTCCGTGGACGGTGGTCTATCAGCAGATGCGGCGGTGGATGGAGGCGCGCTGCTTCGAGATCATGGTCGAGGATCTGCGCATCCTGTTGCGCGAGTTTGCCGGGCGCAAGGGTCAGCCCACGGCCATGATTCTGGATAGCCGGACGCTGCAGTCGACGCCGGAATCGGGTGCGCGCGGCGGCTACGATGGAGCCAAGCGCCGCAAGGGATCAAAGGTTCACGCGGCGGTCGATACGCTGGGCCATCTGCTGGCGCTGCATGTCACTGCGGCCGACCAGCAGGACCGGGAACAGGTGGAGACGTTAGCCGAAACGGTACAGGAGATTACAGGTGAGCATATCGAATTGGCCTATGTCGATCAGGGATACACGGGTGAAAATGCGGCGCAAGCGGCGGAAAAGCACGGCGTGCGATTGGAGGTGGTCAAACATACCGCAGTCAAACGCGGCTTTGTGCTGCTGCCGCGCCGCTGGGTGGTGGAGCGCAGCGTCGCCTGGGCAGCGCGCTTCCGCCGTCTGGACAGAGATTACGAGCGCCTGGCCAAGACCCTGGCAGCGCTCCACTATCTCGCCTTCGCCATCCTCATGCTCACTAATCTGGCGCGGCAACTCACGCAAAGTTAATAACAGGCTCTAG
>Ga0207933_1000706_pt1 | contig 29783 bp, 28 predicted proteins | sample NGESurdeep092012_4_FD_184488 | JGI IMG/M metagenome (GOLD analysis project Ga0207933, IMG submission 184488) | Arctic peat soil microbial communities from Barrow, Alaska - NGEE Surface sample F53-3 deep-092012 (SPAdes) | ecosystem: Environmental > Terrestrial > Soil > Wetlands > Peat ... | reverse complement strand
ATCAGGCGGGCGCAAATGCCGGACATGCCCAGAACCGAACTTCGACCCGCCTCACGAGAGGCGGGTCCAGCTGCCGCGCAATTGAGAGGCTAGGCGTTCGCCCTTTCCGCTTTCCGCCGGAGTGCTCCCTCGCGCATGCCCGTTAGCGTTATCCTCGTGGTGATCGATTCCGGATCCATGGCCAGGTCGATCACCGACACCTTGTCCGATGCCGTCGCCGCCTTGAACGCCGGCACGAAATCCTGCGTGCGTTCGACCCGGACGCCAAATCCGCCATGCGCCTTCATCAGCTGCACATAGTCTGGATTGACGAGCGCGGTTCCCGAGACGCGGCCGGGATAGCTGAGCTCTTGCCATGCACGGATCGAGCCGAGCATGCCGTTGTTGAAGACGATGATGATCGGCGCAACGTTGCACGCGATCGCCGTCGCCACTTCGTTGCCGGTCATACCGAAGCTCCCGTCTCCGACGAGGCCGACCGCCATCCGATGCGGCTCTGCGATCTTCGCCATGACGGCCGACGGCACGCTGTAGCCCATGGCTCCGGACACCGGGCCAAGGAAGCGACGTCGTCCATTGAATTTCAGAAAACGTTGGAACCAGCCGGTGTAGTGGCCAGCGTCCCCGGTGACGATCGCGTCCTCCGTGAGGAGCTTGTCGAGGTCCAGCATGCACTGGCCCAGATCCACGCTGCCCTTCGGCGAGTTCGACGCGTCGAGGTTCTGCTCATAAGCCTTACGGGCGTCCTGAACGCGTTGGGCGCGCGCCGGTAGCCCGGGGGATGGCGCGGCATTCGCCGCCGCGACAAAGGCGTTGAGGTCCGATTGGATTGCGAGCGTCGGATGAAACACGCGGCCGAAGTCCTGCGCGCTTTGGAGTACATGAATGAGCTTCTGTTTGGGAACAGGCAGCTCAAACAGCGTATAGCCTTGCGTCGCGTGCTCGCCGAGCCGAGTGCCGACCGCCAGGATCAGGTCCGATTCCTTGAGCCGCTTCACCAGGTCGGAGGCGGCGGCAGGGCCCATCTCGCCGGCAAAATTCGGATGGTCGTGATTGAACACGTCGAGGCGACGAAATGCGACACAGACCGGAAGCTGATGCTTCAGCGCGAACGCTTCGAGGTCCTTCTTTCCGTCCAGCGTCCACCCGCTGCCGCCCGCAAAGAGCATCGGCCGCTCGGCCTTTGCAAGAAGCGCATGCATTTCCCGGATCTGAACCGCATCTGGCGCCAATCGCGGTACGGATTGAACAGGCATGTCGCCGGCATCGCTCGTCTCGGCCAGCATATCCTCGGGCAGAGACAGAACCACCGGACCTGGCCGCCCCTCTTGAGCGATGCGGAAAGCCTGAGCCATGTAATACGGCAGGTCTTCGGTGCGCTCGACTTCCGCGACCCACTTCGCCATCGGAGAAAACATCTGAACAAAGTCGATCTCCTGGAACGAGCCGCGCCCCCGGAAGCTACGCTTGATCTGACCGACCAGAATGACCATCGGCGTGGCATCCTGGTACGCGGTGTGAATTGCGATGGAGGCATTGCATGCTCCCGGACTGCGCGTGACGAGGCAAACGCCCGGCTTTCCGGTTAGCTTGCCATAGGACTCGGCCATATAGGCGGCCCCACCTTCCTGACGCGCGCTGACCAGATTGATCTGCTTGGACACATCGAGCAGGGCGTCGAGAATGGCCAGATAGCTTTCACCGGGCACACAGAACACGTGCTCCACACTGTGTTGAACAAAGGAGTCTACTATGATCCGGCCGCCGCTACGCACGCGTCGATTTGACATTTTCAGCTTTCCTTCTTCGGTCTATTCAGGCCTTCGCAAAATAGAATTCTTCGATCCTGTTCAATGCGCTCCCGCGATCAGGTTGGGCAAGAACGTCGCCAGGCCCGGCACATACGTGATCAATGCGAGCACAAACAGGTTGACCACAATAAAGGGAAAGACGCCGGCGATAATTTCCGATACCGGCTTGTTGAGCGTCGAAGCCGCCACGAAAATGTCGAGCCCAAACGGTGGTGTGATCATGGCCAGGCAGACGTTGAGACCGATGACCAGACCGAAATGAACCGGATCAATTCCGAGGGATACTGCGACCGGAAACAATACAGGCACCAGAATGATCTGCGTCGTTCCTGGGTCGATGAACATGCCGGCGATGATCAACACGATGTTGACGATCATCAGGAACAGATACGGTCCGGCTCCGATCGCCTGTGTGAACTCGAGGAGCGCATTCGGCAGGCCCGAGATGACAACGAAATAAGCAATGATGCTGCCCAGCGCCAGCAACATAAAAATGACTGAGGTCATTACCGCCGTTCGCTGCGCGATGTGCATGAATCGTATGAATGTAAGCGTCCGGAAGACGACAGCTTCTACAAAAAGGGCATAGGCGACGCTCACAGCTGCCGCTTCGGTCGCGGTAAAGATACCTGAGTAGATGCCTCCCAAAATGACCAGCGGCATGCCCAATGCCCAAAGTGTGCCTTTAAGCATCCCTTTGGTGGGCGCCGCGCCTGACTCTGCTGCCGCCTTGATGCCATGGCGGCGGACCTCAAAGAACACCATTACTGCGAAGGCGAGGCCGAGCACGATCCCAATCACAAGACCCGCAGCAAAGAGCTTGCTGATCGAGGTCCCAGTGAGCCAGCCGTATATGATCAAGGAAATGCTCGGTGGAATGAGCAGCGCGGTCTCGGCAGCCGAAACGATGAGGCCGAGACTGAACTCCTTTCGAAATCCGGCCTGCACAAGCGGCGGATACATGACGCGGCCCAAGGCGGCTACCGTGGCCGGAGCCGATCCCGAGACGGCTGCGAACCCCATCGAACTGGCGATTGCAGCGTAAGCCGCCCCACCCCGAACCCTGCGGAGCCCTGCCTGTGCCGAGCCGCCGAGCAGTCCCGCCAACCGGCCGCCCGACATCATCTCAGCGGCGAACATAAAGAACGGAATAGCGAGCAGCAGTTCGTGATCGATGCCGCCGACCATCTTTTGAACTATGACCGCGTCGGGGAGGTTATCGAAAAACGCGAGCTTGACGACATAACCAGGCACGCCGAGTACGAGAAACATCTCGAAGCCGGCGAACAGCATGAACGCCGCCAGGCAGATTACGACCCAGATCATATGTGCCCGCCCCCGAGCCAGGCCGGCGGACCGGATTCGTTGCCCCGCGCCCGCCATCCGATAAGCCTGAGAAAGAACCGGAGAGCCACTAAGAGGAATCCGACGCATGGCGCGATGTACAAAATGTACGTCGGAACGCCGAGGGTCGGGCTGACCTGCCCCGTTCCGGCTACGAAGATCACAAGGTTCAGCGCGAAGTGAGCCACCATTAGACAGAAGACAAGGCCGACCACGTCGATGACCTTGAAGATCGCCCGGAGGAGGCGCGGCGGCAGATACTTATGCGAAATATCCACGCTTACGTGCCGGCCGACTTCCAGGGTGATTCCCGCCGCGAGAAACACGATCCACACCATCATGTAGCGCGCCGCTTCATCGATCCATGCGAATTTGCTGGCATATATCGGCAGCAAAGTCCGCACGACGATATTGAGCACATAGAGGCCGGTCATCACGATGACCAGCGAGCCGGTGACGTAGCGCTCCACCAGGCCGAGCCACTCGACGGCTCGTTCGAGCCGCCGAGTGGCAGTGTTCGTGCGTTCATCGGTCATTGGACAATGCGCCGCGCGATGAAGTGAGGGCGTCAGTTCGCCAGCTTCTTCATCTGCTCCTCATAGACCTTGATCAGTGCACGTCCTTCGTCGCCGGCCATTGCGATGTAGGCATCGCGTCCGGCCGGATACATGATGTCGTGCATATGCTTTTCTTCTGCAGCCTCCGGAACACGAATGTTCAATCCGGCCTTCTTGAGGAACGCCAGCGACTTCTCGGCGTCGTCCTGCTTGCCCTTCTCAACCTCGGGGGCCACTTCGCGGAAAGCGTCGCGAATGATCTTCTGATAGTTCGGGGGCAGCTTCTTCCAGAACGATGGGCTGAAGAGAACGACCTCGACGATCGCCCCGTGGTCGCTGACCACGATGTTCTTTTGCACCTCGAAGAATTTCATGCGCTGGATGATGTCGAGCGGGTTCTCCTCACCGTCGATGACGCCATTCTGCAGCGAGGTATAGAGTTCGCCGAACGGAAGCGCGATTGCAGAAGCCTTAAGCGAAGCGAACTGCTGCATCAGAATTTTGGAATCCATCACTCGAAACCGCTGACCGGCAAAGTCCTTCACATTGGCCAGAGGCTTGTTCGACGAAAAGACCTTCCAGCCGCCGGACCATAGAGCGATCGGCTCGAACCCGCGCTTGCGGAAGGTGTCCAGGATGGCCTCGCCGAACGGCCCGTTGCGCAACTTTCGGGCCTTCACCGGATCGGTCGGAAAAAGATAGGGAATATCGAAGATCGAGACCGCGGGATCGAACCCGCCCAAGAACGAGGCCGGATTGATCACCGCCTCCAGCGAGCCCAACTGCACGGCCTCGGTCATCTCGCGCGCATTTCCGAGCTGCGAAGACGGGAAGACCGTTATGACGACGTGGCCATCGGTACGTTGCTTGATGAGCTCGGCCGCCTTGAGCAGGCCGCGATGCTTCGCCGTAGTCGTCGGATCGAGAGAGCCGAGACGCGCTTGGAAATCGGCCGCATGAGCTCCGACGCTGAATGCCAAAGCGGCGACGGTGACGCAGATCAGATGTTTGGGCAGTCGCATCTTTACTGTCTCCCTTTTCTCGACGTTGGATGTTCGTCCGCGTGCCTCGGGAGTCCGTCGCGCCGTGTTGCGCAACCGTCGCGAGACATTCCAGAGTTTTCAATCGTCCCTTCGCGCCGTTGCCGCTCCGTATTCGGTCGGCAGGCATGACGCGATCTTCCCGTCGGACTTGCATTTCGGCAAGTAGAACGTTTATAACGGAGCGTTCTATTTTTGAGAACACTGGGTGAGTGATGTCCAACCCTCTGCGATATTTCCTCGAGGTCGCTCAGTGCGGCTCGATGCGGGTAGCAGCGGAGAAGCTCAACATCGCCCCCTCCGCGATCAGTCGTCACATCCAGAACCTCGAGCGGGAGTTGGGCCTTCCACTCCTCGAACGGAACCCGCGTGGGGTGAGTCTGACTGCCGCCGGCGACCTCTATGCCCAACACGCGCGAACAGTGTTTCTGGACCGCGAAAGAGTTCGGCTCGAGATCGACGAACTCAAAGGTTTGCGGCGCGGGCACATCCGCATCAGCACGATCGATGGAATTGTCGCCGGGCCATTGTCAAATGCCGTCTCGTCGTTCCGCAAACTTCACCCCGGCGTGACAATTCAGCTGGAATCGACCGGCACCGAGACGGTGAATAAGGCGGTCCTCGAAGGGGAAGCGGATGTGGGCATTGCCTATCAGCCGATTCCGGTGGACGGCATCGACATCATCGTCCGCATTCTCGATCCGCTACTGGTGGTCGTAGCGCCCGACCATGCCTTGGCAAGCCGCCGCACTATCGACCTAACGGAGGCGCTCGAATATCCTTTCGCCATACCGAAAGAGACGTTTGGCATTCGAAAGCTGATCAATGCAGCCTGCCGCGCCGATCGTATCGCCCTGAAGCCGAGCATGGAAACGAACTCGATCGAGGCTTTGCGTGGGTTCGCGATGTGGGGGGCCGGTGTGACGATGCTCCACTCGATGTCAATCATACGAGAAATCGATCTCGGCATCCTGAAGGGCATTCCCTTTCGCCAACCGATCCTACAACGGGCCGGAATCGAGATCTGTACCCAGCGCGGCCGGCAACTACCGGCCATTATTAAGCGCTTTACCGAGCATCTGAAGGAAACATTTACCGCCCTGCGGGCTTCTCGCCCGCGCAATTCGCTGCTTGGAAGATCGCGAAATGGGGACGCGCGGCGCGCGTGATCCGCCGCTCGACCGTCAGTTCATCGTTGCACTTAGCCGTGGTGCCTTCGCCGCCCAAGCTCGAAGCTCTTGATTGACATAACCCCGGAGTACTTTGCTCGGCGGCGCGCGCTCGGCAATGCAAGTCGGTGCCGAGAAGTGTGCCAAGAGTTAAAATGGCAAACGCAAGCGGAGGGCCGGACTCAGCCTCCCGGTATCCAATCTCGATCGCGCCCGGGATAAAATTCGGCAAGCAAGCGATCCATCACCCAACTGGTCCGTCCCGCCGATTCGCCTGTGCTGAGGCAGGTCCCGACCCCGTTCATTTCGTCCACGATCGACTGGATCATTGGCTGGTGGACGTGCGGCGGATCTTCAATTTTGAATTCTTCAACTGATTCGCCGCGATAGAGTCTGATTGGCGTCGGCTTGCTGGTCTGGTAAACGATTCGCCCCTTATCGCCCACAATCTCATTCATTTCATAACTATGATCGGCCGAATAGCACCAAGCCCCACTACCAAAGACACCCGAAGCGAAGCGGTAGGACGCCGTCACGGTATCCTCGGAGCGATAAATTCCGGCCTTGTTCGCCGCAAAGCCCCGCACCTCCTCGATCGGACCAAAAAAATAGTCGAGTGAATCGAGGGTGTGACAGGCCGTTTCGAAGAACAAGCCTCCACCACTGCGCGCTGGATCGGCCCGCCATGGCGACTGACCGTCAGAAACTCGCATCCCCGACGTATCATCGGACGACGCAAACTGGCGCGACAGCACCATGCGCACGTTCCCGATGGCACCGCCGCCAATAAGCTCTTGTAATTTCTGGTAGCGCGGCAGCGCTCGCCGATAGAACGCGACCCATAAGGGGACCCCGGCGGCGCGCGCGGCGCCAAGCATTTGATGACACTGGGCATAGGTCATGCCCATCGGCTTCTCGCAATAGACCGCCTTACCGGCCGCGGCACAACGCAGGGCGTAATGCGCATGAGTGTCTGTCAGGGTTGCGATATAGACGGCGTCGATGTTCGGATCGTTGATGATGGCATTCGCGTTGTCGTACCAATTCGGAACGTTGTGCCGCTTGGCGTAGTCCTGCGCCAAAGCCCCGCTGCGACGCATCACCGCAACCAGCTTTGAATTTTTCGCTTTATAGAAGGCGGGACCGCTCTTGACTTCGGTCACATCGCCGCAACCGATCATTCCCCAGCGAATGGTCTTCATTCTTCAAGTCCTCTCAGATGGCCCGCACGGATCGGGCGCGCTTGCGACGCGAATTCAATCCGAGACTTGCGGAGGCGCGGAGCTGCCTCTTATCAAGAGTTCGGCCTCGATCCGCGGCGGACTTTCGCTCGTGGCGCCGTTGAGACGCTCGACGACAAAGCGGCCGACCTCCTCGCCAATTTGGCGCGCCGGAACCCGCACGGTCGTCAAGGGCGGGTCAAGATGCATCGCGAGCTCGACATCGTCGAAGCCGGTGATCGTCAGTTCATCCGGCACTCTGATGGCCTGCGCCCGAGCTTCGATCAACGCTCCCAGGGCGAGATAATCGTTAGTGCAAATGACCGCCGTGACGTGCGGCGCCGTGGCGAGAATTTTCTCCAGGCCGGCCCGGCCGGCACCGACACCGTAACCGGACATCGCCTCGGCTTGAGGCATGACGTAAATGTGCTGTGGCCGAACCGCCAGACCCTGGCGTGCGAGGGTATAGTTCACGCTTTCGACGCGCTGCCGGATCCGGTCGTTGCGCTCGTAAGGTCTGGTAATAAGGCCGATGCGCCTGTGGCCCAGTCCGAGTACATGCTCGACCACCTTCTGCATCTCGACAAAGTTGTCGATCCCGATGCAGTTCGGCATGCCGCCGCGGCCGCTCGTGTAGGCGACGGTGCAGAACACGTCACGTTGGCGCAGCAGATCGAGCAGCGGCTGAGGCTGATCCTCGCCGAACAGGATCATGCCTTCGACGCCGTGCTCGATCATCTTCGCCGCCTGTTCGGTGGCGCGCTCTCCGGTCGGGTCCGGGCGCCCGAGCAACAACGTGTAGCCGGCGGCGTTGAGCTGCCCCTGGAGTCCCTCGAGCATCGCGGCAATGGTCTGATGGCCCAGAGTCGGGATGAGGGCGCCGACGGTATGGGTGCGCAGCGACGCCAATGCCTTTGCGGCGCCGTGAGGAATCCAGTTGAGATGCCGGATCGCGCTCGTGATGCGCTCACGGGTCGCACTGGAGACGAGATGCGGCGCATTGAGCGCGCGCGAGGCCGTGGCGGTCGAAACGCCGGCAAGGCGCGCCACGTCGGCGAGCTTGCTCGTGCCTCGACTGGGCCGGGCACCACGCTTGCGTCTGTCGCCGTCGGCAAGCCCGGCTTTCACGTCGGTCGCGTCCTTGAGCTTGCGAGAATCGGTCATGCGGCCCCCTACCCCTGATGCGGGGCCTTGCCACCTGACGCAAGAGGAAGAGCCCGTCGCGCGCCTTCGCGTGTCCGGGAGTCCCGGGTCGCCGCCTTGATCGTTTCGCGCGCAATGACGAGTTGCTGGATCTGCGACGTCCCCTCGAAGATCCGGAACAGCCGAACGTCGCGATAGAGGCGTTCGACCGCATAATCGGCCATGTAACCGGCGCCGCCGTGAACCTGGACGGCGCGATCGGCGACCCGGCCGACCATCTCCGAGGCGAACAGCTTGGCGCAGGCCGCCTGCTGTGTCACCCGCTCGCCGGCGTCGCGACGCCGTGCCGCATCGAGCACCATCGTGCGCGCGGCATAGGCCTCGGCCTGGCTGTCAGCAATCATCGCCTGAATAAGCTGGAAGTTTGCGATAGGCTCACCGAACTGCCGCCGCTCCATCGCGTAGCGGACCATGTCGCGGATCAGCCGGTCGGCCACCCCGACGCACATCGCCGCCACGTTGAGGCGGCCCTTGTCGATCGACGACAAAGACGTCCGGAATCCGTTGCCCTCGACGCCGCCGAGCAGCGCTGTCGCGGGCACTCGGCAGTTTTCGAAGATGACGTCGCATGTTTCCATGCCGTCCATCCCCATCTTGCGGTCGAGCGGCCCGATGGAAACCCCGGGTGTTCCTCTCTCGATAAGAAAGCAGGAAATGTCGTCCGCCTCTTTCCCCTGCCCGGTCCGGGCCATCACGACGTAGAGCCCTGCCGAGGCCGCGTTTGTGATATAGCGCTTGGTGCCGTTGAACACGTAGGAATCGCCGTCGCGACGTGCGCTGGTGCGCAGCGAGCGGGCATCCGATCCGGCATCCGGCTCCGTCAGGCAGAAGCAACCGATAAGCTCTCCCGACGCGAGCGGCGGAAGATAACGCTCACGTTGCTCCTCGGTGCCGCCGGACGCGATGCATTGCGACGTCACACCGATGTTGTTGCCGAACACCGAACGGAATGCAGGCGCGGCGCGGCTGATCTCGAACGTGACAAGGACCTGTTCCTCCATGTTGAGGCCAAGGCCGCCATAGCGCTCGTCTATCGACAGGCCGAACAGCCCGAGCCGGCGCATCTCCGCCACGATGTCCGGCGGCACCTGCCTCGTTTCGCAGACCCGGGCTTCGATCGGCAGCAGCCGCTCCGTGGCGAAACGGCCGATCGTTGCGAGAAGAAGCTCCAGAGTGTCGCGGTCGAGGGCCATGGTGCGGTTCGCTCAGTCGCCGCCGCCGGACATGAACAACGCCGCGGGCAGTATCCGCGGCTTGTCCGGAATGGCGATCGGAAATTCGATCTGCTTGAGAATGTCGCGAGCGATGTCGATGCCGGGTGCCACCGCCTCCAGGCGATAGCCATCCGTCCCGACATCGAAGACACCGCGCTCGGTTATCACGGTGATCTTGTGGCCGCGCGACAGCGCGATGGGGGCGTTGAAGGTGACCTGCTCGACCTGCTTGACGAAGCGCTTGATACGGCCTTCCTGCACGATCTCCAGCCGCCCGCCCGACATTTTCTCTTTAAGTCCGCCGGCGGTCAGCGTGCCGCACAGGACAAGATGGCGCAGGCCGTGGCCGATGTTGGGAAAGCCGCCGCAGCCCGGCATCATCGCTCCGAACCGGCTGACGTTGACGCTTCCGGTTGCGTCGATCTCGCCGAACGACAAGATGCCCACGTCGGGGCCGCCACCTTCGTAGAAGTCGAACACTTCAAGTTGGCCCATGATCGCTTCCGGATTGCGTGACACTCCACCGACTTGCGGCCAACCGCCCATCGGGCCCTGCTCGATCGTGAAATAAAGGTCGTCGCGCCCGTTGCGCCGCGCCGCCTCCGGCACCTCGTACATTGGAATGCCGGCGCCGAGATTGACGAACGCGTTCTGCGGAAGCTGCTCGAGCGCAAGCATCGAGATCAGATCGCGAATGCGCCTCTCGTCCGACGGCGGCGGCAGATCGACGATGCCCTCGCCGAGCAAGATCGAGGCCTGTTCGTCTTCGAACGGCGGCTCGCTCGCCACGACGACGACGTTGACCATGCCGCCGGGCACGCGCACCATCCGCGCCGGCAGATCGCCTCGCCTGACCATCCGGTTGACCTCGGCAATCACCGTGCCACGGCAGGTCCGCGTCGCCATCGCCACGTCGATCAGGCCATGATCGAACGCCTCGCGATCCATGTAGAGATTGCCGCGCTCATCGGACGCCGACGCCTTGATCAAACCGACGTTCACGTCGAATCGCGGGTAGAACAACATCTCGTCACCGGCGACGTCGATGATCCGGCTGAGCGGCTTGTCGGCCGCGTCATTGGCCCGGCCGCCCTCCGAGCGTGGATCGACGAAGGTCCCGATGCCGACCGGCGTCACGAGGCCATTGCGACCGGCTGCGACGGCCCGCAGGAACTGGACGATCGTTCCCATCGGAAGATTGTAGGCCGCCGCCTTGTTGTTGCGAATGAGGTGATTGATCTCCCGATCCGGCGCGCGGCTGAAGCTGCCGGCGATCAGCCGCGTGACAAGCCCTTCGCGCGCGATCCGGTTGAGCCCCGTGCCTGCACCGCCGACGCCACCACGAGCGCGCTCGAGCATGGAGATGGCGACCAGCGTGACCCCGGCGGGTTGCCCGTCTTTGGCGAAGCGATCAGCAATTGCTTTGAATACGCTTTCCGCTTCGGCGCGGTAACCGCCGCCCGAGACGGCAATGGTGGCTCCGGCGGGAATCAATGCCGCGGCTGCGGCTGCATCAAGCACTTTCACGATGTCTCGTCCTGGCTGGGTGTCAGTTTCCTAATTTGCGGTTGGCGAAGGCGGACAGCGCTTCCTGCCGGCCTTCGAGCGTATAGGACAAGGCGCCGAGTTCTTTTTCATATGCGTAACCGACATCGCTGCCCGTCCGCTCGCTCATCCGCAGCGCCGCCTTCGCAAGGACAAGTCCGCCCAGACGGTGGCTGGCAATCGATGAGGCCATTGCAGCGACCGCGGCATCGAACCCCGCGTCCGGATGGACTGCATTCACGAGTCGCATCGCCAGCGCTTCGGCTGCGGAGGCACGGCGACCGGTGAAAATCAGCTCCATCGCCATTCCCATGCCGACCAGTCGCGGCAGGAATTGCGTGCCTCCGGCGGCTGGAAACCAACCGTGATTGATCTCCGGAAAACAAAAGACTGCGTTGTCCGACGCGATGCGGATGTCGCAAGCGCCAGCGATCTCGAGGCCGCCGCCGAACGCATAACCGCGGATGGCGGCGATGACGGGCTTGTCGCACGCACGAACGACCGCGGACGGCTCTTCGGTGGCGACGGTGCGCCGCTGCATCGGCGTGCGGTTGCCGATCTCCTTGAGATCCGCGCCCGACGAGAATGCGCGCTCGCCCGCGCCACGGATCACAACGACCTTGACCGTCTCGTCCGTCGCGGCCGTCTCGACGGCCTCGCGAAATGCAAGGCGCATCGCACGGTTTATCGCGTTGAGCTGGCGAGGCCGATTCAGGGTGACGTCGGCCACACCGCCGGAGATCTCGAGAAGGACTGGATTTTCACTGTCACTCATGGCCGGATCGACGCCCCTCCATCTACCACCAAGTTGTGTCCGTTGATATATTGGGCCGCGTCCGAAGCCAGATAGACGGCGGCCGCGGCGATGTCGTCCGGAATGCCAAGACGCGGCGACGGCGTCTCGAGCCGTGCGCTTTCGAGCTTTGTCTGATCGCGAGCGATCGAGGCGCCGGTGTTGGGCACAAAACCCGGACAGATCGCGTTGACGCGTATGCCATCGCGGCCGTATTCCGCCGCGAGCTGACGTGTCAGGTTCGACACAGCCGCCTTGGACGTCACATAAGCCGCCCGGCCGGGCCCACCGGCGGACAGCGCGAGGCGCGACGATATGTTGATGACGGTACCGCGCGAAGGCTGCGTCAGCATCTGACGGATGGCGGCGCGGCAGCAATACCAGGTGCCATTCACGTTCGTGTCGATGATCGCGAGCCATTCGTCGATCGGAGCCTCGATTGACGAACCGGGCGTTGCAGTCAGCCCGGCATTATTGACCATGATGTCGAGGCGGCCGTGCGTGTGCACAACCCTGCCAATCACCGCCTGGACATCGTCGGCTTTGCGGATGTCGAGCGTATGCCATTCGTCAGCGGTTTCCCGCCGCGACGCGAGACCGGCGCCGACGACAGTCGCTCCCGCCTGCCGGAACGCACGGGCAATTGCCTCGCCCAGGCCGGAGCCGCTACCGGTCACCAGCGCGATCCTTCCGGTCAGGCCCCGACTCATCGCGACGCTCCAGGCTTCTGCGGCAAGCCCTTTGCAATATGCACGGCTGCGAAAACGACCTGACCGTTCTGATTGGTGCCGACGATATCGGCATAGGTCTTCAGGTTTTCGGCGTCCATTTCACGGATCGTGTAGGTCATCGTGACCGTGTCGCCGATGAAGACCGGCTTGATGAACCGGACCTTGTCGTAACCGTACGATGCGCCGCGATACGGGCCCTTGTCGTAGCGGTCGCCGAGCAGCGTCGACGACGCCGAGGCGAGACCGACCATGTATGCGCCGTGGAGCACCCGTTTGCCCGCGGCGGTGCATTTCCGCGCGTATTCCTCGTCCATGTGATTAGGGCCGAGGTCACCAGTGATGCCAGCAAAGAGGTAGAGATCGGACTCGCTTATCGTCCTGCTGACAACCGCCTGGCTACCGATTTCAAGGCGGGGCTTATGGATCATCGGTCGCTATTCCTGTTGCGAATGGACCTTCGCTGCCGGCCGACAAGCCTGGGCGATGCAGGAAAGCGCGCTCGCCATCGGGTCACGCCCTTGCCGCGAGTGCTCCGAGCCTGGACGATGACTTGCCTCAACATCAAAAGCAGTCTCATCTTGAGCCACTAAAAGCGGTTTCATACAAACGTAAAGATGCTAGTGGCGCAAAAATTATCCTTTATTTACATGGCATTACCGCCAGAAGTAAACTGCGCCAAAGCGAACTTATCCCATTTTTAGAAATCGCGCATCATTTATCGCGTAGCACTTTTGCACCAGAGGCCACCGGAGGCACGGCGTACGGCGAGACGCCCCGGCCTCAACCCGCTGGAAAACATTAAACAAATCCAGCTATTTCGAATTTCGGTTTGACAACAAGGGGTGGTGGAGACAACAATTGGGCGATTGAGGACGCTTATGAAAGCGCATTCATCTTGACCAAAGCTTTCGATGCCCAGGACTCCGTTGAAAATCGGCCGACGAAGCGGCCACGACCGTTGCTTTCGCGTTTTCGCGGGGAGAGCGCGGCAACCTCGATCGTCGAGCGCAGCACGCTCGCGTTCAAGACTTTCCGTTATGTGCTGATCCTGCTGCTGTGTGCCTTCGCGTTGCTGCCCGTCTATGCCGCCTTCGTCACGTCATTGACGACATATGACAATATCGGCAACGGCAGCCTTTTCCCGACCGACTGGGCCTGGGACAATTACGTCGAGGTGTGGCGGCAGATTCCGCTCGCGAAATATCTCGGCGCCACCGCCATCTACTCGGTCACGTCTGCGCTCGCCTGTGTCGTTTTAGGCGTTCTCGCCGCCTTCTCGCTTTCCCGAATGGGTTTCGCCGGCAAGCGGGTTTTCATGTACGCGCTGTTGGTCAGCCAGGTCATTCCGCTGATCGTCATCGCGGTGCCCCTGTTCACGTTGGTGCGGGCCGCCGGGCTGTTCGACACCTTCACCGGGATCAGCCTGGTCGTGATCGGCGTCCACCTCGCCTTTCCGATCATGTTCTTGAAAGGTTACCTCGACGGAATCCCGAAAGACATGGAGGAAGCCGCGCAGGTCGACGGCTGTAATCAGGTGCAAGCCCTTTTTCGTATCGTGCTGCCATCGATCAAGCCTGCGATCTACACGACGCTTGCGCTCGTGTTCTTCACGTCGTGGCAGATGTTTCTGATTCCGCTCATTTTGTCGACCTCCGACGATAAGGCGCCGGTGACTGTCGGCGTTTTCCGTCTGCTCTCCGACAGCTACACGCCGTGGCACCTCGTCATGGCGGGCGCGATCATTGCATCCATCCCGCCCGTCGCCGTCTTCCTGATGGCACAACGACAGCTCATCGGAGGTCTAACGGCCGGCGCGGTCAAATAGTCTGAAACGCCGGATCGCACCTGCCGATGGCGGGCGCACTCGCGAGTTAACATATCAAAACTGAGGGAGGCAAAGCATGTCCCGTTATCCAGAGCTGAAATTATGGTCGGCCGTCTGTGTTGCGGCACTTTCGGTCGCGCTACCGCTCGGCGGGGCGCAGGCGCAGGGGACCGTCACGTTGACGTTCACCCGGGCCGGCGACAGCGCAACGGTTGCAAAGATATTCGATCCAATGATCAAGGTGTTCGAGGCAGCGCACCCGAACGTCAAGATCAAGTCAATCCCGATGGGCTTCGATGAAGCGAACAAGCGCTTTCCGACCATGGTCGCGACGGGGACACTGCCCGATGTCTCGTTGCCACCGGACAGCCTGTCGGCGAGCCTCGGTCAGAAGGGCGCCTTCCTGGTGCTCGATGGCAAGCTCAGCAAGGACATGGTGGCTGACATTCCGAAGGGTATGTGGTCCGCCCCGTGCGCGAATGCGGACGGCAAGACCATCGGCGTTCCGGCGAACGCTGGAGCGCTGGTGCTGTGGTACAATGTCAATTTGTTTAAGAAGGCCGGGCTTGACCCGAACAAGCCTCCGAAGACCTGGGACGAGTTCATCGCCGACGCAAAGACGATCAAAGAAAAGACCGGCGTGAAGGGCGCGCTGGGGCTGAACGGCTTCGCCCGCAACGACATCGACGACATGTTCGGCGCGACGTTGGCGAGCCGGTCGGGCGGCCAGTGGTATTGGGACAACAAGACGCATAGCGTCAGGGTCGACAAGGCGGTCGCCGAGGATCTCGATTTTCTGCGTTCGCTGGTCGCACAGGGCCTCACCCAACCGAACGTCGACGCCTATAACCGCGCCGATACCCGCAAGCTGCTGCGCGATGGCGACGTCGCGATGACGTTCGACGGCCCTTGGGTGATCGGCTCACTAAAAGGGGCCGCCGATCCGACCTCGCCGCAGAGCCCGTATCGCACCGCCTTGCTGCCTTCGACCAAGCCGCCGGGCGCCACGTCACTTAACCTGAGCTGCTGGAACGTTTCGAAGGCGTCAAAGCACCCGGATCTCGCCATCAAGCTCGTCGAATTCCTGTCGAGCGCAAAGAATACGTTGGCGCATGCGCGGGGATACGGCGTCATTCCCGTTCGCACGTCGGTGCTGAGGTCGGATGCATTCGCACACCAGCCGTGGAACGCGCTCGCTCTGGCTGCCGCCGGCGATACGGTTCCGGCCAAACCGGGTGTCGAAGACCTCAGCCTCGTCGAAAAGGTCATTCCGGGCATGATCCAGAGCGTCCTGCTCGGCAAGGCGAAAGGCATGGAGGCCCTCAAGAGCCTCGCCGAAAGCCAGGGCTGGCCACACTGATCGTCGACCAACATACCAAACATATGTACGCCGCGCCGTGCCGTCGCGCGGCGTACATACTGAAAGCGATCACGTACAATGCCTGTGACTGCCGAGCTGAAGGGAACGAATCGGCCGCGCTATCGGTGGTGGCGTCGCTGGCGGCCCTATGCCTACATTTTACCGGCTGGCCTGTTGCTGTTCCTTATCTACTTCCTGCCGATGCTCGACGCGATCCGGTATTCGTTCACGGACGCAGACCTGGTCGCGGGGACGGGTAAATGGGTCGGGCTCAGGAATTACGTCGATCTGTTGACGCCGGAATTCGGCTGGGTGCTGTGGCGTACATTGCTTTGGCTCGTGCTCGGCGTCGGCGGCTCCATGGTGCTCGGCGTGTTGATGGCGCTCCTGCTCGACAAAAAGCTGCCAGGCCGCGCGTTATTCCGGGTCATTCTCACCTTGCCTTGGATTTTTCCAGATTCGATTGCGGCGATCATGTGGAAGTTCACGCTACATCCCGGGTGGGGCTTGGTGAACAGTGTTCTTGTCTCCCTCCATATTGTCAAAGAGCCGATCAATTTTTTCTCTCCGGAAACCGCCCTATGGGCGGTCATCGCAATCCGCATCTGGAAAGGCGCGCCGTTCATTTTCCTGGCGGTGCTTGCGGGTTTGCAGGCTATTCCACGAGAGGTCGAGGAAGCTGGCTGCATCGACGGTGCGACACCGTGGCAACGCCTGATCTATTTGAAACTACCAATGCTCAAGCCCGTCCTTTGGGCTTCCGGTACTATTCTCGCGGCTTGGACGCTAGTGATCTTCGATCTCGTCTACGTGTTGACCGCGGGGGGGCCGCTGAGCTCGACCGAAATTCTTTCCATTACGATCTACGACGCCGGCTTCTATGACGGCCACGTGGGAGCCGCATCCGCACTGTCGATGGTGGCGATCGGCGCCGTATCGGTCTTCTCCTACTTCTATGTTCGTAGGGAAATGCGTTCGGGACTGGCATGACGACAAACATTGAAGCCGTGGCCGCGACGCTCGTGCGACACGGCGTCGATACGTTGTTCGGCTTGATCGGCAACGGCAATCTCGACCTGGTCGCAGAAATGACGGACCGTCACGGCGTCCGATACATCGGTGTCCGGCATGAAAATGCGGCGGTGGCCGCGGCCGATGGTTTTGCGCGGGCCGGCAATCGGCCGGGCGTCGCGACCGTCACGCACGGCCCTGGCCTCACGAACGCAATCACGGCGCTCGTCACCGCGCATCGTGCGCGATCGCCGCTGCTGCTGATTGCCGGCAACGCAAGCTTCAACAGCGGGCGTAGCACGCAGCGGCTCGATCAGAGGACCGCAATCGAAGCCCTCGGCGTGCCGGTCGTGCAGCCGATGCCGGATGGCGACTGGTCGGCGGCCGCCGAGGAGGCACTCGCGCTGACACGCGAAGGCGCGGTTCTGCTCGATCTCCCGGCCGCAGCCATGCGCAAGCCGACGCAGCTTGCTCAGTTCCGCCCTCCCGGCCCGGAGAAGGAACCGGCGGCACCTCCCGACCCGGACAAAATCCATTCCGCCGCGTCTTTAATTGCACACAGCAAGCGCGCCATTGTTCTCGCCGGACGCGGCGCATTGCGCGCCGGAGTGCGTGAGGATCTGGTCGCACTGGCGTCACGCTGCGGTGCGTTGCTGGCAACCAGCCTTCCCGTCAAGGGTCTGTTCCATGGGACCGACAGGGACATCGGCGTTGCCGGTGGTGTCGCATCGCCGCACGGCCGTGCCGCATGCCGTGATTGCGATCTCATCATTGCGGTCGGCGCGAGCCTCAATGGCTTCACGACGGACGACGCCAAGCTGTTCCGCGGGGCCAAGGTGATCCGGCTCGATCGCGAACCCGCTGCACCCTCCTCGATTCCTGTTGATCTTGCGATTCCGGGTGAGCTCTCGCCGGCCATCGCAGCGCTGCTCGACGAACTGCCCACGGCGGTCCGCCCGGCATGGACTCCAGCCGGTTCGAGCGCGGCAGCCGGCGCCGCGACCTGGCCCGAGCGCGCGCTGGATGAAGTCGAGCGCCTGCTGCCCAAGGACCGAACGGTGGTTTTCGACCATGGCGACCTGCCCAACGCAGCGCTGATGCGGTTCGACGTCTCCGATCCGACGCAATGGATTTTCATGCCGGATTTCGGCAGCCTCGGGCTGTCGGTTGCTGCAGCGTTGGGCGCTGCAGCAGCCCGACCCGACCGCCGCGCTGTTGCGGTCGTGGGCGACGGCGGCCTGATGATGTCGCTCTCCGAGCTCGACACGCTCAAGCGCGCCGGGCTGCCGGTTCTGGTCCTCGTGCTCAACAATGGCTGCTACGGCGCCGAATATCCGCATCTCAGAGAGCTCGGCGCGCCGCTCGCACCTGCCACTTTCGACAGCGCATCGTTTGCCGATATCGCCCGCGCTATCGGCATCAAGGCAGCCTCGATCGGCGACGGCGACAATCTCGGGACGCTCGCCGAGTTGGTGATGGACGACCGTGAGCCGGCGCTGATCGAACTGCGCTGCACTCCGCCGTGACAAATTCGGGAGAGGCTCGCATGCAATTTACCGGCCTCATGCACGCTGCCATTCGAGTTGCGGACGTCGAGCGTGCGGTCGGATTCTATGTCGGCAAACTCGGTCTGCAGGAAATGTTTCGCCAATATTATGACAGCGGCGATCTCTGGCTGGTCTATCTGCGGATCACCGACGGGCAGTATCTCGAAATCTTTCCCAATGCGACGGGACAGACCTGCGCCGACTTCTACGCCAACGGCCTGAACCATATCTGCCTCACAGTCTCCGACATCGCCGCGTTCATCGCCGAGATGGAGCGGCTCGACGTCCCGCTTTGGCGCCAGCGCAAGACCGGCGGCGACCGCAACGAGCAGGCGTGGATTTGCGACCCCGACGGAAATCGCATCGAGGTCATGGAGATGGTTCCCCATTCCAAACAGCATGAAGCAATCGCAAGGCTCAGGCGCGCGAAGCCGGGGGCAAGGCCTCTCGGACCGGCCGGCGGTTGCACGGAGAACGCATGACGAAGTTGAGACTGGCGATTGTCGGATGCGGCTGGGTGGCCGGGACGCAATACGAGACCGGCTACTCGCATCTGCCCGAGCTGTTCGATGTCGTCGCGGCCTGTGACATGGCTGCGGACAGAGCTGAAACCTTCGCAAGAAAGTACGGCATCGCCGGGGTCGAGACGGACTTCGAGAAGCTGATCGCGCGGGCGGATATCGACGTCGTCAGCATCTGCACCCCGCCGGTGCTGCACTTTCCGATGATCACCCAGGCGCTTGCGGCCGGTAAGAACGTCATTTGCGAAAAGCCCCTGACCAGCTCTCTGGCGCTGGCCGACGAAATCATCGCCGCCGAGAAGCGCTCGCGTGGGCGCGTCATGCCGGTGTTCCAATATCGTTTCGGCACTGGCTTCATGCGGGCCCGGCACCTGGTCCGCTCGGGGCTGCTCGGCAAGCCCTACATCGCATCGGTCGAGACCGCGTGGCGGCGCACGCCGGAATATTACAAGGTGCCGTGGCGCGGCAAATTCGCCACCGAGCTCGGCGGGGTCCTGCTGACACAGGCCATCCATATCCACGACCTGTTTATGGATCTCACGGGTCCGGTCTCGGCGGTCGCCGCCTTCAAGGCAACACGAGTCAATCCCATCGAGGTCGAGGACTGCGCCGTGGCAAGTCTGCGCCTCGCCAATGGTGCACTCGCGTCGTTGACAGCAACCCTCGGGTCGATGCGGCCGACGACACGCATTCGTCTCTGCTTCGAGCGCGGCACGATCGAGCGGATGGCGACCGACGAGGAGGCGATCCATCCAGCCAGCGAGCCCTGGAAGCTTTACGCAGCCGACGAGGCGACCAAGGCGGAGCTGACTGCCAGAATGGGTGAGGTCGAGCCAAACAAGCATAGCTTCTTTGCACGTCAGTTCGAGTTGTTCCACGCTGCGCTGCGCTCGGGCGGCCCTTTCCCCGTGACGCTCCAGGACGCGCGGCGGGCGCTCGAACTGATTACCGCACTGTTCCAGGCGGCCGAAACCGGCGAGGTCGTATCCCTGCCGATCGGCGTCCACCACCCCAGATACAAAGGCTGGACGCCTGAGGGACTATGACCGCCGCTTTGACCCCATTCTCCAGATCGATCAACTCGCGCCGGGGCCTCCGCTCCGACAATGTGTGCCACACCTGACCCAGGAGAGACTGCCATGCTATTCGACCTCACAAAGGGAATCATCGCCGCGCCGGTGACGCCGTTCAACAATGACGAATCCGTCGATTGGCGCACGCTCGAGTTGTACATGGCGCAGATCGCCGAAGCCGGACCCGCAGGGATCGCGCTGAACATGTCGGCCGGCGAAGGCGGCTCGCTGGAACGAGACGAGCAGCTCGAGACGGTCAAACGGACCAAGGCGACCGTCTCAGGGGCGTGCGCAGTCGTCTCGGGTGTGCTGGCGGCGTCGACAGGTCAGGCCGTGCGCAAGGCACGCGATCTCGTCGCGGCTGGAGCGGACGCGCTCGTCGTCTTCCCGGTGCTGCCGACGTTCGCCTCCAGGCCGATCTCAGTGCCGATGGTTGTCGACTATCATGCCGCCATCGCGGCCGCCGCCGACGTTCCAGTGATCGCCTTCCAGACCTCGCTCGTCACCTACCCTAAAGGCGTCGTGACCGAACTCGCGAAGATAAAGAATATCGTGGCGATCAAGGACGCCGCATTCAACATCGACACCAGCGAGGCGACTATCGCCGAGGCACGGGCCACTAACGGCGGTATCAGCGTGCTGACCGGCAACGACACGTTCATTCTCGAAGCCATGCTTATGGGCAGCGCCGGCGCGCTGATTGGCTTTGCCGGCACCGCGACAGCGGAGTTGATCCGAATGCAGAAGCTCGCCGCCGAACGCAAGATTACAGAAGCCTATGAGGTCTGGGATCGGCTCGGACCGCTCGCCAAATTCTGCTGGGGGCCCCCGCTTCGGGATTATCGCGTGCGGATGAAGTACGTGCTGCTTCGCCAGGGGATCATATCGAGCGCTACGGCGCGTCTTCCACAACCTCCAATCTCTGAGAGCGACCGTAAGGTAATCGATCGGCTGTTCGACAGCTACGGCTATGCGGATGCTCGCTATCTTCCGGCCGGTCGAAAGCCGACGCGCCTACGATCGGTGGGCTGATGTTCCGTTCATCTGGCGCGTTTCGTTTTGAGGATGGATATGTCCACCAAAGCCCACCATGGCCCCGTCAAATGAAGAGATGCTGAACACGCTCATCGGGAAATGGGCCCACACAACGACTACTCAGACGCCGCAACAAAGAAGCCGTAGTACGATTCAGCAAGAATGAAAGCAGGTCTTGTTGGGTCCTAGGAACATCGAGAGCACCGTCCGTTGCCTCGGCACGCGTCGACGACGCCTAACAATCGCCGAGAAGGTGGACATCAAGTATCCGGGCAGAGCGGACCCGCTCTGCCCTCCTTATCAACATGAACTTCTTTGAACGTGAGCCAAATGCATGGGAGCAAAAAGATACTGGGCTTAGTCATCCAGCGCGCTTTGATGCGGGAATTCGTCAGCTCTTAATCCCCGGCGCATGAATGTGATCAAGAATCTCGTCACTTCCTCTTCTGCCACGCTTCTGTTGAAATCCCAGCCGCGCGAAATCAGAAAACTAGGAAGAAATATCATCATGTTCGAGACGAGAAGCGAATTTCTGACATCAAGCCCCTCTTCTTTTGCAATCTCGATCAGAATGTCCTCGCATATTTTTCTTTGATCGGCTGCGAGCTTCATGAACGCGCGTCGCCGATTCTTCTCTACGAGGTGCAACTCGCGAAGCATCACGATGTAATGCTTGCGATAGCTGAAAATCGCTTCGACCGTCGCTTTCAGTAAGGCATCGAGCTTTTCTTTTGCGGTCTTCGCCCCTTCAAGCGCCGAGTTCACGATCCGCTCGTAACCGAGGAGATGGTCCTCGCACACCATGAAGAGCAGATCCTCTTTTGAATTAACGTAATTGTAGACGGTCCCTTGGGAGATGCCCGCCGCCTCAGCGACGTCCGCGACACGGCACGCGTGATAGCCCTTCGCGTGAAAGACCTCGACGGCCGCTTTGATCAGTGCGAGCCGCCGCTCCCGAACCAGAATTGGATTTTTGACGCTGCTTGTCGGGCCGCGAATAGAGGCTGCATCTGACATTGACGACCTGGTTCAAAGTTGACGGCAGCCTTCCTGATCTGAAGGCTCGCGGGAAACCTGGCAACGGTTTATCAACAAGCATGACCGAGTGAATAGTCATTTTTCTGAATGACCAGTCATTTTTCTATTGACTCACGGCTGGCCTCACGAACAAACTGAACCCAGCGGCAAAGAGATGCCGCGGAGCAACATTTCCGGCTGTGTGCCGGACGGGAGGAGACGATGTATCGACGCAGTATATGCGCGGTCGCGCTTGCGTGTGCGATGGTATTGGGGGGCGCGGCAAGTGGTCAGGCCCCGTCCGGCAAGCCGATCCTGATCGGGGCGCACCTCGATGTGGCCAAGCAAGCCTCTTACTACTCTCTGCTCCAGAGGGACGCGATCGACCTCTTCGTCAAGGAGACAAATGCCGCTGGCGGCGTGCTCGGACGGCCCATCCGGGTTCTCTACGAGGATGACGAGAACAACCCGGTTACGACCGTCACAAAGGTCGACAAGCTGGCTTCGGAGGGCGTCTCTTACATTGTCTCCATCGGATCCTCCGCGACGGGAGCGGCGACGCAGAAGCGAGCCAGCGAACTGAAGATTCCGCATGGAGCGCCGGCGAATCTCGCGGAGTCCCTTTCGACCAACCCTCCCCGACCGTACTATTTTCGCATCCCGCTACGCGGAAAATACGAAGTTGCGGCCATTGCTCAGTATCTGAAGAAGAAGTATGGCGCGCCCAAACTCGCCGTCGTGCGCGACTCGACCCAGACCGGTCTAGTAATTTCCGACCAATGGATCGCCGACCTGAAGAAGGACGGTTTCAACATTGTGACGGTCGAGCAAATCACGCCCGGCTCGACAGAGGCCACAGGTCAAGCACTGCGCGTAAAGGAGTCGAAGGCCGATGTCGTCATCGTATGCGGCGCATCAATTCCAGACCTCGTCAACTACATCAAAGCACACAAGTTGTTCGGAAATGCCGCACCTCTGATCGGCAGCAGCGTCTTCACCGCTGGCGGATTCTTGAAGCTGGCTGGTCCCGCGGCGGAGGGACTTGTTTATCCTGACGCGGTGGACCCCTCGCGTCCTGAGATTAAGGCAATCGAGGCGAAATTCGCCTCCGCCTATGGCGAACGCATGAGAAATCAGGCGGTCGCACTCCAAGCGTACGAATATATGCGCCTAGTCACGGATGCGATTAAGCGGGCCGGAAGCGATGACCGGCAGAAAATCCGCGATGCCATGGAGGCCACGAAAAACTGGCCGATTGCGATCGGGCCAGCGGGAACGAAGCTGACCTACAGTCCGTCAAATCACGACCTGTTCACCAGCGCTGATCAAGTGGTGCTCCGCGAAGTCAAAAACGGCGACTTTGGGCCGGCCCTGCAATGGCGCTGAGTTCTTAAGCTCGAAGGGGAATAGGCTTTGAACTCGGTCGCTCAGGTTCTGCTATCCGGCCTCCAAATTGGCAGTATCTACGCCCTGATGGCGTTGAGCTTTTATGTCATCATCAGCGCGACCGGGATCCTGAACTTCGCTCAAGGCGAATGGATGATGATTGCCGGGGTCATGGGCGTTTCGCTCCTCGACCTCGGCGTCCCCTACCCGCTCGCAGTTATTGGCAGCATCGTCGGGTCAGCCGTACTCGCAATCTTGGCCGAGCGCTTGGTGATTAGACCACTGCAGCAAAGAAATGCCTCGCAGGCGATCATGCTACTCGCGCTCTTTGGCATTATGCTTGTCGCTCGTTACGGCACCGGAATTGTTCACGGACGTCTCGAAGAGCCGCTACCAGGTCCGGCAGGCACACACGTATTCATGCTCGGCTCGGACGTATTTATCCTTGCGCAGTCGCTCGTTGTTTACGGCTGCACCGCGGCGATTTTCATTTCCATCTGGTTCTTCCTGCGAAATACGTGGATGGGCCGCTCCTTGCGTGTCGCGGCCATCGACCCGCTCGCAGCATCGTTGGTTGGTGTCGACCTCAATAAGGTCCGTATCGCTGCGTTCGGCATCGGAGGCCTTATCGCCGCGATCACAGCGTGGCTTTACGCACCTTTATATGCGGTCGGATACATGACCGGGGCCATTCCGGGGATTAAAGGCTTTATTGCGCTTTTTGTTGGAGGCCTCGCGTCGCCGTTGGGCCCGCTTGTCGGCGGCCTGTTTCTGGGCCTCGTCGAGGTCGCTGCCTCGCGGTATATGCCCTCGATCTATTCTGAGGGGATCGCTTTTGTTTTACTGATGGTCGTTCTCATCCTCCGTCCCGAAGGCCTCATTCAGGGACGCGCATCGCGATGAAAGGCGGAAGTTCGAAGGTCCTCAGCCTTGCCGCCCTTGTTCTTGCAGCATTGCCTTTTTGGGGCAACGACTATCACGTCACAGTCGCCGTCAATCTCTGCGTGACGCTGATATTGACGCTGAGCCTGAACCTCGTAGTCGGTTATTCCGGGCAATTCCATCTATCACACGTGACATTCTTCGGCACCGGTGCCTACGTCTCCGCAATTCTGGCAACGCAATTCGGCATTTCTCCATGGCTGTGCCTCATGGCATCAATTGCCGTGTCTGGACTGCTCGCTGCGCTTATCGGGGCGCCTGTCACACGCCTCAAAGGCCTTTACCTCGCGGTCGCCACGCTCACATTCAGCATGTTCATCGAAGTGCTGGTCAATCAGGGCGGCACTCTGACCGGCGGCGGCTATGGCATCCAACAAATCCCCTCGCTGACGCTGGCCGGATATGCGTTGCGCGGAAAATATTTCTACGGTGTGGCGTTGCTCGCCCTAGCCGCGACGCTTCTTCTACTCAGAAATCTCCTGCGTTCGAAATTCGGTCGGGAGATCATCGCGGTTCGCGACCACCCTGATGCCGCGGAAGCCTCCGGCATCAATCCCCCGCTCATTCGCCTCACTGTCCTTGTTATCGCGGCTGGACTCGCGGCAGTCGCCGGTTGGGTTCATACCTTTTATCACCTGATCCTCAATCCCGAACTACTGAGTCCTGAGTGGACCTTCATCTGGTTCTTCATGGTGTTGGTGGGCGGCATCGGCGACACCTTCGGGGTCGTGCTCGGCACATTGCTTTTAACGCTTGTTCCGGAATTCTTCGATTTCGCCGCCGGCCAGACCATCTTCGGCATTGGCGTCTTGATGGTCATCGTCACCCTTTTCGCGCCGCGGGGACTCTCCGGCGTCATTGCCGATCTACTACGCGACCGCCGCGCGATAACCCATGCCCAGTGATTCCAAGCCAATTTTGGAGCTGCGGTCCGTCACCAAAACCTTCGGTGGGATCTCGGCCGTCTCCGATATCTCGCTGAAGGTCCAAGAAGGCCAAATCTGCGGCCTCATCGGGCCGAACGGAGCCGGGAAATCGACCCTGCTGGGGCTTATCGCCGGATCGGTGTTGCCGAGCGGCGGTCAAGTCATCTATCGCGGCCAAGACATCACACACCTGCCGATGTATCGACGCGCGCGCATCGGCATCAGCCGCACATTTCAGCTCGCGCACACATTCGAATCGATGTCCGTCGCCGAAAACATCATGATCGGTATAGACGATCACAAGCGGCTGAACGTGGTCGAGGCGCTCACGGGCATTCATCCCTCGGCAAGCAGCGCCGCCAAGCTCGATGCGGTCATGGACCTCGTCGGGGTTCGCCAACTCGCCGACCTGCCTGCATCGCGCTTGACCTTCGGTCAACTGCGGATGGTGGCCACTGGTCGCGCGATCGCCGCGAAGCCAAATCTTCTTCTTCTCGACGAACCTGCTGCCGGATTATCAGGAAAAGACATGGACGCGATGACTGCTGCCATTCGCAACGTCCGCTCCAACGGGACGACTGTCGTCATCGTCGAACACAACATGGATGTGATCATGCAGCTCTGCGAGCACATCGTCGTCGTACACCTCGGCCGCAAAATCGGTGAGGGACGGCCGGAGGACGTTCGGCAGAGCGAGCAGGTGCTGGAGGCCTATCTTGGCACCTGATTCGACAAACTTGAGGCTGCACAACGTATCCGCCTCCTACGGACGCATTGACGTTCTCCGCGACGTCAGCTTCGACCTATCTTCCGGCGCCTGCCTTGCGGTGCTGGGCGCTAACGGTGCAGGCAAGACGACCCTGCTGCGGGCGATCTCCGGACTGATGGTGCGGCGAGCAGGCTCGATCAAATTCAACGATGCCGAACTCGCTGCTCTCCCGCCCCACGAGATCGTGTCGCTCGGCGTCAGTCACGTCCCGGAGGGCAAGCATCTCTTCGGTCCGCTCACCGTTTCCGAAAACGTCGAAATGGGAGCGCTGACACTCAACCGGAGCGGCCGCCGCCACGAAGTCGCGGAGGCCCGCGATCTCGTCTACTCACTGTTCCCCGTTTTGCGCGAAAGGAGCGAACAGGAAGCGCGCACGCTTTCTGGTGGCGAGCAGCAGATGCTTGCCATCGCGCGCGCTCTGATGTCGAAGCCCAAGTTCCTGTTGCTCGACGAGCCATCCATTGGACTGGCTCCCAAGATCAATGAAGCCTTGTTCGCGGCATTGGACCAACTGAAGAGGATGAAGCTCGCGATCATCGTCGCCGAGCAATTGGTCCGCCTCGCCTGCGATCTCGCCGATCAAGCGATCGTGCTGCACCTTGGGCGGATTGCCATGCAGGGCGATCCCCAGACCATCCGGACAGACCCAGAATTGAAGCGTCTCTATCTAGGCGGATAATTGAGGAAACAAACATGGCTGAGATGCAGACATCGTTGCCGATCTACCAGAAGAGCATCGACTGGACCGCGTTCTTCGACACCTATCCGGTTCCGGATGTCTTTGAACAGACGGTTTATCGCTGGCCGCGCGAGAAGCTGCGTGAGTTCCAGAACAAGCGCTTCATGCAATTGGTCGAGACCGGCTGGCACAACGAATTCTACAGCCGCCGCTGGCGCGCCGCGGGCGTGAAGCCTGAGGACATCCGCTCAATCGACGATATCGCCAAGCTCCCTTCCTACACGTCCGATGACGTAAAGACGGATCAGGCCGAGAACCCGCCCTTCGGCCACTTCCACGGCGGCGGGCGTGATCTGCTTAAGACAACGCCTTTGAAGGTTCAGACAAGTGGAGGCACCACCGGCAAGCCCCGCGCCACCTTGTACAGTCCCTGGGACTGGGAAATGAATGGGCTGACGCAGGCGCGTGCCATGTATATCCAGGGCGTACGGCCCGGCGACGTCGTTCAAATCCCGGCGACCTGCTCGTTAGCGAACCTTGGCTGGTGCGTCTACAAGGCGTGTCACGATTACCTTGGCGTCCTGCCGCTGACGACTGGGAGCGGCATCGTCACGTCATCGCGCCGTCAACTCGAACTGGCCTTCGACTGGGGCACCAACGTTTGGTGCAGTTTCCCCGAATACCTGACCCAGCTCGCGCGCGTCTGCCGCGAGGAGCTCAAGCGCGATGTGCGCGAACTCAAGACGAAATCAATTCATAGCTTCCTCGGTCCCGATACGGACAACAGCTTGCGAAAGCAGATCGAGGAGCTTTGGGATTGCGATGTCTACGACCTCTACGGCACCAATGAGATGGGCAGCGCCGGCTTCGAGTGCGAGCATAAGAATGGCGTCCATGTCATGGAGGACTGCATCTACCTCGAGCTGGAGGATGTCGAGACCGGCAAGCCGGTGAAGGATGGGGAATCCGGCAACATGGTGGTGACGATCCTGCACCGCAATCTACCGCCCGTCATTCGATACAACGTTCGCGACCTCGCACGGATCGTCTCGACCGAGCGCTGTGAATGCGGCAGCTGTTTCAAACGGATGGACAAGTTCCTCGGGCGCAGCGACGACATGGTCAAGCTGAGGGGCGTCAACATCTATCCTATGGCCTGTCTACCGGCGATCAAAAGCGACTCGAGGACCACCGGCGAGTGGATCTGCGTCGTCGATCGAAGCGAGCAGAACGGTGTCATTCGCGACGACATGACCGTGCGCGTTGAGGTTCTGCGCGGAGGAGGCAGCAACGATGGCCTCCAGGCGAACCTCGAGAAGCGTTTGCAGGGTGACCTTGGCGTCAAGGTCGCCGTCGAGCTAGTCGAGGAAGGAAGCCTCGCCGAGGCTGCCAACCTTGGACGCGAGGGCAAACCCAAGCGCCTGCTCGACCGGCGCTTTGCGAAGAAATAAACCGTCAGGCGAACTCAAGAAATAAGATAAGGAAATAGAGATGCGTCTTTTCGATTGTCATTCACATTGGAGCACCCGCAAGGGCTATGTATTCCAGACCGAAGCCGAACTCCAGAATCAGGAGCGCATCTGGGGAACGAAAGCTAGCTTCCAAACGGAAGAGGAGATGGTCGGCACGTTCCGAAAGAACAACGTTCGGGTCATCATGGATCTCGCAATTCCCGTCCTTTATCCGATGGACATGGAGCAGATCCGACAGCACCACGATTATACCTTCGACGTTCAGCGTAAGAACAGCGACGTCATTTTCGGACATTGGCTGTCGTTCAATCCTCAGCTAGGTAAGGAGGCGATTAAGGAGTATGAGCGAGCCGTCGCTGAAAAGGCCGGGTTTATCGGGTTTGGCATCATTGGCCAGACCGCCAATGGATTCCCAGCCAGCGATCCAATTTGGGATCCGTTCTACAAGACTTCAATCGACGCCAACATTCCGGTGCTCATCCACTCAGGCCTGACTGGGATTGGGCAAGGACTCCCCGGCGGGAGGGGAATCGTTCTCGACGACGGTCACCCCCGTCACATCGATCGGGTCGCCGCGCGTTTTCCCGAACTTAAGATCCTTGCCGGCAGGCCAGCCTATCCATGGCAGGATGAGATGATCGCGATCTTGCTGCATAAGGGCAACGTCCATTATGAATTGCACGGCTGGTCGCCGAAGACCTTCTCGCCAGCTCTCAAGCGCGAAATCGGCGGGCGCCTGCAAGACCGCATCATGTTCGGCTGTGACTATCCTGTCCTAAAATACGAAATGATGGTCGAGCGTTGGCGGGGTCTCGGCTACTCGGAAGCCGTGCTTGAGAAGGTCTTTTACAAGAACGCCGAAGGCTATTTCCCCAACGCGAATGTCAACTAACTCGATCCAAACATGGCGCACATAGTCGAGTTTGCGGGCAAACGCCCGAAAATCGCCGAAAACGTTTTCTTCGCCGAGACCGCAGCGCTCATCGGCGACGTCGAAATAGCTGACGGTTGCAGCATCTGGTTTGGCGCTGTGCTGCGCGCCGACTTCGCGCCGATTCGCGTTGGAAGAATGTGCAACATCCAGGACAATGTGGTCGCTCATGCCGATGCGCGGCAGGACGGCCTCTTGTTGGAGGAAGGAGTGACCGTCGGCCATAGCGCGATCCTGCACGGCAGCAGAATCGGTGCCGGATGCCTCATTGGCATGGGATCAATCCTCCTATCCGGCTCCGTTATCGGCGCGCGATCGATGCTTGCCGCCGGCACGGTCGTCCGTGAGGGCCAAGTGATTCCGGCCGACTGTCTTGCTGCCGGGAATCCGGCCGTGGTGAAAGGTCCCCTCACCGGCGAGGCAGCCCGGTGGGCCAGCACGGGGGCACAGGACTACTGGCAATTGGCGCAGCACTATCGGCAGCATATTCGTTGAGCCGGCATCACAAGCACGTTCCATAATCTGTCATTCTGCGAATCTCGGGTGTAGACGCCGGATAGAGATGTCACCGCTGGCCCAGTTAGAGATGTCACTCTCCCCAGTTTTTGGATTGGCATGGGGAGCGGCCGATGACGGTGATTGCGATGAGCCGTGCGGAGATC
>Ga0207933_1000705_pt1 | contig 29800 bp, 19 predicted proteins | sample NGESurdeep092012_4_FD_184488 | JGI IMG/M metagenome (GOLD analysis project Ga0207933, IMG submission 184488) | Arctic peat soil microbial communities from Barrow, Alaska - NGEE Surface sample F53-3 deep-092012 (SPAdes) | ecosystem: Environmental > Terrestrial > Soil > Wetlands > Peat ... | reverse complement strand
GCCCGCCCCCACCGCCCGCCCGCCGGCCCCAACGGCATCGTCTGCGAGCTCTGCCGCCCGCTGCGCCGCGATGCGCCCGTCGCCACCGAGATCGTGCGCCATTGCGAGCATGGCCACACCGTCCGTCTCACCGTCCGCGCTGCGTAGCCGCGTCAGCGGGGGGCGGGGGCTAGACTGGCGGTCCCCGTGCACCCCGTGACAGTGTCGATCGTCGTCGCAGCCCCCCGCGAGCGGGTCTTCGAGTACCTGCGCGACATCGCCAACCATCCCGAGTTCACCGACCACTACCTCGTCGACTGGCACCTCACGCGGATCGACTCCGTCGGGCTCGGCGCCGGTGCGCGCTTTCGGATCAAGGCCCCCCGCAACCGCTTCAGCTGGGGCGATGTGACGTTCGTCGAGGTGCAGGAGCCACATCGGATCGTCGAGGTCGGCCGCACGGGCAAGAACAACCGCATCCGCATGCTCGGCGTCTACGACCTCGCCGACTCGCATGGCGCCACCCGCGTGCGCTTCACGTTCGAGACCGAGCCCGCGATGCTGTCCGACCGCCTGCTGGAGAGCCTCGGCGGGCGTTCCTGGCTGAAGCGCAAGAACGACAAGGCCATGCGCCGGCTGCGCGCGATCCTCGAGCGCGAGGCGGGTGCGAGCATCGCCGACGCGGGCGGCGGTCAGCGCGTCACGGTCGCCGCTGGGTAGAAGATGTTCCGACGCGGACCTATATAAACTGCCGCGTCGCATGTCCAGCCGCCCGCGCAAGATCCCCGTCGTCCTGCTCGCGCTCGTCGCGGTGTTCGCGCTCAGCGCCTGCGGGGACTCCCACTCGCGAGTCACCACCGGCACCTACGCGGGTGAGGGGGGCGCCGCCGCGCCATACCTGAACGTCGGTCCGCTGAGCTACCAGGTCCAGGTCTCGCGCGAGCTCAATCCCGCAAACGCCGAAGACGCCGCCTACCTGCAAGGTCTCACCCCGGCCGAGGCTCATCTCGCCCCCGGCGAGGAGTGGTTCGCGGTGTTCATCCAGGTCTACAACAACACCTCCCAGGAACGCCAGGCCGCGAACACGTTCAAGATCTATGACACCCAGGGCAGCACCTACAGCCCGGTCATGCTCGACGAAAGCAACCCGTTCGCCTACCGCGGCGGCCTGGTCCCGACGGAAAGCCAGCTCCCCGAGCCCGGCACGATTGCCGACGACGTCGGTGCGCAGGGCGCGCTGCTGCTCTACAAGGTCCAGCTCGCCTCGCTCGAAAACCGGCCCTGGGAGCTGAGGATCGTCGATCCGACCGATGCCTCCCAGACAGCCACAGCAGAGCTCGACGTCTAATGATCGGCTGAGAGCCCCGCTTCGAGCACCTGCCGGGCGACGGGCGCCGCGGTCGCTCCGCCGGCGCCGTCCTGCACGAGCAGCACGCCGACGACGATCCGCGGGGCGAAGGCCGGGGCGAAGGACGCGAACCAGGCGTCGGTGTTGCGCGCTTCGTCTTCCGCCGAATTACAGCTTTCCGGGCTCTTTTCGTCCGCGCCCCGTTCTTCCTTAGAGCTCGTTTCGGGGCTTGGTGTGCAGGTGCTCGCGGTCCTCAGTTCGGCGGTGCCGGTCTTGCCCGCGACCGTCACCCCCGGGATCGCCGCGGCGGTCCCGGTGCCTTCGCGAACCACGCCGATCATCAGGCTCCGCACGGTGTGGGCGACGGAGGCGCTGCTCACTGGCGTGCCGCCGCGGCGGGCGGGGGCGGCGCTTGGATTGAAGGTCGGCTGGGGTCGGCGGCCGCTGTCGGCGATCGTGGCGGCGACCGTCGCCATCTCCAGCGCGCTCGCCTGCACCTCGCCCTGGCCGATCGCGGTCGAGCCGATGTCGAGCTGGCCCTGGATCTGCGCGGCGGGCGGCAGCGCGCTTTCCACCGCGCCCGGCACGCCTGGGGGGTGGTTGAAGCCGTAGCGTTCGGCCGTGGCCACCAGGCGCGCCGCCCCGAGCTTCGCGCCGAGCGGCGCGAACACCGAGTTGCACGAGACCGCGAATGCCAACGCGAGCGTGCCGCCGCATTCCTCGCCGTTGGCGTTGTTTAGCTTGACGCCGTCGAGCGTCGCGTAGGTCGCGTAGGGGAAGACCGTCTTCGGGGTGGCGAGACCGGCCTGGAGCACGCCCGTGAGGGTGATCATCTTGAACGTCGAGCCCGGCGGCTGGAGGTCGTCGAGGCCGATCCCGGCAACGGCCAGGATCTGCCCGGTCGCGGGAACCATCGCGACGATCCCGCCGAGCTGGCCCCCGAGCGCGGTCACGGCGGCCTGCTGCACCGACGGCGATACGGTCGTGCGCACGGCACGCGCCGCCTTCGGGGTCGCGGTGGCGAGCACCCGTGCGCTAGTGCCTGCGCTCGTGCTCGTCCCGCCGCCGTCGGCGAGCAGTTCGCCGCCGGGGATGCCGCGCAGGCTCGAGTCGAGCGCCAGCTCCAGTCCGCTCACGCCGACGATCGCGTTCGCGGGCACGCCGTCGGCCTCCAATGCTTGCAGGCGCGCCGCCGGGATCGGGCCGACCGTGCCGACGACCGCGCTCGCGAACGAGCCGAGCGGTGAGGCGCGCTGGCCGGCTTCCACCGCCGTGCCTTCGGCCAGCACCGTCCCGTCGCGCGCCAACAGCGTGGCGCGACGGGGCAGGGTCGTGTGGCGCGTCAGGCGCTCGCCGGGGCGCAGGCCCGGGAACGCGAGCGAGCGCGACCAGGCGATCCGCGTTCCCGAGCCGCTGCCCTGCATCGGCAGCGTGAAGTCGCTGGAGAGCGCTCCGAACAGGTGCGTCTGTACCCGCACCGCCACCTCCACGCCGCCGCCGCTCGTGCTGCGGGCCTTGCCGGTCACGCGCAGGCCGGTCGCGGTCGCGGTAGCGGTCGTGAGCGCGCTGCGGTAGGAACTGGCGAACTCGCTCGGCGTCACTTCGCGCTGGGCCCGGGCGTCGATGTCCGCGTACATGCTCGCGTAGTCGCTCCGCGCCCAGGCGGCGGTGAACCGTTCGGCGAGCTCGTGTGCGTCGGAGGGGGAATGGCTCGCGCCGGCGATCGCGCCGATCGCAAAGGCGAGGCCCGCGAGCGCGATCATGCCGCGGGCACGGCGGCGCCATAGCTGGGAGCCGTCCTGCCGTGTGTCCCGAGATCGCCCGGGCGGCGGCCGGCCTGGCAGGGGGCGCCTCGTGCTCACCGTCCCCCCACCCGGGCGCCGACGATCCCCGCTGGGAACGGTAGTAGAACATGGGAGATGACGGAGATCGACTGGTTCATCGTCGCGCTTGCGGCCATCCTCGCCTGTTTCGGCTTCCGGCGGGGCTTCATCGTCGGGGTGCTCTCCTTCGGCGGGTTCGCGTTTGGTGCATTCCTCGGTACCCGCCTCGGTCCTCTTCTGCTTCCCCGTGGATCCTCCTCGCCGTATGCGCCCGCCTTCGGGCTGATCGGCGCGCTGCTGGCCGGCGCGATCCTCGCGAGCGGGCTGGAGGGCCTGGGCTTCAGGCTGCGGCGCGCGCTGTTCCTCCCGGGACTCGGCCTGCTCGATGGCCTGCTCGGCGCGGCGCTCGGTGCGGCCCTCGGTCTGGGCATCGTCTGGATCCTCGCAGCCGTGGCGGCGCAGACGCCCGGCCAGGGGCCGCTGCGGGCGGACATCCAGCGCTCGGCGGTCCTACGCGAGCTCAACCAGCTGCTGCCACCGACCGGCTCGATCCTGAACGCGCTCGCGCGGCTCGACCCGCTGCCCCAGGTGGCGGGACCATCGCCGGATGTCGCCCCGCCCCAGCCCGCCGTCGCGCGGGCGCCGGGTGTGCGGGACGCCTCGCGCAGCGTCGTGCGCGTGCTCGGCACCGCCTGCGGCCTGGCGATCGAGGGCTCCGGCTGGGTGATTCAGCCAGAAATCGTCGTCACCAACGCGCATGTCGTCGCCGGCGAGCAGGACACGACGGTTGAGCTCGGGGGCAGCTCCGCGAACCTGCCCGCGCGCGCGATCGCGTTCGACCCGAGGAACGACATCGCCCTGTTGCGCGTCCCCGACCTCTCCGAGCCGACCCTCAGCCTCGTCTCCGAACCGAGCTCGGGTACCGCCGGCGCGGTCCTCGGCTATCCGGAGAACGGCCCCTTCGACGTGCAGCCCGGCCGGATCGGGCGCACCCAGACGGTGAGCACCCAGAACGCCTACGGGCAGGGGCCGGTCTCGCGGCTGCTGACCCCGCTGCGCGGCCTCGTGCGCCCCGGCAACTCCGGGGGGCCTCTCGTCAACGAAGCCGGGCAAGTGCTCACCACGGTGTTCGCCGGTACCGTCGGCGGTGGCCCGCATGGCGGCTATGGAGTCGCCAACTCCACCGTCGCCCAGGAGCTGTCGGTTGCCGATCGGGCCGGCGCCGATGCCCAGGTGAGCACCGGTCCCTGCACGGCCGGGTGAGCCCTCGAGCTCCCGTGAAATCGCCAGCCGCTACGCTGGGCGCCATGTCGAAGACCCTTGTGATCGCCGAGAAGCCCTCCGTGGGGGGGGATCTGGCGCGCGTGTTGAAGGGGCCGTTCAAGAAGCAGGAGGGCTTCCTGGAAGGTCCCGACCACGTCGTCACCTGGGCGGTCGGCCATCTGGTGCAGCTCGCCGACCCCGACGAGTACGACCCGAAGTTCAAGACCTGGCGGATGCCGGACCTGCCGATCGTGCCCGACAAGTTCAAGCTGGTCGTCCGCGATGAGCGCTCGCGCAAGCAGATGTCGGTCGTCACCAAACAGCTCGGCCGCGACGATGTCGATGAGGTCATCAACGCCTGCGACGCCGGTCGCGAGGGGGAGCTGATCTTCGCCTATCTGTACGAGAAGGCGAAAGCGAAGAAGCCCGTCCAGCGGCTGTGGCTGAACTCGATGACGAACGCGGCGATGAAGGAGGCGTTCAAAGAGCTGCGCCCCGCGGCGGAGTTCGCGAAACTCGAGCAGGCGGCGCGCTCGCGCTCGGAGGCAGACTGGATCGTCGGCATGAACGCAACGCGCGCGGCCACGATCCGGTTGCGCAGCTCCTTCGATGGCGCTGTCTCGCTCGGCCGCGTGCAGACGCCGACGCTCGCGATCATCGCGCGTCGCGAGGAGGAGATCCGGGCGTTCAAGCCAGAGCCGTACTGGCTCGTGGACGCGACGTTCGCCGCGGAGCCTCTCGAGGGCGCTGAGAACGGGGCGGCGGACGCAGCCGGCGGAGGCGTCGGCGGGTCCGGCGACGGCGCTGCGAACCCCGGGCGCAGCTACATCGGTCGCTTCCACGCCGGGACCAAGCCGCGGATCGCCAGCGAGCAGGAGGCCGTCGCGATCGTCGAGGCGTGCGAGGGCAAGCGTGCGAAGATCACGAAGCTCGAGAAGAAAAAGCAGAAAGAGCGCGCGCCGATGCTCTACGACCTGACGACGCTCCAGCGCGAGGCGAACACGCGCTACGGGTTCTCCGCGCGGCGCACGCTGTCGGCGGCGCAGCGGCTGTACGAGGAGCACAAGGCGCTCACCTACCCGCGCACGAGCTCGCGCTACCTGACGACGGACATGATCGGCGAGATCAAGCCGATCGCCGAGCTCGTCGGCGGCCAGGCGGACTACCGCAAGGCCGCGGAGTACGTGACGGGACTGGAGGAGCTGCCGCTGGACAGGGTCGTGAACAACGCGAAGGTGACCGACCACCACGCGATCATCCCGACGCGCTCCGAGCACAACGTCGAGCGGATGGGCAGCGACGACAAACGGATCTACGACATGGCCGTGCGGCGTTTCCTCGCGGTCTTCCACCCCGAAGCGGTGTTCGAGAACACGAAAATCGAGACGACGGTGCCGGCGGGCCCGGAGGAGAAGGACCGCGGGTACGTGTTCAGGACACGCGGCAAGCTGTTGCTCGTACCCGGCTGGCGCGGGGTCTACGGGGAGGCTGCGGCCGACGCGGCGAAACCGGAAAAAGAGAAAGCCGGCGGCGATGATGACGAGGGCTCGAACCAGCAGCTGCCGCGCCTGGAGCAGGGCGAGGATGTGGAGACGAGGAAGATCGGGAGCGCGCGCAAGGAAACGAAACCGCCGCGCCGCTACAGCGACGCCTCGCTGCTCGGCGCGATGGAGACCGCGGGCAAGCTCGTCGACGACGAGGAGCTGCGCGAGGCGATGAAGGAATCGGGCATCGGCACCCCGGCGACGCGGGCGGCGATCATCGAGCGGCTGATCCAGGTTGGCTACGTCGAGCGCGACGCGCGCTCGCTCCTCGCCAGCGAGAAGGGCCTGAACGTGATCAGGCTGCTGAACGCCCACGCGCTCACATCTCCCGAACTTACCGGCAACTGGGAGCACCGGTTGGGGAAGATCGAGCGCGGCGAGGACTCGCGCGAGGCCTTCATGGGCGACATCGCCGGCTTCGCCCGGGAGACGATCACCGAGCTCGACGAGACCCTGAAAGACGTGAAAATCCCGCGCGCGAAGCTCGGGCCGTGCCCGATCTGCGGGCACGAGATCGTGGAGAATCGCAAGGGCTACTCGTGCTGGGCGCGCGACGATCCCGGCTGCGGCTTCGTGATCTGGAAGAGCAAAGCGGGCAAGACGCTCCCGATCGCGCTCGCGCGCGAACTGATCAAGACCGGCTACACCGCACGTGCGGTCTCCGGCTTCAAGGGTCGCTCCGGCCGCTCCTTCCGCGCTCACCTCGCGATGAGTCAGACCGAGGAGGGCAAATGGCGTGTCGAGTTCAACGAGGCGTGGGCGAAGGAGGGCGCAAAGCCGCCCGACGCCGAGGCGGAGGCCGAGGCAGTCGCGGAGGGCGCCGACGCGCCCAAGGTGGAGGCTAAGAGCGCCGCGTAGACAGGGCAGGGACTGAGCGGAGGCGCCCGCGCAGGAGAAGGGCGTGTCGGGCACGTGCGTAAGGATGGGACGTAGTGCCGATCACGCTGATCACAGGGCCCGCGAACGCGGGCAAGGCCCGCGAGGTGCTGGGCGCCGTGCGCGGACACCTGGCCTGTGGCGAGGAGCCGCTGCTGGTCGTGCCGACGCGCGCGGACGCCGAGCGCTACCGGCGCGAGCTGGCGCTGGAGGGCGCGGGGCTGGGCGCGCGCGTGGAGCGCTTCGAGGGCCTGATCGGCGAGGTCGTGCGGCGCGCGGGGTTGAGCGAGCCGGTGCTGGGGAGGGTCGCGCGCGAGCGGGTGCTGGCGCTCCTCATCGCCGGCGGAGCGGATCGGGCGAGGAGGAGCACGCCCGGGTTCGTGAGCGCGCTCGGGGCCACCGTGGCCGAGCTGGAGGTGCGCCGTGTAACGCCGGCGCGACTGGAGGCGGCGCTGAAAGCCTGGGTGAGTGTTGACGGAAGCGGTGCGGCGGCGGGGTCGGAGGACCTGGGGAGGCTGTACGGGGAGTACCGCAGGCTGTTGGAGCGGATCGGGCGCACCGACCCCGAGCGCCGTGCGGCGCGGGCGCTGGACGCGCTGCGGCTCGAGCCGGCCCGATGGGGTGCGACGCCCGTGCTGATGTACGGCTTCGACGATTTCGGCGTGCTCCAGCTCGACGCGATCGAGACGCTCGGGGCGGTCGTCGACGCGCCGGTGACGGTGTCGCTCACATACGAGCCCGGACGGACTGCGCTCGGGAGCCGCGCCGGCACGTTCGAGACGCTGCGCCCGCTCGCGGTCGAGCATCGGCGCCTCGAGGCGCGTGCCGAGTACTACGCGCCCCGAGCGCGGGCGGCGCTGCACCATCTCGAGCGCTCGCTGTTCGAGCCGGGGGCTGAGCGCGTCCAGGATGCCGCCCGGGCCGTGCGGCTGCTGGAGGGTGGGGGCGAGCGCGCCGAGCTGGAGCTGGTTGCGGGCGAGGTGCGGGCGCTGCTGGATGAGGGGACGAGGCCCGAGGAGATCGCGGTCGTGCACAGAATGCCGAGCGCGGTGGCGGAGCTGCTCGGGGAGGTATTCGCCGCGCGGGGGATCCCGTATGCGCTGGAATGTCGGGTTCCGTTCGCGAACACCGTGATCGGTGGAGCGCTCCTCGGCGCGCTGCGCAGCACGACGGCCGCGGGTGAGGCCGGAGATCTGCTGGCGTGGCTGCGGGCTCCGGGCCTGCTCGCGCATCCTGAGCTGGCTGATCGACTGGAGGCCCAGGTGCGCCGTGAGGGTGTTACGAGCGCAGCGCGGGCGCGTGAGATCTGGGAGGCGGAGCACTGGCGGCTGGAGGCGCTCGACCACCTGGGCGAGGCGGCGCGGCGGGGTAGTAGGGCGCTGTGCGAGCGCGCGGCGGGGGAGCTGGAGTGGCTGTTCAACGCCCCCCGGCGAGGGAGCGCGGCGCTGCTGGCGAGCGACGAGCTGGACGAGGCTCGGGCCCTGGCGGCCGGACGTCGGGCGCTGGCGGAGCTCGGCGGCCTGGCGTACGGTGCGCCCGAGCTCGGCCTCGACACGACCGAGCTCGCACGTGCGCTCGAGGGCTTGGAGATCGTCAGCGGCGAGGGGGCGGGGGACGGCAGGGTGGCGGTCGTCGACCCGCTGGCGCTGCGGGCGCGGCGGGTACGGGCGCTGTTCTTGTGCGGCCTGCAGGAGGGCGTGTTCCCGGCGAGCGCGCGACCGGAGCCGCTGCTGGCCGAGGAGGAGCGTCGGCGGCTGGCGGAAACCTCGGGTCTGCGGCTGGGGGGGAGCCGTCAGGCGGACACGCTGGCGGCGGAGCGGTACGCGCTCTACGCGGCGGTGTCGCGACCGCAGGAGCTGCTCGTGCTGAGCTGGCACGCGGCGGATGACGACGGCGTCGCGCAGGCACGGTCGCTGTTCGTCGACGACATCGTCGATCTGTTCGAGGAGGGGTTGGAAGAGCGGCGCGCGCGCAGACCGCTGGGGGCGGTCGGCTGGGGACGTCCCGGAGATCCGATGCCGCCATCTGCCGACTCGACGCCCTCGCCCCCGTTCGGCGATCGCGACGTTGCCGGGGCGCGTCATCCGACCCCGCTGGGACCGTTGCGCGACGAGGCGATCACGCGGGAGCTGCGCGAGCACGTCTGGTCGGCGTCCTCGCTGGAGGTGTGGTCGGAATGCCCGGTGAAGTGGTTCGTGCAGCGGATGCTTCGCGCCGACGACCTCGATCCGGACCCCGAGCCGCTCGTGCGCGGGGGGCTGGCGCACGCGGCGCTGAAGGACACGCTCGAGGGGCTGCGCGAGCGCACGGGCTCGGCACGGCTGACTGGAGCGCGGCTGCGACTCGCCAAGGAGCTGCTGCGCGAAGCGCTGGCCAGGCGCGAGGCTGAGTTCCCGCTCTCGGCGGCTCCGGAGCGCCGGCCGGGCCTGCGCCGCCGGCTGGAGGCCGATCTGGAGCGCTATCTCGAGCATGCGGCGGAGCAGGGGAGCCCGCTGGAGCCGGCGTATCTGGAGCTGGGGTTCGGGTTCGGGCCGGGCGAGGGGGCACCGGAGGTCGATCCCGTCCTCCCGGCGCTCGACCTCGGCGACGGGCTGCGGCTGCGCGGGCGGATCGACCGGGTGGACATCGCCGCCGGAGGCGCTCGGGCGGTCGTGTACGACTACAAGGGCCGGCTCGCTCCGGCCGCGGCGAAGTGGACGGAGCAGGGGAACGTGCAGGTCGCGCTGTACATGCGCGCCGTCGAGGAGCTGCTCGGGCTGGAGGCGGTCGGCGGCTTCTACCAGCCGCTCAGCGGTGGGGATCTGCGCGCGCGGGGGGTACTCGATGGCGAGAGCGGGGTAGAGATCGAGTGTGTCCGGGGGGAGCAACGCGAGCACGGGGAGGTCAGGGAGTTGCTCGAGGAGGCGGTCGCGACGGCGCGCGCCGCGGCGGCACAGGCGGGACGCGGCGAGTTGGAGCCCCGGCCCCGCACGTGCGCCTACCGGGGCGGATGCATGTACCCCACGATCTGCCGGTGCGGGTCATGATCGGCGCGGGAATCCTGGCGGGGGGCGAACCGTGTCGCAGATGAGCCTCGACGAGATCTCCGCGGTCCAGGCGCGTGGCGACAGATCAACGCCGACGACAGGCGCGCCGCTCACCGGCGAGCAGGAGCAGGCGGTCGGGCGTCGCGGCGAGCCGCTACTGGTGGCCGCGGGGGCCGGCAGCGGGAAGACGTCGGTGCTGGTCGAGCGGTTCGTGCGCGCCGTGCGCGAGGATGGCGTTGCCCCGGGGCGGATCCTGGCGATCACGTTCACCGAGCGGGCCGCGGGCGAGTTGCGCGAGCGGGTGCGGGCGCGCTTCGGGGAGCTCGGCGAGCGCGAGGCCGCACGCGACACCGAGGCGGCGTTCGTGAGCACGTTCCACGGGTTCTGCGCGCGGCTGCTGCGCGCGCATCCGTTGCTGGCCGAGCTCGATCCGGAGTTCACGATCCTCGACGAAGGTCTCGCCGCACGCCTGCGTGGGCGGGCCTGGGCGCGCGCGCTGGGTGGCTTTCTGGAGGGCGAGCGCGGCGAGGCGGTCGACCTCGTGGCTGCCTGGGGCGCCGACCGCGTGCGCGCGATGGTGCTCTCCACATACGTCGAGCTGCGCAGCCGGGGAGAGCGTCTGCCGGCGCTGCCCGCACCTGGGACTACAGAGGCAGAACCAGAGGAGATCGACGCCGAGGGCGCGCGGGCCTGCGCCCTGTTGGGCGAGCTGCTGGAGGGTTTCGGCCGCGAGTACGCGGCGCTGAAGGCCGCGCGCGGCGCGGTCGACTTCGACGATCTGGAGCTCGGCGCGTGGGCGTTGCTGGACGAGCACGAGCGCGTGCGCAAGCGGTGGGCCGAGCGGTTCGAGCTGATGATGGTCGACGAGTTCCAGGACACCAACCCTCGCCAGCTGGCGATCCTCGGCGCGCTCGAGCGCGAGAACCTGTTCACGGTCGGCGATGCCCTGCAGTCGATCTACGGCTTCCGTCACGCCGACGTCTCACTGTTCCGCGCACGCCGCGCCGAGCTCGCCGAGCGCGGCGGCAGCCTCTCGCTCACCCGCAACTTCCGCGGGCGCAAGCCGCTGCTCGACGTGGTGAACGTGGTGTTCGAGGGGCGCTTCCCCGGGGGCGACTACACGGCGCTCGAGGCCGGCCGCGTCGACGAGCCGGCGTCGGCCGAGGCCGATGCCGATGCCGATGCCGATGCCGGGGCTGAGGCTGGGCCAGGGGAGCCGATCGTGGAGCTGCTGCTGACGCACAAGGGTGGCTGGGCGGAGGACGAGGAGCGCGCCGTGGAGATCGCCGGCGACCGATCGAAGATCGGCCGGCCATCCGCGCCGCTCTGGCGCCAGGCCGAAGCGAGGCTGCTGGCCGGGCGTATTGCGGAGCTGGTGGAGAGTGGGGTCGCGCGGGCGGGAGAGGTGGCGGTGCTGCTGCGCGCCGTCGGCGACCTGGAGGTGTACGAGCGTGCGCTCCAGGATCGCGGCCTGGACACGCTGGCGACGGTCGGGGGCTTCTGGGGCGACGAGCAGGTTGGCGACCTGCTCGCGTACCTGCGAACGCTCGCCAATCCGCTCGACGAGCTGGCTCTCTACGGGACGCTCGCCTCGCCGCTGGTCGGCGTCTCGAGCGACGGCCTCGCGCTGCTCGGTCGCGCCGCGAAAGCGGGCAGGCGTGGCGTCTGGGAGACGCTCGCGCGTGTGGAGGACGGGGAGCCTGCGGATATGGATGGGGAGCCTGCTGCGGAGATTCGCCTGCCAGTCACCGATCGCGAGCTGCTCGTGGCGTTCCGCGCGCGCCTGCTCGCCGAGCGCGCCGCCGCGGGCCGGCGGACGATCTCCCAGCTGATCGAGCGCGCGCTCGATCAGAGCGGTTACGCCGAGTACGTGCTCACGCTGAGCGGCGGTGAGCGGCGGCTGGCGAACGTACACAAGCTGCTCCGCGTCGCCCGTCGCCACGAAGCGAGCGAGGGGCGCGAGTTGCGTGGCTTCCTCGACCACGTGGCCCACCACCAGGACGGGCTCAGCGGCGCCGAGCCCGACGCGCCCGTCGCCGCCGGCGAGACTGACGCGGTGCGGCTGATGAGCATCCACGCGGCGAAGGGCCTGGAGTTCGGCGTGGTGTGCGTCGCCGATCTCGGCCGCGCGCAGAACCTCGGCGTGGGAGACCTGCTCGTCGACGGCGGCCGGGTGGGGCTACGTCTGGCGCGACTCGACGGCTCGGAGGCGACGCCCTCACTGGCCTGGAGGGAGCTCGCCGAGGAGCGCCGGCTCGCGCAGGCCGAAGAGGAGGACCGGATCCTCTACGTCGCGATGACCCGCGCGCGCGAGCGGTTGCTGCTGAGCGGCGCGGTCGATCTCGAGCGCTGGCCGCAGCAGCGGCTCGGCGCCCCCACGATCTCCTGGCTCGGGCCGGCGCTGTCGGCGGAGCTGCCCGCGAGCGTGCAGACGCTCCAACCACCGATCCGTGAGCTGGCCGTCGGCGCCGGCGATGGGACGTCCGTGCGGATGGGTCTGAGACTGAACGCCCCCGAGACGGCGGACGCCGTCCTTCGACTCGACCGGCAGTCGTGCGAGGGTGCCGGCGATCCTGATCCGTATTCGTCTCCAGCCGGCGCAGACACGATTGCCGGCGGGGGAGGCAAAGCAGAGGGTCGCCTCGCGCCGACCGGCGATCCGGCGCGGCTCGAGACGCTCAGCTACACCTCGCTCACCGAGCTCGCACGGTGCTCCTACCGCTTCTATCTCGAACGAGTCCTCGGACTCCCCGAGCAACGCCCGCCCGTCGGCGCCGGCGGCGCGTCCCGTAGCGCTGGCCTGGAGGCGCGCGTGCGCGGCACGATCGTCCACCGGCTGCTCGAGTCGCTCGATTTCCTACCGGCCGCTGCCCCCTCCGCCAAGGACGTGGCGCGGGTTGCCGGCGAGCTCGGTGTGCGCGTCGCGCCCGACGAGTGCGAGGAGCTCACGGCGCTGCTGCGCGCGGCGCTCGACACCCCCCTGGCGGCACGTCTTGCAACGGTCGCTCCCGGCGCGCGCCGGGAGCATCCGTTCGCGCTCGCCCTCGCTGTCCCCGCGGCATCGCTCTCGCCCGACCCCGTCACCGCCGAGTCGCTCATCGTCGACCCAGCCACGATCGCCCCACCCGCGATCGCCTCGCCGATCGAGCCGCGGCTCGATCGGGTGCTCCTCACCGGCGTGCTCGACCTCCTCGTCCGCGAGCCCGACGGCGGCATGTTGGTCGTCGACTACAAGAGCGACCGGGTCGCCCCCGGCGAGGATCTGGAGGCGGTGGTCGAGCGTGAGTACTCGATCCAGCGCCTGCTCTACGCTCTCGCAGTGCTCGCCGACGGCGTGCAGAGCGTCGAGATCGTCCACTGGTTCCTGCACCGTCCCGCCGAGCCGGTCAGCGCCGTGTTCGCCCAGGGTGACAGGCCGCGGTTGGAGGACGCGATCGCTCGGTTGGCGAAGAACGTGCGCGGGCGCTCCTTCGTGGTCAGCGAGGACCCGTATCGCGGTCTCTGTCTGACGTGCCCGGGGCGTTCGGGCATGTGCTCTTGGAGCGACTCGATGACGCTCCGTGAGCAAGGGGGTCCGGTGTCTTGACGGGGGATCCGCTGGCGCATTCCGATCGGGAGCTGTTCGCACTTGCGCGTGATGGCGACGCGCACGCGCGTGAGCAGCTGGCCGAGCGCTATCTGCCGCTCGCCCGCCGCCTCGCACGCCGCTACCAGCGCAGCGAGGAGGCGCTCGAGGATCTCGAGCAGGTCGCCTCGCTCGGCCTGCTCAAGGCGATCGACCGCTTCGACGCCGGTCGCGACGTCGCCTTCTCGAGCTTCGCCGTGCCGACGATCCTCGGCGAGGTCAAGCGCCACTTCCGCGACCGCACGTGGTCGGTGCGCGTGCCTCGCGATCTCCAGGAGCTCGCGCTGCGCGTCGATCGCGCTGCCGCGGAGCTGTCGCTGGAAAGGCACCGGGCGCCGACGGTCGCCGAGCTTGCCGAGGCGGTCGGCGCAACCGAGGAGCAGGTGCTCGATGCGCTGCAAGCCGCGGGCGCCTACCACGCCGGCTCGCTCGATGCGCCCCGTCCCGGGCGTGCCGACGCGGACGCGCCGGGGGAGAGTCTGGCCGACTCGCTCGGCGTGCGGGAGGACGGCTTCGAGCGGGCTGAGGAGCGCGCGACGCTGGCGCCGCTGCTCGCGCACATCTCCTCCCGCGAACGTCTTGTCCTGGTGTTGCGCTTCGGCGAGGACATGACCCAGGCGGAGATCGGCGAGCGGATCGGCGTCTCCCAGATGCAGGTCTCCCGGCTGATCCGCCAGGCGCTAGTCCGCCTGCGCGCCGGGCTCGCCGAGTTGCCGCCACCGCCGGAGGAGCAGCCGCCTTCCTAGCAGTCAACTGAACATCGAGGGGTTGCCGGTGATTGACGCCATTGGCCAGGTGCCGGTCGATGTGGATGCTCAGCCGAAGCACAGCTTGAGAACCAGCTCCTCCGCTCGCGCGGGGTCGGCAGAGGAGGACGTCTCGATCCGTAGCTCGTCCGACAGCCGCTCGAGCACGTTGCCGACGCCGGGGACGTCCGCGTCGGCGAGCAGCTCGCCCGCTCCTCGCCCGGCCAGCTCGCCGACGCGCAGCTCGATGCCCCGCGCGTCGGTTGCCATCGTGAAGACGATGTGGCTGTCGCGGGCGTGCGCCGGCGCGTGCGCAGATAGGGCGTCACAGAGGATCATCGCGTCGTCCAGCCGGTTCATCGGGCAGTCGGCGCGCGCGAGCACCATCGAGATCACGCGACCGAGCACGGGAGCGGCCAGCGGTCCGTTCGCGACGCGCAGGGTCACGGAGTTCGCCACGGGCTGCTCGTCCTGCTGGTCCGGCCGATCCTGCGCGGGCGTGTTCGTCACGAGCGCGCGGGGGAAAGTGGAAAGGTCATGCGCACCTCGGTGCGGTCGTCCGCGGCGCGTCCGAGCTGCACGGACTCCGTCAGCGAGACGATCAGCGGCAAGCCCAGGCCGAGGCCGGGACTGTCGGCGCGCGGGCCGATCCCGGGGCCCTCGTCGCGCACGACGACCTCCAGCTTGTCCTCGCTGAGTAGGGTGGCGGCCACCTCGAGCGGACCCTCGTGGTCGTCGGGGTAGGCGTGGACGACGACGTTCGTGCAGGCCTCGGTGACGGCGAGGCGGATGTTGGAGAGGGTCTCCTCGTCGACCGCGAACGCCTCGCCGAGCGCCCCGAAGGCATGGCGTACAACGGCGATATTCGCGGCTCGCGCTGGAAGCGCCAGCTGCATGTCTGGCGTCCTCGTGGCCGGCATCATCATGGCTCCCTGGGTGCTCTATGTACTCTCGTCATCGTTCATGGTGCCCTGTGGCGGCGGTTTTCACACATCGAGTGCGCGACGGTGCCGGAGCATACGCGAGAGCCACCTCGGAATTCGAAGGAAAAAGACCATCGACGCACCTCTCGCGGAGCTTTGGCGCTGCTACGCTTTCTGGCTCCGCCTCAGGTGCCCGCCTAACCGTCCGGGATCTGCCCATCCGCACGGGATGCACCGCCCCAAGGGAGCACTTCCATGACCACGCACACCATGCAGCCGCCAAAGGCCGTCGGACTCTACGACCCCAGCTTCGAGCACGACGCGTGCGGCGTGGGCATGGTCGCGCGCCTGGACAACCGCCCGACGCACGAGGTCATCCAGAAAGCGATCACGGCCCTGGAGAACCTCGAGCACCGCGGCGCCAATGGCGCCGACCCGCGCACGGGCGACGGCGCGGGGATCCTGATGCAGATGCCCGACGAGCTGCTGCGCTCCGTCGTGGACTTCGAGCTGCCTCAGCCGGGCGCTTACGGGGTGCTGATGTGCTTTCTGCCACAGGACGACGCGGCCCGCGCACGTTTGGAGGCGCTGCTCGAGCGGACCGTCGTGGCGGAGGGCCAGCGCCTGCTCGGCTGGCGCGATGTTCCCGTCTGTCCCGAGCATACCGGCAAGGTCGCCGGCGCCTGCCGCCCGGTCGTCCGGCAGCTGTTCGTGGGAGACGGATTGGACCCCGGGGCGGGGTCCGAATCCGAATCGGTCCCCGACCAGGACGCGTTCGAGCGCAAGCTCTACGTGATCCGCCGCGTCTGCGATCTCGCGGCCGAAGGGGAGGGCCTTTACGTCTGCTCGAGCTCCTCGCGCACCCTGAACTACAAGGGCATGCTGATCAGCTTCCAGCTGGCTGCCTTCTACCCGGACCTGCAGGACGAGCGCTGTAAGAGCGCGCTGGCGCTCGTGCACTCGCGCTTCTCGACGAACACGTTCCCGAGCTGGGAGCTCGCGCACCCCTACCGGGTGATCTGCCACAACGGCGAGATCAACACCGTGAAGGGGAACGTCAACTGGATGCGCGCTCGCGAGTCCGAGCTGCAGAGCGAGCTGTTCGGTGGGGACCTGGAGAAGATCCTGCCGGTCGTCACCCAGGGCAACTCCGACTCGGCGACGTTCGACAACGTGCTCGAGCTGCTGATGCTCGCCGGCAGGACGCCCGCGCACGCGGTGATGATGATGATCCCCGAGGCCTATCGCGACCGCGACGACCTGCCCGAGGAGCTGAAGGGCTTCTACGCCTTCCACTCCTGTCTGATGGAGCCCTGGGACGGACCGGCGTCGGTCGCTTTCACCGACGGGCGCGTCGTCGGCGCGACGCTCGACCGCAATGGCCTGCGACCGGGACGCTGGGTGGAGACGACCGACGGACATGTCGTGCTCGGCTCGGAGATCGGCCTGCTCGACATTCCCGCCGATCAGATTCGCCGCCTCGGGCGCCTGCAGCCGGGCAAGCTGTTCCTCGTCGACCTCGAGCGTGGGCGGATCGTCGAGGACGGCGAGGTCAAGCGCGAGGTCGCGGGCAGGAAGCCATACGGCGAGTGGTACGAGGAGCGCTCGGTGCCCTTCGGCGAGTTGCCCCCGTCCGATCAGGTGACGATCTCTGAGCAGCCCATACACCTACGGCAGCGAGCCTTCGGCTACTCGCTCGAGGATCTGCGCGTGTTGCTGACGCCGATGGCGCGCGAGGGCGCCGAGCCGATCGGCTCGATGGGAAATGACCTGTCCCTGGCGGTGCTCTCAGATCAGGCGCCGGGGCTGTTCTCCTACTTCAAGCAGCTGTTCGCCCAGGTCACCAACCCGCCGATCGACCCGATCCGCGAGGAAGTCGTGATGAGCCTCGCGACGAGCCTCGGCACCGAGCGCAACCTGTTCGGCGAGACGCCCGAGCACGCGCACAAGCTCGCGCTCGACCAGCCGATCCTGCTCAACCGCGAGCTGGAGACGCTGCGCCACGTCTCCTACGAGGAGTTTAAGGCGTGCACGATCGACATCACCTGGCCGGTCGCGCAGGGGGCAGCGGGAATCGAGGGCGCGCTCGATCGCGTCTGCGCCGAAGCCCACGACGCGATCGCGGAGGGTGTGAACATCATCGTCCTGTCCGACCGGGTGATGGGCCCGAGCCGTGTGCCGATCCCCTCGCTGCTGGCAGTCGCCTCCGTCCATCACCACCTCGTGCGCGAGGGCACGCGGCTGCGCGCGGGGATCATCCTCGAGTCGGGAGAGCCTCGCGAGGTGCACCACTTCGCCACGCTGCTCGGCTACGGCGCGAGCGCGATCAACCCCTATCTGATGCTGGAGACGCTCGACCGGCTGGTCTTCGACGGGCGCATCACACGGGTGGGCGGGAATGGTTCGGATGGCCGCGAGGTCTCGCTGACGCCCGAGGAAGCGGCCCAGAACACGATCAAGGCGATCGGGAAAGGGCTGCTGAAGACGATTTCGAAGATGGGCATCTCCACGATCCAGTCCTACTGCGGCGCGCAGATCTTCGAGGCCGTCGGCCTCGAGCCGGCGCTGATCGACCGGCACTTCACCGGTACCGCCTCGCGGATCGGCGGGGTCGGGTTGGAGGTGCTGGCGACCGAGGCGCTGGAGCGCCACGCGCGCGCCTGGCCGACGGCGACTTCGCGCGACGGCGTCGACACCAGCGGGCTGCTGCCCGTCGGCGGCGTCTACGCGTGGCGGCGCGACGGCGAGCACCACATCTGGAACCCCGAGACGATCGCGCTCGTCCAGCATGCCGTGCGCGCGGCTGGCGGGTTCGGGGATGCGAGCGCAGCGAGTGTCTCCCGGTTCAGCGGGAATGTCGGCGCGGCGCTGCGGGGCGACGCCGAGGCGCTCGCGACGGTCCGCGAGAGCGCGGCCTACGAGCAGTACCGGGAGTACGCGGAGAAGGTCAACGAGGACTCCGCTCGCAAAGCCACTCTGCGCGGGCTCTTGCAGATCGGCGGCGCCGGCACGCCCGGCGCAGCGGGCGCGCGGGCGATTCCGCTCGAGCAGGTCGAGCCGGCGAAGGAGATCGTCAGGCGCTTCTGCACCGGGGCGATGAGCCTCGGGTCGATCTCGCGCGAGGCGCACGAGACGCTCGCGATCGCGATGAACCGTCTCGGCGGGCGCTCGAACACGGGCGAGGGCGGGGAGGACCCGGCGCGCTTCCAGCCCGACGCCAACGGCGACCGCCGGCGCTCGGCGATCAAGCAGGTCGCCTCGGGACGCTTCGGCGTGACGATCCACTACCTCGTGAACGCCGACGAGCTGCAGATCAAGATGGCCCAGGGCGCGAAGCCCGGCGAGGGTGGCCAGCTGCCGGGGCACAAGGTCGACGAGTACATCGGCTCGATCCGCCACACCACCCCCGGCGTCGGTCTGATCTCACCGCCGCCGCACCACGACATCTACTCGATCGAGGATCTCAAGCAGCTGATCTACGACCTGCGCTGCGCGAACCCACAGGCGCAGGTGTCGGTGAAGCTCGTCTCCGAGGTCGGCGTCGGCACGGTCGCCGCGGGCGTCTCGAAGGCGAACGCCGACCGCGTGTTGATCGCCGGCCACGACGGCGGCACCGGCGCCTCGCCGCTGTCCTCGATCCAGGCGGCGGGCGTGCCCTGGGAGATCGGCCTCGCCGAGACTCAGCAGACGCTGCTCTTGAACGACCTGCGCTCGCGGATCGTCGTGCAGACCGACGGCCAGTTGAAGACCGGCCGCGACGTCGTGATCGCGGCGATGCTCGGCGCAGACGAGATGGGCTTCTCCACGGGGCCGCTGATCGCCACGGGCTGCATCATGATGCGCGCCTGTCACCTGAACACCTGCCCGGTGGGGATCGCCACCCAGGACCCGGAGCTGCGCAAGCGCTTCAAGGGCACGCCCGAGCACGTCGTGAACTTCTTCTTCTTCGTCGCCGAGGAGGTGCGCGAGATCCTCGCCTCGCTGGGTCTGAGGACACTCGACGAGGCGATCGGCCGCGTCGACCTGCTCGGCACGCGCCCGGCGATCGACCACTGGAAGGCGTGCGGCGTCGACCTGACGCACGTGCTGCGACCGATCGAGATCACCAACGGTGGGTCTCTCCACCGTATCGAAGCGCCCCCGGCGGTGCTGGAGGACGCGCTCGACTGGGAGCTCGTCGAGCGGGCCCGCTCGTTGCTCGAGCGCCGGGACACCGCCACCCCGGCAGAGGCCATCCCGGCAGAGCAGGTTCGCATCGAGCTGCCGATCCGCAACCGCAATCGCTGCGTCGGCGGCATCCTCTCCAGCCACATTGCGCGCGCGTGGGGGGTGGAGGGTCTGCCCGAGGACTCGATCGTGGTCGACTTCGAAGGCTCTGCCGGGCAGAGCTTCGGCGGCTGGCTGGCGCCAGGGGTCAACTTTACGCTGCGCGGCGACGCGAACGACTATGCCGGCAAGGGGCTCTCGGGCGGGGTGCTCGCCGTCAGCCCGCGGGCTGGGATGGGTGAGGATTTCCTCGCTGAGCGGAACGTGATCGTCGGCAATACCGTGCTGTATGGCGCGACCGCTGGCCGGGCGTTCTTCCGCGGCCTGGCGGGCGAGCGCTTCGCGGTGCGTAACTCGGGCGCGAGCGCGGTCGTCGAGGGCGTGGGCGATCACGGCTGCGAGTACATGACCGGAGGCCGGGTGGTGGTGCTCGGGCCGACGGGACGCAACTTCGCGGCGGGCATGAGCGGCGGCGTCGCCTATGTGCTCGACGAGGAGGGCTCCTTCGCGGCAGGGCACTGCAACATGGGCATGGTCGGCTTCGACGGGCTCGACGATGCCGATGCGCTCGAGCTGCGCATGCTGATCGAGGAGCACTCCCAGCGCACGGGCTCGCCGGTGGCGGCACGCGTGCTCGCCGATTGGGACGGGTTGCTGACGCGTGGGGCGTTCGTGAAGGTGATGCCCCACGACTACAAGCGCGTCCTGCGCGAGCTCGCCGAGCAGGCCGAGGGAGTCGCCGCCTGATGGGCAAGCTGGGAGGTTTCCTGCAGATCGAGCGCCACGGGATGCCGCAGCGTGACCCGCGCGAGCGCGCGCACGACTACAAGGAGTTCCTGCTGACGAGGCCGGTGGAGGAGCTGAACGAGCAGGGCGGGCGCTGCATGGACTGCGGCGTGCCGTTCTGTCACAACGGCTGCCCACTCGGCAACCTGATCCCCGACTGGAACGACCTCGTCTACGAAGACCGCTTCGAGGACGCGATCGCGGAGTTGCACGCGACGAACAACTTCCCCGAGTTCACCGGCCGCCTCTGTCCCGCGCCGTGCGAGGCCGCGTGCGTGCTCGAGATCCGCGAGGGCGACGCGGTGACGATCAAACAGATCGAGCACGCGATCATCGGCCGCGCCTGGGATGAGGGCTGGGTCACGCCGCGCCCGCCGCGGCGCGAGACCGGGCAGGGGGTCGCCGTCGTCGGCTCCGGGCCCGCGGGCATGGCCGCCGCCCAGCAGTTGCGCCGCGCGGGCCATCGCGTGACCCTGTTCGAGCGCGACGAGGCCGCGGGTGGGCTGGTGCGCTTCGGGGTGCCGGACTTCAAGATCGAGAAGACCGTCGTGCAGCGCCGCGTCGAGCAGCTGATCGCCGAGGGCGTCGAGCTGCGCTGCGGCGTCGAGGTCGGCCGCGACGTCACCGTCGAGGAGCTAAGAGGCAGCTTCGACGCGGTCGTGCTGGCGACGGGCTCGCGCACGCCGCGCGATCTGCCGGTGCCGGGCCGCGAGCTCGACGGGGTGCACTTCGCGATGGATTATCTCTACCAGCGCAATCGCTGGGTCGCCCGGGAGTTCGGTCCCCCGCCCACCCTTCCCCCCGCCAGCCCCGAGCCCACCATTTCTGCCGACGGCCCCGAACCGTCCGCCGATCAACCCGACGCCGTGCGCGAGATCACGGCGAAGGACAAGGATGTGGTCGTGATCGGCGGCGGCGACACCGGCGCCGACTGCGTCGGCAACGCGCTGCGCGAGGGCGCACGCTCGATCGTCCAGCTCGAGCTACTCCCCGAGCCGCCGCCACGGCGCCCGGACGACCGTACGCCGTGGCCGGAGTGGCCGCAGAAGTACCGGTTGAGCTACGCGATGCAGGAGGCCAAGCGGCTCGACCTCGGTGAGCAGGACTACTCGATCGCGACGGTCCGCTTCGAGGACGACGGCGCCGGCGCCTTGGCGTCGCTGCGGATCGCCCGAGCCGAAGCCGAGCCCCCGTTCGCGCCGGTGGCGGGCACCGAGCGGGAGCTGCCGGCGCAGCTCGTGCTGCTCGCGATGGGCTTCCTGCACCCGGAGCAGGCGCTGCTCGACCAGCTCGGCGTGGAGAAGGACGGGCGCGGAAACGTGAAGGCTGTCAGGCCCTACACGACGTCCGTCGACGGCGTGTTCGCCGCCGGCGACGCCCGTCGCGGCCAGTCGCTGATCGTCTGGGCGATCAACGAGGGCCGCCAGTGCGCGCGGATGGTCGACCGCTACCTGGCCGGGAAGTTGAACGGAGGGGCGGCCTCTGTCGGGCTGCCTGAGGACGATGGCTTGGCCGGCCATGGGGATGCCGATTTGGGTCCCGAGGGTCCTCCGCAGCACGTCGGACCTGGTATCGAAGCGGGATAGCCGTGCCCGCGCGCGTTTCGCTCCTAGACTGAACTGGAGTGCCGACCTTCTGCCGCCACAACCGCTTCATCGAGCGCTGCCCGATCTGCAGCAAGACGCTTGCCAGCGGCGCGGCGTCCGATAAGTCGCCGACGAAACCCAGACGCGCCGCCACGAAAGGCGCCCCCGTGCGCCCGCGCCACCCGCGGTTGCGCGCCGGTGGCAAGAAGGTGCGCGTCAAGCGCGAGAGCCGCGCCGGCGACGACGGCTACCGCTCGGAATTGCTCCCCGGTCTGCGCGCCTCCGGCGATGCCGAGGCGCTGGCGCAGGAGATCGCCTTTGCGCATGGTCGTCTGCTGGCGCTCGAGGCGGCGCCGCCCGATCTGTACGGCGAGGTCCGCGCGCTGGCCGAGGGGGACATCGAGCGGGCGACGTGGACGGGCTTCCTGATCGCGTATCTGTCCCCGCTGGAGGGCGAGGATCCCTTCGCCTGTATCCGCATAGCACTCGCCGCCACCCGCGATGTCGGTGCCAACGACCTTGGTTGGTTGGGCGAGCTCGACGAGATCCTGCTCGGCCCGCGTACCTCCCACGACCCCGCGCGCGGGACGGGCACGCTGCTCGCCTACCGTCACTGGGCCGAGCGCGCCGGGTCTCAGCGACAGGCGTTCGAGGGCGATCCCGAGTGGAGTCCGGGGCGGCGCTTCGAGCGGGGCTTCGAGCGCCTGGCGTTGCCGAGCTTCGGTCGCATGGGGCGCTATGACCTGCTCGTCACGCTCGGACGACTCGGGTTATACGAGATGCGCGCCGACTCGCTGCACATGACGAGCGCGAGCGACGCGCACTCCGGCGACCTCACGACGCTGGCCGCCAAGCGGGTGTTCGCGATCGGCGATCCGCTGCTGCTCGAGCGCCGCGCTCGTGCGCTCGCGGATGCGATCTCGGTGCCGATCGAAACGCTCGACTTGGCGCTTGCGAATTGGGGTTCTGGATCACGGGCGACGCTCGGCGTCCGCGGCGAGCGCAGCGATCCACACGCGCTCGAGCGCTGCCGGGAGGCGTTTGAGCTGTAGGGCCGAGCGCGCCGCCGCCGATGCTCGCTGCCGGTGCGGACGTGTGGCCGATCCCGAGGTCGACTCCGGGAAAAATGCCGTCCACACGGCCACCTACAGTCTCCGTAATGCCACTCTGCTTCATCGAGCCCCAGGACGCGATCCGCGTGATCGCGGAGTCGGTCGGCCGCGAGGCCCGCCGGCAGCTGGTGGGCGAGGTCGTGCGCGCGTGGGTTGACGACATTCCCGACCAGGAGCTGTCGATCCACTACGCCAAGGCGATCGCTGATCTGGATGAGGACGATCTGCACCTGCTCGCCGCCTGGCACGCGTCGCTGGAGGTGGGCCAGCCGGTTCCCAACACTGAGTTCCTCGTCGGCGTGTTCGCGAGCCTCGGCGAGAACCGGCGCGAGGCGCTGAAGATCGCGGCGGGCTTCCGCGGCGAGGAAGCCTTCCAGGCGGGTGTATCCGAGGAGCAGGCTCTGGACACCGTGCTGCCTCGCCTCTCGCGCGAGCGCGCGATCGAGCTCGCGACGGAGTGCATCCAGCTGTACATGTGGGATCGCCTGGGCTGCGATAACTAGCCCAGCTAGACTCGGAGCATGCCCGCACCCACTGTCGAGGATGTGATGGACGCCCTGTCGAACGTGATCGATCCCGAGCTCGGGTTGGATTTCGTCGAGCTGGGCTTGATCTATGGGGTCGAGGTCGACGACGGGAACGTGCACGTGACGTTCACGCTGACGACGCCCGGCTGCCCGATCGGACCGCAGGTGACCGAGCAGATCGATGAGTTCGTCGGTGAACTCGACGACGTCAAGATGATCGAGTCCGAGATGGTCTTCACGCCGCCATGGTCGCCGGAGAAGATGTCCGAGGACGCGAAGTTCGCGCTCGGATATTAGGGGACCCGAGACTCAGGCCACTGGCGTCGGGAGATTCTCGCGGGCGAGCGACACGAGCGTCGCGAGCTCCTCGGCGATCGAATCCCCGATCGCGTCGATGTCCGGCAGTGCGTCGAAGTCGCCGAGCAGGCCGAAGTTCATCTGGCCGTTGTAGGACATGATCGCGATCGCGAGGGCATGGTGTTGGGGGAGGAAGGCGACGGGGTAGGCCTCGAGCATCTCGCGGCCGAGCACATACAAAGGGAACTGCGGGCCGGGGACGTTCGTGACGAGCAGGTTGAAGAGGCGCGTGGAGAAGTTCAGGCGCGAGGCCTGCGCGAGGATCGTCGGCGGGGCGAAGTTCTGCGCGCCGGCGATCACCTCGGCGCCGAGCGCCTGCTTTGACTCCTTCAGGCCGTCCATCGCGGCGGAGACGAAGCGCAGGCGCTGGATCGGGTCGGCGATGTACACGGGCAAAGGCCCGCGCATCACGACGATCCGGTTGCCGCCGGCGCCGTGCTCGTTCTCGGCGCGGACGGAGACGGGGACGAGCGCGCGCATCTCCATGCCCTCGGTGCGCACGCCGCGGGAGATCAGGAACGAGCGCAGCGCGCCCGCCACGACCGCCAGAACCACGTCGTTGACGGTCGCGTCGAAAGTTTTCTTGACGAGCTTGAAGTCATCGAGCGAGCTGCCGACGCCGACGAAGCGCCGGTGCGGGCCGATGTCGACGTTCAGCGGCGTCTCCGGCGCGGGGTTCAGGCCGGCCCAGACGATCTCGCCGATGCCCTCCGCCGCCTCGCGCGCGCGGGCGAGCGCGTGCTCGGGGTGCGAGAGCGCGTCGAACGCGCCCTCCGCGAGCGCGATCCCCGTCCGCACGGCGCCGAGCAGGCCGGCCGTCAGGAGCTCGGCGACACCGGGCTCCGAGTGCGGCTGCCACGCGCGCCCGGAGTGGCGCAGCGGCGGCGGATCGGGGGAGAGGTCGAACAGCACCGTCGCCAGATCGATCCCGGCGATCCCGTCGATCAGGGCGTGGTGGCTCTTGGAGATCAGCGCGAAACGATCACTCTCGAGGCCCTCGATCAACCACATCTCCCACAGCGGCTTGGAGCGGTCGAGCTGCTGAGAGAAGATCCAGGCGGTCAGGCTCTGCAGCTGCTCCCAGCCCCCGGGGGTCGGCAGCGCCGCGTTACGGATGTGGTACTCGAGGTTGAAGCTCGGATCGTCGACCCATACAGGCCGTCCGCTGTCGAGCGCGGTGTGGGCGAGCTTGTGACGGTAGCGCGGGACCAGGTGCAGGCGCCGGCGGATCTGCTCGAGGAACTCCCCGATCGAGGGCGGCGGGCCTTCGACGATCGTGAGCCCACCGACGTGCATGTGCGAGGTGGGTCCCTCCTGGTGCAGGAAGGAGGCGTCGACCGGGGTGAGCCTGTCGAGGTGACGTTGTGCCATGGGAACTAGGTTAACTGAGTGGTCGAGGGTCGAGCGATGCAAGGACGCAGGGAGCGTTGCGTGCTAGGGCACGCGAGCGACCGAGGACGCCGCAGCGCGAAGGCCATCGGCCACTCAGGTCCCTCTACAATGGGTGAATGCCCGATCCTGTCGTCAACACGGTCGAGAAGGTTCTGCTCGCGGCCCCGCGCGGGTATTGCGCGGGGGTCGATCGCGCGGTGCAGACGGTCGAACGGACGCTGGAGATGCACGGCCCGCCGGTGTACGTGCGCAAGGAGATCGTCCACAACAAGCACGTCGTCGAGCGCCTGCGCGAGCTCGGCGTGATCTTCGTCGAGCAGGAGACCGAAGTGCCGGAGGGAGCGGTATGCGTGTTCTCCGCGCACGGCGTCGCCCCCAGCGTGCACGCCAATGCGCAGGAGCGCGGGCTGCGCACGGTCGACGCCACCTGCCCGCTCGTGACGAAGGTCCACCGCGAGACGCTGCGCTTCGCCGAGGACGGCTACACGATCGTGCTCGTCGGTCACGACGGACACGAGGAGGTCGAAGGCACGATGGGCGAGGCGCCGGAGCGGATCGTGCTCGTGCAGTCAGAGCAGGACGTCGACGAGCTCGAGGTGGAGGATCCCGAGCGGATCGCCTACGTCACGCAGACGACGCTCTCGGTCGATGAGACGAGCTCGATCGTCGCCCGTCTGAAAGAGCGCTTCCCGAACTTGGTAGGGCCCCGCACCGACGACATCTGCTACGCCACCACCAACCGCCAGACGGCCGTCAAGCAGCTCGCCGGCAGCTGCGATCTGATGCTGGTGATCGGCTCGCGCAACTCGTCTAACTCGGTGCGCCTCGTCGAGGTGGCACGCGATTTTGGCGTCGACTCGCACCTGATCGACAGCGCGAGCGAGGTCCGCGAGGAGTGGCTGCGGGACAAGCGCGTCGTCGGCATCTCCTCGGGCGCAAGCGCTCCTGAGAACCTCGTCGACGAGCTCGTCGGCTTCTTCCGCGCGCGGGGCGTGCGGGACATCTCCGAGGTCGAGGCGGTTCGTGAGGATGTGCGCTTCATGTTGCCCAAGCAGGTGCGCGAAGCCGTCGCTGCCGGCGAGGCGTCCTGAGCGTCCGGTGGCTCGGTCGCCCGTTGCGGCCGAGGAGCACGAGCGCCGCGAGCGCTACGAGCGACCGGTCGGTGTCGCGATGAGCACGCTGATCGTCTCCGACCTGCATCTGGGCAGTGGCTTGGGCTCGGATGTGTTGAGTCGTCCCGGGCCCCGCGCGGCTTTGCTGGAGATCCTGGAGGACATCGACAGGCTGGTCCTGCTCGGCGACGTGCTCGAGCTACGCCACCGGCCGCCGCGCCACGCGATGGCCGCCGCGCGGCCGTTCTTCGAAGATCTCGGGCGGGTGCTCGCCGGTCGCGAGATCGTGGTGAGCGCCGGCAACCACGACCATCTGCTGGTCGAGTCGTGGCTCGGCGAGCGTGCGCTGCGGGCCCCGGAGCCGTTCGAGCTCGAGCAGCGCCTGCTCCCGGAGCAGGCCTCGCCGATGCTCGCGCAGCTCGCAGAGTGGGCGGCGCCCGCGCGTGTGAGCGCCGCCTACCCGGGCCTGTGGGTGCGCCCCGACGTGTATGCGATCCACGGCCACTACCTCGACGCTCACCTGACCGTGCCCACGATCGAGCGCCTGAGCATCGCTGCGATGAGTCGCATTCTGGGACGTCCGGCCGCGTCCTTCAGCCGCGTCGAGGACTACGAGGCGGTGGGGGCGCCGGTGTTCGCGTGGCGGGACGCGGTGGCCAGGGAAGCGCGCGCCGGCAGTGGCGCCATGGATCGAGTCGACACGATCCGCGCGTGGCGCGCGCTCGCGGGGGAGGCGAATGGCTCCGGCGGCTCCGGAGGCTCGGCCGGCCCACGTGGTGCCGCGCGGCGCGCCGCGTGGGCCCGCAAGCTGCGCGGGCTTGCGCTTGCCGGCGCCTTCCCGCTCGCCGTGGCGGCGCTCAATCGTGCCGGGCTGGGCCCGCTGCGCACCGACATCTCAACCGAGGAGCTGCGCCGGGCCGGGCTGCGCGCGATCGGCGAGGTGGCCGACCGCCTTGGCCTCGGCGACGCCCATGTGGTCTTCGGCCACACCCATCGCGCCGGGCCGCTCCCGGGCGACAGCGAGTCCGAGTGGCGCGGGCGCGGCGGCGCGCGCCTGGTGAACTGCGGCTGCTGGACGTATGACCTCGTGTTCCTCGGCCGGGCTGCCGGCGAGACCCCCTACTGGCCCGGGACTTGCGTGCTCGTCGACGAGGACTCCTCCGAGCCTCCGCGGCTGAAGCGTCTGCTGCTGGATCGCTCGCACGCCGAGCTCGCACCGGCCGCGGCCGGTGCCCCTACGCCAAGCCCGGCGTGAAGCACGTCGCCAGACACTCGACGCCAGGACCAATCTCCAGTGTGAGGGTGCCCGCGGTGTGGCGCTCGTGCTCGACTAGGGGATAGGCGCCGGGGTGGGTGACGCGTAGCTCCTCGACGATGGTGCCTTCAGGACGATCGCCCGGGGTGTTGCGGTCGCCGACCTCGCTGACCTCGCCGGGGTTGACCTCGCCGGCGAGATCGCCCGTGGCGGTGTGGCTGACCCGCACCGTCCCCGACCCACCGTTCGGAGATCGGGGGGATCTCCGAACGGCCAGCACCGCCCACACGCCCCCGGCCTCGTAGGGACCCGAGTAGGCGCCCTCCTGGTCCTTGGTCTGGGGTAGCAGCTGGGCATCGGGGGCGTCCTCGGGGCGGATCGGATGCAGCGGCTCGCGCTCGACGCCGAGCAGCTCTTGGATCGCCAGCTCGGTTTCGGTGTAGGCGCCCTCGCCGTAGTGGTGCTCGAACAGCCGCGCGCGGCCGTCGAACAAGTAGCGCGCCGGCCAGCCCTGGTTCTCGTAGTCGCGCCACAGCTCGAGCTCGCGGTCGATCAGCACGGGATACTCGATCCCCAGCCGCGCCACCGCCGCCCGCACCGCGTCCTCGTCGCGCGCAGGGGGAAAGCCGGGGGAGTGCACCCCGACGATCCGCAGTCCAGCCTCGGCGTAGCGCTCGTGCCACGCCTGCAGGTAGGGCAGCGTGCGCAGCGAGTTCGGCCGGCAGAAGTCCCAGAACTCGATCAGCAGCGGCTTCCCCCGCTGGATGATGCTCGCGCCCCGGCCGGTGACATTCGCCCAGGGCAGCCCCGTGGGGAACAGCGGCGCGACAATTGTGTCTACGGGAGCCCTCAACGTCGAGGCGCTCTAGCCGATGGAGCCGACCATCTCTAGCTGGATTAGACGATTCAGCTCGACCGCGTACTCCATCGGCAGCTCCTTCGTGACGGGCTCGATGAAGCCGTTCACGATCATCGCGGCGGCCTCGTCCTCGGTGAATCCTCTTGAGCCCATGTAGAAGAGCTGGTCGTCGGAGATGCGCCCGACGGTCGCCTCGTGGGCGACGGTCACGTGGGGGTTCTGGATCTGGATGTCGGGCCAGGTGTCGGATTTCGATTCGCCGTCCATCATCAGGCCGTCGCACTGCACGCGCGACTTCGAGCCCTGGGAGTTCGGGCCCATCTTCACGAGGCCGCGGTAGCCCATGATGCCGCCGTCCTTGGAGATCGACTTGGCGAGGATGTTCGAGGTCGTGTTCGGCGCCAGGTGCACGACCTTCGCGCCGGTGTCCTTGTGCACGCCTTTACCGGCGACGCCGACGTTCAGGTGGTCGGCGCGCGCGCCCTCGCCCATCAGGAACGAGCCGGGGTAGAGCATCACGTACTTCGCGCCCATCGAGCCGCCGACCCACTCGACCGTGCCGCCGGCGTCGACGACGGCGCGCTTGGTGTTGAGGTTGTAGACGTCCTTCGACCAGTTCTGCACGGTCGTGTAGCGCGCCTTGGCGCCCTCGTGGACGAAGATCTCGACGACGGCGGAGTGCATCGAGTTGACCGAGTAGGTCTGCGCGGTGCAGCCCTCGATGTAGTTCACCTCCGAGCCCTCGTCGGCGACGATCAGCGTGTGCTCGAACGTGCCCTCGCCGGAGCCCTCCATGCGGAAGTAGGCTTGTAGTGGCAGGTCGCACTTGACGCCCTTCGGTATGTAGCAGAAGGCCCCACCCGACCACACCGCGCCGTGCAGCGCGGAGAACTTGTTGTCCTGCGCGGGGACGCACTTGTTCATGAAGTATTTCTCGACCAACTCGGGGTACTCGGTGACGGCGGTGTCCATCGAGCAGAACAGGATCCCCTGCTTTGCGTACTCCTCCTTCAGGCCCTCGTACACGGGCTCTTGGCGCCAGACGCCTACTACGCCGGCGAGGTGCTCGCGCTCGGCCTGGGGGATGCCGAGGTCGTCGTAGGTCTGCTTCATCTCCGCGGGCACGTCGTCCCAGCTGTTGAAGCGTCCGGCCGTCGGCGGGGAGTACAGGACGAGGTCGTCGAGGTTCAGGCCGCTCAGGTCCGGGCCCCAGGTCGGGATCGGCTTGCGTTCGAAGATCTCCAGCGCCTTCAGCCGTTTCTCGGCCATCCAGGCGGGCTCGCCCTTGATCTTCGAGAGCTCGCGCACGACCTCGCGCGAGATGCCCTGGCGGGCGAGTAGCTGACCCTGCTCGTCCTCGACGATCGGACTGGGCTTGGTGATCTTCGTGCGGTC
>Ga0207933_1000704_pt1 | contig 29865 bp, 54 predicted proteins | sample NGESurdeep092012_4_FD_184488 | JGI IMG/M metagenome (GOLD analysis project Ga0207933, IMG submission 184488) | Arctic peat soil microbial communities from Barrow, Alaska - NGEE Surface sample F53-3 deep-092012 (SPAdes) | ecosystem: Environmental > Terrestrial > Soil > Wetlands > Peat ... | reverse complement strand
ACATCTGATATATGGAGAAAACATGGATGGGAAAAGCTTGAAAAACCTCCATTCCCACCCAGTTCCATCCACTCGGCCTAAAATAGGCTAATTTCTGCACAAAACTGTCACTTAATGACAGTATCTCGTCTTAAATTCCCACTCTCGGCCATTTGCTTGACTGGAATTCAGAGCAATTTTTCGCTTATCGGACTTTTTTCTTCTCGTAAATTTGCAAATAATTCGACGCCAAGATTGATGTTTATTTGTATTTTCCTGGGTAATTTCCCAAAGATATGTAAAAATGCAAAATTCAGGTGATTAGAAAATGCGTTTTTTTTGAGAGAGGGTTTGTGACTGAAAACTGCGTTTTTATTTTTGCGTTTTTTTATGCGTTTTTTAGAAAAGTTCTAAAGCCGTCCAATCGCCCTTGCTTCCTGTAGCAATTGTAGCAGCGTAGCAGGCCCTTTAAAATACAGTCTTCTTTGCAAAGCATGACACTTTTTAGAGACAAACAAATACAGCCAGAACTCCGAAATACCAATTTGCTGGCGTCAACAAAATGGTTATTCAAAAAATCTCTTTATAGTGCTATTGTGCAGAAAAGAGGTGGAAGATGTCGTCATTGTATGGAAATAACCAAGGCCTACGCGGCCCAACAGGCCAGGGCCTCGGCTCAAGATCGCCAGGACAAGGACTGCAAGGCCCCGGGCGCAGCACCCCGCGCGGCTATGAGCAAGTGCAGAACTTCACGCCGGAGCAGATGGATCTCTTCAAGCAGCTCTTCTCCAATGTGGGGCCAGATAGCTTCCTGTCCAAACTTGCGGGGGGCGACGAAGGCACCTTCAACCAGATAGAGGCGCCAGCTCTGCGCCAATTCAACGGCCTACAGGGTAATCTCGCTAGCCGTTTCAGCGGAATGGGAGGCCTTGGCGCACGGCATTCCAGCGGCTTCCAGAACACCGCCAATCAGGCGGCCTCCGACTTCGCTGGACAGCTCCAAGGACAGCGCCAGAGCCTCCAGCAGCAGGCGCTTAGCGACTTGATGGGCTATAGCAATCAGCTGCTTGGACAGCAGCCCAACTCGCTGATTGAGAAGCAGAAGCCATTCTGGCAGCAGTTACTCATGTCTGTTGGTGGCGGGATTGGACAAATTTTTGGCAACATGGGCGGTAGCATGGCAAACCAATGGGGTCAAAATAAAATGAATCAGTGGATGACCCCAAATCAACAGAATCAGCGGATGGGCCAATAATGCAAATTATTCCTAAAGTAAAAAGTTTTGGAGAAGAGTTCGCCGAAAGCTTTGGAGGAGGACTTTCTAAAGGAATTCAATCCGCAACTGACTTTTCCAATGAAATTGCCAAAGAAAGATATAAGAGGATTGAAAATCAAAAATTAGTGGACAGTATTGAAAATGGCAACCAGCAAACAGGCGAAAAGTTAGCTGGTCGTCCTCAAGAAAATGGACCTTCTTTTCAAGATCAAATAACGGCTGCACGCCCTCAGATAGAAAAACAATTGGGATTTCCGCTCACCGATGATCAATGGAAAATTGCTTCTGAGCAAATGGAGCAAGAAATGGGTCCACAAAATCAACCTCAAAAACAGGATAAATATAGAAAGGCCAAACAATATGCAGCCGTAGGCATGGGACCTTCTTCAAAAGTAGCCTTGGCGGAAGTGGAAGGGGAAAGAGAAGAAAGACATTTTCAGCAAAAGCAAGATAGAGAAGAAAGAGAATATCAAGACAAAGCTGCTGCTCCATTTCTTGAAAAGCAAAGAGCCAATTTAACGGAACTGCCTGCTTCTGAGCAATCGACCAAGGATCTTTATAGAATAGCAAAAAGTGGTAAAAGTGAAGGTATTGGAGTATGGGCAAAAAATGCTTTTGGACTAGATTTTGCTAAGGGAGAGGAAGAAAACGCTTTGAATGCGGCCTTAAAAGCGGCTTTCTTTGAAATGGCTTCTGAATTTCCTACAGCTCGTATAACGAATTATCTCGAACAACAGATAAGAGCTATGCAATATCAACCCGGACAAAAGAAAGTTTCTCTTTTTAGAAATGCCGCTCTTAGAAGATTTCAGCAAGATGTTAAAAGAACCAGAGCGGAGTTAGGTACTCAAATTAATAGAGAATATAGAAAAATTAACGGCTCCGATATGGGCAATATAGAAGATGTCACGAGCGAAGCAATGGGAGACTATGTAACTCAAAGAGCGCAGGAATTGGAGTATGAGTTACAAAGATTGAACGATGAGCATTCTTCTGAATTTGACCTTGCTTCCACTCAGCCTGTAATGCCAGGAACTCCTTTAACACAGAAAAGACTTGATGCTTTAGTTGATGCTAATGGAGGAAATGTTGAGAAGGCAATTAAGGCTGCCGAAGAAGCGGGATATGTTCCTATTGATGGGGAAATTGCTAAGTATGCCGATAATTATTTAGGTGAATTTAGATGACTGCACAAACTCCAAATAAATATGCTTATTTGACTAAAAAATATAACCAATCTCCTGAGCCAGAACCCGCTCCCGAAGAAACCCAAGAAAGCATCATTGACGAGCCAAAGTATCAGGCAATGGCGCAAAAAGCTAAGGAAAATTATAGGACTCCAGAACAAAAAAAGGCTGAGGGCTATAAGAAAGTTAGAGAATTTTCGCATGATGTTGGAAGAGTGCACGCTGGAGCTGTTAAAGAGTTTGGGTCGCATGTAGTGGGAGCCTATGGAGATTTTCAGAAATTTCTTAAGGATATTGCTAGTCCCCTAGAAAAGGCCATTCCAGATCCTTTAAACATTATCCGCGATAAATTAGGTATAAAAAGCGATGATGCACAAATGCCCAATCTTCCTACTAGCGCTGATATAAGTGGTAAAATAGATCAGGTCACAAATGGAGCATTAAAACCGAAGAACGAATTTGAACAGGGAGTGCAGGATTTTTCAGGATTATTTGGTTCCTTGATGGCTCCGGGATTAGGCGTTAGAAATGTGGGAAAAGCCTTAGGTCTCACTGCCGTTCATGCAGGAGCTAAAGAAGGCTTAGAATATGCGGGCCTTTCTAAGGACAATGCCAACATGGCGGGTTTAGGTGCCATGATCCTTACAGATATTCTTTCGAGGGGAAGGGTTTTAGGAGGACCACGTGGATTTGCCGAAAAAGAATTAACTCTTGCTGAAAATGCCATTCCAAGAGGAACGACCATTGATGCCAAGGCTTTTGAAAGGGCTCTCCAAAGACAACGTGCTGTTTTCATGAAAGGTGGAAATAACGTTAATAATGCTCAGGCTGTAGCGCGCATAGATAATTGGCTCGGTCTAATTCAAAATGGCCGCATAGATCCCTCAAGGTTCCCAGCTATGAGAAGAGCAATAAATGCTGAATTAGACAAATTAAATGCATTTCAACTTCCTGGGATAGGAGAGAGTTCTTCTGTTCGTAAAGGCAACGTAGCAGCCCTAAACCGAACAAAAAGATTAATGATTAATACGGCTGAAAACTGGGGAAGAAGAAATGCGCCAACTTTTGCCCGTCATTGGCGAGATGGAAATCAAGCCCTTACAGCCTATCACCAAAGCAATCAAATAAGAAATTATCTTGGTAAAACATTAAATAAACTAATTTTCAAAAACCCTGCGACTGCGGTCGTTCTTGGCCTCCAACATGGTGGCATAAAAACTTCTATAGGTTTATTGGGAGCAAAGGCCGGGATTACAGCTGCTCTCACGCCAGTGGCTATTGGCGCCAGAATAATTAAATCCCCTTTACTCAGAAGATATTATTATAATACTATTATTGGTGCTCTAAGAGGGCAATCCAATGCCGTTGTCGTTAATGCACGCAAGCTAGATAAGGGACTTTCAGAAGAAAAGAAAAAGTCTAAAAATAGTTAGCATCTTTGCTTTTTCTTGGATCAGAGAGTCTATGAAAATCATAGTCACTTATCGATCCAGCTCCAATAACTGAAGCTACGATTATTGCGAGTAATATTAGCATTACTTCCTCCCTTCCTTGATCAGGTCAACAAACATTTCATAAAGCTTATCCGTTCTTGCGCCCTGAGTCGTTAGTGCCTGCCTAATTTCTTTCATATCATTTTTAATCTGGACATGAAGATAGGCGGCTGCCGAGGCTACTGATCCTATGACTGTTCCCAACACTGAAACTACTTGAATCCAATCCATTGTTATCTCCTTTTCCAGAGATTGTATCACAGGCGCCCTTATTTGTCAACCTCCACTATAAAGTAATTTTTTTACGATTTTCATTTAAGTTAAAATTTTAATTATGTATGGTGAGCCTATTCAGAGAAGAGGTCCATTTTGGCTTTCCAACCAGGTTCCGTACTATACACTCAAGGCTTTGGCTTGCGGCCCGAAAATGTCGAGGTTCCTCGCATTGAAGTGCGCGATCCGACAATTAATGACACAAACTGGCCTCTCGGGAAGCGATGGGTCAATCGCCTCACGAATAACGAATGGACGCTGACCTCCTTATCTTCCTCTCCTACTGGATTTCTCGCCAATTGGCTCACCCTTGGCGGTGGCGCCGGTGCAGGTGTCAATTACATTCTCACAGGCGATAACGTCCTAGTGGCACCCAATACTAACGTCATCAATATGATCGGAGATGGCACCTTCCTGACTACAACCGGCCTCAATCCAGAGGGCCGCGTCACGGTGGCACCCAAGTCCAACCTTCTGACGCTTGTCAACACCGATCTTGGGAGCGCCACGCCCGATGGAACAGGTCTATTAACGGTGCATGGCACCACGCATAATCCCTCTGGCATTCCTTTCCGATTTACAGGTGCCACCAACACCGTCACTGGCACTGTGCAGCTAGCGTCTTCTGGCGGAATTTCTAGTGCCAGCACAGCCGGGGTGGCCTCGTTTAATAACTCCAATTTCAGTGTAGATGCAAATGGATATGTAACACTCATAGGCACAGGTGGTTCGACCGAAATAACACCTTATGTTGTTGGTCCTCTGGCAAATGGTGCCTCCTACACGACAATCCAAGGGGCCGTAACGGCTGCTCATAGCATTTCGCCGAGCGGGGCGCAGATTTACGCGCAGCCGAAGGCCGATGGATCGACTTACACAGAAAACCTTACGCTCTTTGCAAATCAAACGATCTGTTCGTTTGACAGCAACAGCATAGTTTCGATCACTGGATCTCATACGCCTCCTGCTTCTGGAAACATAACCTTCCAGGGTGTCAATCTCATAACCACTAGCACGAATAATCTGATAGAGGCGGGATCTGCAACTACTTCCGCATCCTTCACATTTGACAATTGCAATTTCAGCATCAACAGTGGCTACATTTATCATGCCGCTGGAAGTGCCGCCACTGGAAGCGTCACGTTGCTTAATTGCAGGGATGCTTCCGCCGCCAACGGGATTGTTAATGCCACCGCAGCCAATCTCTTTTTAAAAGGAAATACAATTGGAGGAGGAGCCACCTCCTGCACCTGCAACAGCTTGACATGCTTTAGTAGCACCATATCCATCAGCGGAAATTTCACTTTAAACGGCGGCGTCAGCTACTTTTTTGAAACGAATTTAAATGGAACACTAACTCTTGTTAATAGTGCCCATGTTTTTGGTTTTAATGATCAGTTCATAACAAACTTCAACAACTCTAATGCTTGCCTAAATGTTGGTGCTTCAGCTCAGGCTTCATTTTGGGATTCTACCTTTAATAGCTCTGCTACTTACTCCGTTACAGGTACGGGAACTGTCACCCTCCAAAATTGCAGCTATCCTCAAGGCCATCCAATTGATCCAGGTCTCACCACTACGATTAATGGTACAGTTATCGCCGACTCTTTTGATGCAGAGACGGGATATGAATGGGGACTTCCGGGAAGTACAGCTTTCGGTAGCCTAACATCAGATGTCAACTTCGCAAAATTCACGAGTTTAACAGCCGATACAGGTGTTTTATTATCAGGAAATGGAGCCTTCGATCCAACCGCTGGTAATGGTGTCGGCATAGGTCATGGTGGCGGATTCATGGTAGGTGATGGAACTCTTCTAACAGTTTCACCTAATACATCGCCTTTTGTTGCAGGAAGCTATAGCGCTGGGCAATTTGAATTAGTAAGTGGCACTGTCACTGTCAGCACCAACATTTTTAATGGCCAAAACGCATCCGATTGCTTTATTTACCCCAGCATTTGCTATAGCGCCTCAAATCAGGGATTTCTCACTGTATCCATTACACCTGCGAGTGGCTTCACGGTCACCTCCACAAACTCAGGAGATGGGTCCGCCTATGGATGGTATGCCGTTCTGCTCAGCACTTTCACCGCATCGCCACCTCCTGCGTCGCCGTTGTTAGTTAAACGGAAAAACAAAAACCCCGGGCCTCTTACCCGACTCAAGAACTTTTTCAAAAGGCTTACTCATGGCTAATCAAATTCAACCAGGCGCTCAGCTCTATACAGCAGGTTTTGGCCTTCGTCCAGAAAATGTGGAGGTTCCTCACTACGATGTGCGGGCTCCCACAAGTGCAGACGCGAATTTTCCCCTTGGCAAGCGATGGATCGATTATATTGGCCAGAACGAATATAGTCTTGTGGCTTTCGCCACTTCCAATGCCATTACAAGTGCTGTATGGAGCCTCTTGGGTGGCAATTCTGCTCTAAGTTCAGTTGCGCCAACCGCCAACCAAACTACAGTGAGTACGGCAGGCGGCGTGGCCACTGTAGGACTGGCTTCGGCTATCACGGCGCCCGGCTCTCTGACCACAACAACAACCCTGGCATCGGGCACAACCCTCACAGCCGGCAGCAGCTTGGCCGTTACAACGACCGCCGTAATTGGCACGGGTCTTACTGTCACAGCAGGCGCAATTACCGCCACAAACGGAAATTTGACCATGTCAACCGCCGGCAACAAGGTGCTGATCCCAGCGACCACAACCACGACTGCCGGCGCCTATGCAGCAGGAAGCGTGGCATTAGGCGGCGGTACTGGCGTAGCTGTTGTTAATACAAGCGCAGTAACGGCCAATAGTATCATTCAATTGACCTACCAAGCACTTGGAACGATCCCGGCTCCCGCCTCAGTTGGTGTTACAGCTAGGACTCCAAACACCTCCTTCACTATCCAGTCAAATGCCAGCACAGACACCTCAACCATTGGTTGGATCATCTTTAATTAAGGACCTATATGTCGTCAACTTGGATAACAAACGCTGTACCTGTAACGCAGATTGCTGTGGCAGCCGCCAGCATCGGAGCCAGTTACACCAATGTAGGTAATTTCACAGTTCCCTTGGAACAAATGGTGATTACGTCGAATCTCGATCAAGCGGTTCAACTCTCCTTCGATGGCACAAACGACCACATTCCTGTCCTACCGGGTTCTTCTGTGCCGCAATCAGGAGAGATTAATTTCAAGACCAATAACCAAGTGCTGGCGCCTGCAACTATTTGGCTTAAGCGCATCGGGACTCCGACAACAGGCTCCATTTACATCAGCGGTTTTAGCTCAGTGGTGCCATGACCAACACCACGACGCCCAATAACACATACACCTCAAATGCGGGACTCTCTTCGAGTTCGCCCTTTGTGGATGTTTTTGAGACGCGCGATCCAACAGGCAATGACACGCAATATCCAATCCAAAAGAAGTGGCTGAACACGGCCACAAGCAACTTTTGGGAGCTCGTGCGGTTCACTTCGAGCGGCGGCATTTTGCAGGCTGTTTGGGTGAATCTGACTGCGGGTAGTAGCGGCCAGGTGCAAACGATTACTGGCAACAGTGGAGGCCCGCTTACCCCCATAGGCGGCAATATCAACGTCGTGGGCGACGGAACCTCGATAACCGCCGTCGGCAATCCGGGCACAGCGACAGACACCCTCAGCGTGCTGTTGCCAGCGCAATACGACGTGCTAGCGAGCAATGGAACGGGAATAGCGGGGATTGTGCCTTCGGCGGCGACGGGCAATCCCCTGGTCTCACAAGGACCTGCGGCCCAGGCTGTTTTTTCGGCAACGCCAGTCGTCAACTCGATCACAATCGAAAACGCGCCAGTGGCCGAAACAGACGGGGTGAACAAAGAATACGCGGACGCAATCGGGAGCGGCTTCACCTTCAAGACAGTTTGCGTAGCGGCCACAACAGTCTCATTAACAGCCGTTTACGACAATGGAGCGGCCGGGGTTGGCGCGACGCTCACTAATAGTGGCACTCAAGCAGCCTTTGCCGTTGATGGCCAGACCTTATCCGTTAGCTCAAGAGTATTAATTAAAAATCAAACTACTACTTTCCAAAATGGAATATATACCGTCACCGATGCGGGATCTGGGGCCACGAACTGGGTATTGACCAGGGCTACCGATTTCAACTCCGCAGTCACTATGCCAGAGGGATCTCTAGTCCCCGTCCAAAATGGAACGATAAATAATGGAACCTATTGGGTTTCTGTTTCTCCCGTCACGACGGTTGGGGTTGACGCAATTATATGGGACCCATTCGGCGCGGTGGAAATTGTTGTTACACAGGGAACCGTTTATTCAAATGGAGCAGGGGCCTTGGTGGGCGTGGATGGCGGGGCGGCAGGGCAAGTACTAACGAGCAACGGAACGGGTATGGAGCCTTCTTTCCAAGGTTCAGGGGTGCCTTCCTATACTGGCACAACTCTTTTTTCTCCAGCACCAGGAATTAGTTTTGGAGGAGCCAGTGTCGGTGTAGTTTATTCACAGCAAGTTGGTTATTATATGAAAATTGGGCAGCTTGTATGGTTTGCTATCTCCATTTCTCTCACTTCAAAGGGAAGTTCCACTGGTGTTGCCGCAGTTACAGGACTTCCTTTTGTGATGTTCAACTTCGCCGGAGCAACCCCGCTCCACCCTGTTAGTCAGGTGCGGGGCATCACTACAGGAATTACCTATACGACTATCATTGCCTCTCCAGCCCCATTAAGCCCCATCCTAAGCATTTACGAATGTTCCGGACCCACTGGACCTCTAATCACCCAACTTACCGATACAAACTTCACCAACACTGCCACTTTCTATATAACAGGCACTTACCCAGCAGTCACCTAAGGCACAACGGGCACTGTCGCACTCGCGGAAACAGTGGCCGTCGGGGTGTTAGTGTCGTCGGCAACGTCAGTGGCGCGGCCTTCAGTGATGACGTTGGTCAGGCTGTAGGAACAGCCGCCGGTCAGGGCTATGAGCAAAAAGATTAACGGGAAGCTTTTCATTGGACCTCATGGGTTAAAGTGAAGCTATAGCAAGGGCGATTTTGCCAATCAAGCAAAAAACGCAAGAGAGGCGCTTTTAAGCGCGTCAAGTCACCAGATGACCCAAACCTCAAAAGCGAAAAGAAAATCGATTGGCGGCCTTCAGGAATGAGCGGGAGAGCCATTGTCGTCATGCGGCTTTTCTTTTTATTCTATAATCCTGGAGGGTGGTAGCAACCACAGTTCCTTCTTTTAGGCGACTTATCACGCGTGCATCTAAAAACTTTCCCACTTCTTCTATATTTAAATTGCTGGTGATTAAAGTTTTTTGCATTTTATTATAACGCTTATTTAGGAAGTCGGTGAAAACATCTTTATCCCATTCTATACCCATCTGCGATCCTAGATCGTCGATGATGACATATGGACAATCTGTGAGAAATGCAGGATCTCCCCGCAGTCTTTTACATAGATCCATGAAGGAAAAGAAGCGCACGTAGGTCTCTTGGTCGTACAAAAACCGAAAGAAGGCGACAGAAAGATGGGTTTTCCCACAACCAGGTTTCCCATAGAGAAAAAAGCTCCATGCAGAAGAGGTGATAAACTCCTTAACCTTTTCTCTTAAACCGCTAACGTCTTGAAAATCATCGAACTTACAATTTTCATAGCGTATGCCAAGACCCATGCTTTCCAGTTTTTCTACCCACTCTCTTCTGGCTTTTTCTGCCTCTAAAGCCGCGCTTATTTTTAGTTGCGCCTCCAACAGAGGATTTCCTTCTACGATCATAAAACCTCCACGCAAGGATCAACATCGTATTCTCCAGAAAAATGGCGTAAGTTTTCTTTAGTTTTGTAGTTAGAACCTTTTTTCTTTTCCCTTCTTATCCAGGTTCTTACAACGGAGGCGTGATCTGCATATTTCTTAAACTTTGCTGGGTCTATATCAGCATAGAGATCAAGATCCTCTATGGTTTCTTGGACAAGTTTTTGTCCGAACTCCTCTATTAGGGCCTCATGCTTCGTTTTTTCCATTGAAACTCTTTTATAAACAAAGCGGGGTTTTGGAGAAGGAGGAGGCTCTGCCTCTTTGTCTTTCTTTGAACCTATCTTAGATTTATCTAAGTTAGGTGTATTGGTACTATATGTGCCGCTCTCCCCAAACCCGCTCACCCCAAAAGCGGATTGCGGAAACATTTCTTTAATTTCATCTTGCGTCATCTTTTTTTCAAAGACTATATATTCGACTTTCTCAAACTTATTATCCTTATCCTTAGGCTGTTGCTTGTAGGCATAGCCCTCTTTTATGAGAATATTTATGATCCTATATATTTTTTTCTTATCGCATTTGCAGACCTTGGCAAGCTCAGTGATTCTGATAGTCCAATCATCTGGGCGCGTAAGGATTCTTAACCATAACCCAACGCAATCTAAGTCTAAATTTGGATCCCAAGCTGAAGCTTTAGACGCCATTACATAGGGATGTTTTTTATCATGATAGCTGCGAATAATTGACACAAAATCCTCTCTTTTTTGTTAGAGAAGCAAGATTTTTTGTGCCAACTGAAGTTTTTCTGTTGTCTTAATTAGCAGATTTGCTATTCTGGTGACGCAACAGTTTTCAGTTGGATAGTAAGGACGCCAAATCACAAACTATCTTGTTTCTTACCCCAGGCACATTGCTTGGGGTTTTTTATTTCAGCCTAATGTAGCCTTCGGCTTTATTTTTCTGCACCAACTCTTTTTTTTCTTGCAATTAAGCAAACACAACTCTTTAATACTTCTTTATTGAGTTGTCTCTTAAACAAAGGAAAAAACAATGCTCGATTCAATCTTAATTTTTTCTTCCCTCGCAATAACTGGAGGTCTCGGTCTCATGCTCGCTCGGGGGATTGCGAGCAGTTTGCGGGCCCAAGAAACCAAAATGGACTTCCTCATCAAGGCCCACCACGACGCAGTGGGGCAGATGATTAAGCTGGCAGAAGGAGTTCTCCAGAAAAGAGAGGACGATCCTCACGAAGTTATAGAGGCGCTTGTGCAGAGCGTGACAGTCGACATTGTGGACATCTCGAATCAGATCGGCCTCATCCTGGAGCACCAAGAGAAAGTAACTCGCAAGAAAGAAGCGCAGAAGCGCAGTCCAGAGGCGCGCGAGCGAATCTCTCAGTCTCAGAAGCTGCGCTGGGAAAAACAAAAGGCCCGACAACAAACGAATGTCATCGAGCCCTTTCACCTGCTAACGCAGCAAGAGCCTAGGCAGAAAGATCAGTTTGCGAAAGTCGCTCACTAAGGTATTTCTCGTAGTTATCTTGAAACGCAGCAGAGGGGCGCTTGCAAATGCTCTCGGCTGTTGCTTCAAAACTCAAACCGCTTCTAGATGCAACGGAGTTAATGAAGTCTTCGAGAAGAACGTCATTAAGTCCTGCACCAAGGAGAAGATCCCTAAGCTGCTCTGCACCCGAATTGGCAGAAGAAGTAGGAGAATAGGGGGCTGTCTCCTCCTGGGCGTCTTCTTGGTCAAAGCAGCCTGGCGTGAAACGGTCCCATTCCTTGCTGAAGGGATCCCCGTTGCTTAAGTACGCTTCTAGCCAACAGCGTCTTTGCTTGAAGGCTTTGCGGATATCTTCTGGCACTGGCCCTTGATTAAGCGCCTTAAGTGTGTACTTGGTGTCGCTGACAAGAGTGCCCTTGCGGGTTATCTTGACGTCGTAGCCGTGCAGGGGGCCTAAATCTGAATCTGAGTCGAAAGCCTTAAGTGCGTCTCTTATAGACACTTGCGGCACCCTCCAGATTTGGATGCGCTTCATGTTGTAGTTCCAGACAACGAAGGCCCAAATGTGGGTGCACTTGTTTTCTGGGTCGCGCAGCTCTGGCCTTTCGCCACCATTCCAGCGATGGTAGAGGGGCTTTCCTGGGCCGATCCACTCTTCCCAGCCCATGAAGGGCTCGCTAAGAATCCTAACCTTATAATCGCCAGGCTCTTTCATTTTGAAATAGTCTAGTTCTTTTTCTTTTGGTGGTTCTTTATGTTCTGATAATCTTGACATTTTATTTTCCTTTGTTTTTGTTAAAGATAATTGGGGGTTCCATCCGGAAGTACAGATTCATGGTTGAATATCAGTGCGCAAGTTGTGCACCAATTATTAACAATCTTAGGATCGTGATTTTGAAGAATATTTCCACATTCCCCGCACTCCGTTCCTAAAACTTCTAAGAGAGTGGTTCTTTTATTTTCTGTAATCACTTTTTCTTTCCTTGCAGTTTTATTTGTGTTTTTGCTTCTGTGTAAATTTCGATCCCTGGAACGGGCCTGCCGATTTTGATGGCTGCCTCAATCGCCTCGTCATTAGGCAAGAGAAACTCTGCTGGCACTTGCTTCAAGTCGGCAATTCGATAGCGTTTGATAAGCTTAATGGAAGAGGTTGTGGCCTCGCCGCGCAGAGCATCGGGCTTGCCGGTGCTAATTGCGCCCTCTTCGGCGCCAAAGAGCGCGTCGAGCGCCTTTAGCTTTTCCTCTTCGGCCTTTTGCTGGGCGTCCAAGACTTGGTGATAGGCGCCGATCTTGTCGCCAAGGATGTCTTCGACTTCGCGCAATGGCTCGATCATGGTTTTTGCGTGCTTGTTCACCGCCTTCTCTTGTTCGAGGATGGGGCGATTCTTTTCTAGCCTAGCTTCGTCAATTTTCTTGCGCAGAACGCGGGCGTTTTTGAAGAAATCCTCAGCCAGGGCGAAAGAGTCCTTGCAAGAAACAACGAGGCTCTTGGCGAGCTTCTGGCAGTGGCCAATGGCCATGAGCAGAGAGCGCGTGTCGCTTCCAGGCGTGAGCAGGTCTTTGTCAAAGGCGCTTTCTACAACTTCAAATGCAGTCGTCATGGATGGCCTCCTGCTTTAGGAAGCAGCGCCCGCAATCGGAGCACTCATAATGGCTGCTTTCTTCGTAGCAATCGGAGCCGCAGCTCGGGCAAATGCGCGGAAGAGGCTCGGATGGTGGCTCGTAGAATGAGTTATCCATAATCATATTTTTGTATATATGAGTATGGGGAATTCGCGCTAGGAATTCCTTAATGCGGAATTCGGAGAGCGCAAAGTCCTTGTGGATAATCTCAGTCTCAAGCTGAGAAATGTATTTGCGGCAATTAGCGCAATTTGATATGTTGGGCATCGTTCCTCCTTACAGGAATTATTCGTTGTTTATACCTTCTTTGCCCCTAGTTGACGCTAGGGGTTTTTTATTTCTGTCTGTTTTCTAGACTTCTTGTGTAAAGATCAAAATTCCTATCAAAAGCATCTGCACACAAAGTCATCCATTCTTCTTTGTTAAAATTTTCATGGCAACATACTACGGCTGAAACAAAGACCATATTTTTTATTTTAATTGTTGAAGAAAGGTTAGCGAATTTTTTAATGACTTCTTGTACATCTTTCTGAAATTTCATAACCAATTCTCTTTCTTCTGGCGTTAAAGGTTTTTTATAATCCATTTTTAGTCCTTTCCTTTTTCTCTATACTTTAAAGCCAGTCGAACCTCATCTTCTTTGAGTACTTTATATTCGTTAAGTCCTGGTTTTTTTCTGATCTCAGACATGAAATAGGGATTGCTATAGATTATCCATACAGAGAAATCATCCTCGTTCTCGTTAAAAACGCAAACCTTTGCGCCTATTTTTATTAAATTCAGTAGATGATCGATGTCATCTTTTTGAGCTTGGACGGTCATTTATTCCTTTCCCTTGTTTTAAGTTGCCTCTATTATGGCACTTTTTGGCAATATTTGGCAATCCTTTTCTACACAAGACCAAAACTTTTTCACGCAATTAATTGCAACTCGTTCATTATTATCACTGTATATGTACTCAAAAACTTGCGCTTTTCCGCCGAAAGGGTGAAGCTTTATGAAAAGATAGCGATCAGCAATCTTCATCCCAGAACGCCTTATCAGATAGGCATAGAGATGAGCCTGCAAGACCCAAGTTTTAGATTCAGAGGAAGAGGTTTTCCAGTCTATTAAAACGGGCGTATCATCATAGGGAAAGGTGGCCAAAAGGTCGATCTGACCCGAGAACATTAGCTCATCATCAAAATAGCGCTCTTCAGTCTTGATAACAGAAAGACGCACCGCATCGCGCCACGTCCTATAAGAATGGAAATAGCCTACGTGCTCTGGCGGAAGGCAAAGACGCATCTCTTTGCGCAGGTCGCCATCAATCTCATTGTGAACCAGCGTGCCAATCGCGCCCTTTGCTGCAATGCGGGCCTCCGAAGCGCCGCCAAAGCTTGCATAATCTTTAATGGTGGCTGTGGCCCTAGCGTAGCGCCTGCCTTCATGCCAAATAAAATCACTTTCTCTAATCTCCAAAAATTCCCCCTTTATGAAAAATAACACTTGACTATGCCAGAAATTGCCATTATAATCAACGAAAATTAATAGAGCGGAGGCTGAATGGATGTAAGAAAGTATCTGAAGATTAAGAAGATGACCGTCCACGAGTTTGCCGAAAAGTTCGGGCTAGCCGTGCGCTCTGTTTACCGATATAGAGAATGTGAAGCGGCGCCAGGAATCCGCGCGGCGCGCAAACTGGAAGAGCTGAGCGGCGGCGAGATGACCTTTGCCGAGCTGCGCAAGAAAGCTAAATATTGAGGAGAACCATGGACAATGAGTTACCGGAAAAGCTCGAAGACTTTAAAAAGCGGATGAGAAGAAGACTCGGCTGTAACTGTTATAATAAAGAAGGGAAGCCCATTTCTTTAATGGAATATGCCGATCTTTTTGAAGATCCTTCCTATCAAGTTATAAAAAAAGATTTTATAGGTCCCTATGAAATAAGCACAGTTTGGCTAGGAATTAACCATAATATACGGGGTGAGCCTAAGAAAATATTCGAGACTATGGTTTTTACCGAAAATGAAGAAGATGAATTTTACCGATACCAGGAGCGCTATGCAACCCTCCAAGAAGCCGAACTCGGCCATGAAATAATTGCAAAAATAATAGAGGCTAAAGTTAATGCCAGAAATATTGAATGAAGATGAAAGAATAGATCACCTGATTCTTATAAGAAAAAAGATCGAGGAGATTATCGACGGCGAGAATGTAGGAGATATAGCCACGGTTCTCACGAAAATGATTGTTGCCATAGGGTTTTATTATCCAGATCCAAAGGAATATTTTATTGAAACCATAAAGGCGCTCAGGATTTATATTCAACATGCCATGGATCATCCAATAGCCAAATAATCTCTACTATGTTACACCCTGAAGCATGTACATATTTGAGATTCACGGCGCACCCGCAGTGCAGCGCCATACCGAATTTGCATGCGATTGCCCAGTCGGCCACAAATGCAAGAAATGGGGCTATGATCCGAGCAAGAAAGACAAAGAAATGCTTCAATGGCATCTCCGCCCAACGGCGCCAGAGAAGCCATTGACTGGCCCAGTCGAGTTGACGATTGTCTTCTTCTTCCCAATTCCCAAGGCCACAAGCAAAGCGAAGCGCCGCCAGATGCTCGCCCGTCAAATCTTGCCGGATGTGCGCCCCGACGCGGACAACTTGGCCTATTTAGTGACCAATGCGCTATCGCAGATTGTGTACGATGACGATAAGCGCGTCTGCTTTCAGCACATCTACAAGTTCTACGGCGAGGAGCCTAAGACCGTGATCAAGGTGCGCTCGATCATGACGCACGAGCCCGAGCGCTTCTATTATCCGAACACGCTCAATGACTTGCCCGCTTGACAAGAAATAAGTTTAAATCGCACGATTAAGAAATGGTCTACAAGAAAAGAGATAATCCCCCAGGCGCTCAAAAGGGCAATAAGAACCGCGTCGCGCTTAAAACAGCAGACGTGCGCCAAATGGCCTACGATCAATATTGCGCGCATCTCGCCAAAGGCAAATCTAAAAAGTCCTGGGTTTTTCGCCACGGCGAGATTACATGTACTTGGGAGACAATGGATAAATATCTTGAAAATGAGGTGGAATTCCCGCCCATAAAAAAAAGAATGGCTGAAGCTGAGGGACTTAAGCGATGGGAGCAGGTGGTTGAAGACACGGCCGATGGCACGAACCGCAGGGCCAATGTCGCGGCTCTTCAAATGTTAATGCGTAATAAATTCGGCTGGGATAAGCCAAGCGTCGATAATCCGCAGGCGGAAAGTGCTTATAATAAACAGTTTGAAGCTCTCATGCGGCAGATTAGCGGGTATCAGAAACCGCGCTAGGCAATAATTGCGCGCTCTTCTATAATTTCCCACCATGCGCATTGAATCTTTCGCAAGCGAATTCAACTTCGGCTTCAGCGCCGAGCTCGGGCTCTCCATCTTGATTGAGAAAAGCATCGATTTCTCGCCTATTCGGGCCGTTGTAATAACGAATGATCGCTCTTATAGAGAGTGGAAGCGCCTCATTGCAACCATCTTTGCCGCAGCTATTCTTTGCAATAACGCCGAAATGAAGGGGCCTGGTTTCTATATGGGCCTTAGCGCGGCGGGATTTTCGTTCTATTTGCGCAATTGTGGGCACTAATCATAATCGGCCGGTGGCGCGGGCATCGGCATCCAGTGCGTGACCTCGCATGAGCAATCATATTCGCCGAATTCCCAACCGAGGTCCGATTTATCCGAATAATGGGACCAGTAGCGACCTTCTCTTACCTTCGGACTAGGATCACAGGCACCTCCGCAAGTTGCACTCCCATATATGAGAATAGACTCGTATGAACTCTCGGGCATTCGCTCGTCTACGCTGATCCAGTCGCTCATCCATACTCCTTATAACAACCGTAAGGAGGAAACGACATCCACGCATCATTAAGATAGGCATTATGACATGTTCCCCATTCAGTAACCCAATAATCGCAAGCTTCTTCTCTGTTCTCATCCCCCTTACAGAGATATCCGGTTGCATATTTTCCCTTTAGGCTTCTAAAAATCAGAACTTTTTTATTATATGGGGGTCTTTCTTCTTCTATAGTTTTCCACTCGCTTTTTTTCAGTTCGAGCGTAGGTACTTTAAGCTCCTGTTTAGAAAAATCAAGGGGTGGGAGAGGATAGAATTCTCCGCCGGTAGTGACAGCCATATCTATTCGCTCCTCATTATCTGCTCAATTAATATTAGCGCGCTCATCAAGTCGTAGTGCGTGACGGGCGAGTCAAGCGCGCGCGATGGCAGCGCCTCCAGCCCCGCAATCATGTCGCTCAGCATCCCCAGCATTTCGAAGCGTGTGGGGCTCAACCTTATTGCCGCCTCCGGCAAAGTGATCGCTGCGCTCTTCGCCACTTGCACCATTATCTCATTGCCCTCGTCGTCAACGCGCGCAAAATCACGCCAATTGCCCGCACCGCACTTCATGGCATCGCCGCCCTCTACGAAGATCTGGCCGCAATTGCAGAGCACGAGGTCTTGCGCGTGCATGGACTCGATGATGGAGCCGCAAGGGCGGCACTTAGCGCGGTTTCTCATAAAATCGCCAGCACCGCTTCGGCCGAGGTGAAGTAATATTCCTCACCACCGACTTTTCTGCGGCGTACGTCATACTGGTCCACCAAAACCTTGTCGCCTGCTTTAATGCCCTGCTCGTTCGCTGCGGCATAGATGACCATGAAGGTGTCCTTTTCCGATTCATCGGGGGGAAGAATGAAGAGGCCCTTCTTTTCGGGCTCTTCGAGGGCTAGCTGCATTATGATTCGGTTGTTTAGGGGCTTCATTTTAGTCTCCTTTGTTTCATTTATCCGCCAAGTCGCGCATGAGCTTCTTCGTCGCTGGCTGGTCATTTAGTATAGTGAAAACGGCGCGAAACCTCTTACTGCCAGGCTCGATGGCCGCGAGTTCTATACACTGCTCTGGCATAAAGGAAATACACTTATAGGACTTTTCCGCCTCGATTTTGGCGGTTAGGTACTCTTCGATGGCGGCTACTTTGGCGCAAAGCGAGTGAATCAGATCGTCCTCATCGTCATATCTGGCGGGGCGATTGGCTCTTTCGAGGGCGGCCAGGAATTCTTCGTCGGTCATTCTTCCCAGGCCTCCACAAGCTGCATGTATGAGAGATTGATCCGCTGAATTCCTTTAGTAGAGGTAATTTGAAATAAATCCCCTTTCTTGCGGTTTGCCTTGAAAGCCCACTCAACTTCATTTAGAAATTCCTCGGGCGACTGGTTAGATGTACCATCAATCAAATGTGTTTGTAAGAGGATTTTAAATTTTGTGGTCATTTAGGCCCATCCTTTTCTTCCTATGACCCAGCCAAGTGCCGCATAGACGAGCGTATTTGCCCACCATGTGGTTTCCCCGTATCTAAGAGCCGCCTCAATAAATGGATAGGCTACGCAAAAAATAGCCGCCAAATCTACAAAAGCGATAATCTTGTCTTTTTTAATCATTTGCTCCCTCCCTGGGTTCCGGAAATGGAAAGTCCGCTGCATAGCACCACCAAAAGTTGGGGAGCGGCAACTCCTCCTCGCCTAGCCGTTTGCAGAAGTCATCCCATGGCATTTTATTGTCATATCTTCTCATTACCATACAGTAGTGCTTTTTGACGTCGCCATTGTAATCACATTCCCAGGGCGCGTCTATTTGGATGATGGCGCGGCCATCTTCGGGCTGTTTACTTGTTATGTGGTGCCATTGGATCATTTCCCCTCCGCCTTATAGCCGCAGAAAAGGCAGAAATTACACGTTATGTATGCGCGGGAAGATAGGTTCTCTAAAACTAGAATGCCATCTGCGGGCTCTGTTATTTCCCAATCATCATTTTTATGATGGTGAGACTTTCTCTTTTTCTCAAACGGCACAAACTCGCGCGGATCGCACCAGGCTAGGGGATAGCAGTCTTGCGGACTTAGCCCGTAATCCTCCGTTAGATGAGGGGGGGTGGGAACGCTGTATCTCCACCTTCTATTTGCCGTTGAATAGGAGCCTATCCAATAATGCCCGTCGCCATTCGTGCAAATCACGGAGGGCAGCGTCGGCTTCTCGGATTCGGGATGCCAGGGAAGGGCGATTTCAGTCATTTTCGGCCTTTTCTAGTTTATTCAGCAGTACGATAACTTTGGTCATTTCGCCTCCTCCGCAAGATTCTCCAGCGCCTCTTGATAAGCCATTTCGATACGGGCGTGCCATGTAGACGTGCCTTTCATTATTCGTTCAAGTTTTTCCATGATATATTCCTGTGAATAAAACCCATCTATACATGTATCGCTATCTATGGCAATATAGAATTTAATCACGTCGGCGAGAAGGGGATTATTGGGAGATGCGCGTAATGTGCTTATGGGGATTCTCATAGCTCAATCCTTGCTATATCTCTTAAAACGCATAGTTACCCCGCTATTTATTGGAAACGGTCCGGCGGCTTTTGTGCCCAATTCTCGTAAATATTCTGTCGTTCCTTCGATTAGGCAGGTTAATATAGTAAAAGAATCTTTTAGGCGCGTTTTCTGCCTCTTCTTTAAGCTCTTTCTCTTTAATTTGAGCATATAGTTTTAGAAACTCCTCTTTTAAGGTCTCGCATTTTTTCTTTTTGCCCGGCTGTCCTCGCAATTTATACCATAGGCGATTTTCTATATAGATCCAGATACGCCATAGGGTTTCGGAGTCATCATGAAATTTGCATGGAGTAGCCAACAAAGCGCTCTGGAACAGTTGTAATACGTCGGGAGGGGTGGAAGCGACGGTGTGGATCATATCTCAATCCTCGCTCAGCGCCGTTAAAATAGCGTGTTTAATTCGGATACTGCTTTTTCTAATGTGCATTTTCCCTTTTGGGGTTATTATCTCGGTCCACTCGTGATAAGGTTGGTGTAAGAGTGCGTAGATAATATCGGGGCATACATCATCAAGCTCCAACTTGCCGCTTCCTTTCCAATGAATAACTATATCGCTCATTTCGTATTCTCCTGCAAGTCGTCATGCCCGCGCGCAATCACTATGCACTCGGCAAGTAGTTCATGAACGCGCCGCTTGCCGTAGGCCATGGCGTGTAAAATGTCGCCCTTATCGGTGGCGCTTCTTTTGTCGAACCAATCGGTAAAGTCTTTGGGCCGTATGGGGTCTTCAAAGAAGCTGTCCTTAGCGAGTGCTTCTAAAAGCACGAGAAGGCGCCCCAAGTCTTCAATGCGGTGTCTCATCGGGATACTCCTTATTAAAATTCCTTGCACTTCAGTTTCCAAATCATAGGTTTGCCATTTCGGAAAAGGGTTAGGGGCTCCGATCTGCATACAACGCCTTCCATCATTTGGGGAATTCTGCTACAAACGCTTAATGGTTTTGATTTAACAAATTCCACGATTTCTTCCTCGGTCTTTACGCCTAAATCTGGAACAGCATCCACCCCGAGTTTGGCCGCAATTTCGCGCACGTCCTCGCGCTTCAGCCACCATCCGCCCACCCATACATCGAATAGGATAAAGGCTATATCGATGCGATAATTTTCTCCAGCAGATTGAATTTTCGGACCATAACCCTCGCCAAAAAGAATCACATGCGTTGGAAAAGGCGCTTCAATTGAAGGAAAGGTTGTAGCCATTAATTCATCGGTGAACTTTTCTTGCAGGTAATTATAAAGGAGGCATGGAATCTGCGCGTTATCTGTGCGACCCCCAAATTGCACCTTGCCTTCGCGATATATCACGCGAACGTTGGTGCCATCTATCTTTTCTTCGACACGCCATTTCTTGATGTTACCGAACTCTGGTTCGGAATAGTCGCCGACAATGAGAGATCCATGAGATCCCTTAGGCCGACCTTCGACATATTCTTGGCGTTTCCAGAGGCTATTTATCTTAATGTATTCCATTATAGTTCAATCCTCATTCTAGTTTATCGAGTAGATCATTGATTTTTTCCACAATCCAGTCTTTTTCAAGTTTCTGGCGCTGTTCGGCTGTATTTTCACATTCTTTAGCGGCTTCAAATAACTCATTAAATCTCTCGCTTTCTCTTAAAAGTGCGGCTAGTTCCCCGACTTTGGCGAATATTTGCGAGTCTTTCGGCGCAAAATCCTCGTCCAAGTATCCGGTGTTGCGCTCCATTATCTCACCAAGCGCCATCGTTAGGTCGTGCATCTTGTCTATGTAGGCCATTATAATTCAATCCTTATTGGTTTATTCACGGGTTGATAGTGCTCATTGACGTGGGAGGCGTTGACATATTTGGTATTATTCCATTGATATGGTCCATTTATACCATATGCTTCGTGTACGTGGCCAAAAATCCATAATTTTGGTTTTAGTCTTTTAAGATGTTCAAATAAAAGTGATGTAGATCCGACTTGTTCACCTCGCGTAGTTTTATCAAGAATAGTCCAAGGAGCGCCATGAGTCACCAATATATCTACATCCTCCGGTATACATGCCCACTTCTCGGCCAACTCCTCCTCCGTCTCACAGGTAAAAGCCATGCAGTGGGGATTCATGCCGGGGAAGGTTTTCGTCCACGGACTTCCCCAAATCGTCAGGCCCTCGAATTCAGTGCCAGAGTCGCAGAGATATACTGGCTCTTCGGCGTCATATTCATTCAAGCTTTTAAGATGGCTGTGCATCGGATTTTCTTTTGAGCAGCACTGAGTTAGGAAATTATCGTGATTTCCGCCTATGTAAACCTTTTTTCTGTAGTTTTGGCTATCCAACCATTTATAGAATGCGTCCCATTCGGGCACGCGGTCGCGAGCCGTGTAGTCACCAGCCAAAATCAGCAAATCCCCTCCAGGCAATTCGGGGAAATGCCCGTGCAAATCGGAGATGCAGTCAATTATCATTTAAAAGTTTCTTTTTGAGTTCTGGCATTTGTTTCAATGTTATTTCACGGCGTTTTTTCAGAGCCTCGACTAAATCCTTTGGGCCTCCCCATTCATCAATAGCCCAGTTGATATTGACAAATGTGCGTCTTGTTTTTTGTCTGACCCCGCATTTCGCCATTAAAATGGGCGTACAGTCAATGAGGGCGCAAAATTCCGCCGACTGGCCTAATCCATGAGTATCAACCCATATTTCGTCAGGATCAAAAAATATCTTCAAAAAGACCTTACGGCTTTTTCCTATTTCCATTTCAATGCAGGGCCTGGAGTGATTGTCAATCATTCCTTTTTCTCCAAAATAAAGTGAAGTATAAGTATTATACCTATTGCAATGAAAAACATGCAAATAAAAGGTAATATTTGCTGAAAAAAGCTCATCCTAGCCATTCCATGCTAAATTTGATGCTAATATCGTCCGGCTGCCCCTGGAAGTTGGCCAGTGTCTCGCGCACGCACTTTTGAATGACCTTATCCTGATAGCTCAATGAGATGGAGTCATAGCTCAAGAACTTCTGGCGCATGGTGCGTTCGTCGTCCTTGACTATGACCACAACCTCTACCGCAGTATCGCCCATGTAAACCCTATAATGGCGAAGACAAAGGCGCCAGAACTAATAAGCAGACTAATGCCGATAATGCGGCAAAGATAGTCTATTCCATCTCCTGGTTGACTCATTTGACACCTTTTTTCTTGAGCATCTTCTTGGCTTTTTTAATGAAGGGGTCGCGCTCTTCGCGGTCAATCTTCGTCAGCTTGACGTTTTTCTTTTCCGCTTTTTTGAGTTCCTTCACGGCAGCCTTAGGCTTGCCTTTTTTGACATCCTTTTCGGCCATCTTCATCTCTTTTGTGACCTTGGCCATTTTTTCATCCATTATTAACTCCCTTTCTATAATGTTTTTTAAAACTCTAGTATGTAAGTTTGCGCTATCTGCTAGCCGCATAACCTGATTTATTAACCAGTAAATCGCATCTTCCTCTTTGCTTTTGCGCAGTGGAATAGTTGGCGGTGTTAATTTCATCCTTCACCCTCCTCAAATTCTGGGTAGTTAATCGGCCCCATGTAATAGATTTCCACGGCGATATCGATCCGCTCGGACATCTCTATGCACTCAAAAACATGCTCGCCTTTCCGCAGGTTTTTAATGTCGCTGTCGGTCAATTCGATCAGCAGATTGAGGCTTCTCTGTTTACTTATTTGCATCTTCTTCTCCAGACATTTTTCGCATTCATTAATGCACGGGGTGTAGGTGGCTTCATAGTAGCCCTCTTTGATTTGAAATTGTTTTAGAGCCATTCCTGGGCGGCAATAACATTCGGGCGTAGCATCGGGCATATAGGCCGTTGTGCAGGCCGCAGCGATGGCCAGAATAAGGATGCTGAGGGCGATGAAGAAGTGCCGTCTAGAAAACATATGCCATCTCCGTAATTTAATTTTTTCTTATATGCGACTCGGCCATTAATGCGAAATTCTTTTTGCGTAAAATAAAAATTTATACATAGTGCGAGTATGAGTTCCAATTTATTCGGCCTCACGGCCAATTTGGTTGATGCGGCCTTTCTCATCTGCGGCAAGACGGGCAAATTCCTTAACGCCCGTGGCAATCGCATCTGTTTCTGCATCGACTTTGTATGCCTTTCCTATTGGCTTGTGATGGATCTCCATCGCGGTTTAATTTCGCAGGGCATTTCTTGCCTCATTTCAATGGGCCTTTGCGTCTATGGATTTATTCGATGGGGGAAAAAAGCGCCAAGATGACTTCTCCCCTCTCTCCCAAGCAATTAGAGTTTGTCATGAACAGCACGGCACATTGGAATCTGGCGCATGGTTCGGTGCGCTCTGGCAAGACGGTGGCTTGCGTCTTTCGCTTTCTCAATGCTTGCGATCAAGCCGATGACAGCCAGCTCTATATAATCGGCCATACTTTTGACACGGCCTACCGCAATGTTGTGCGCCTTATCATGGAGGCGCCGGAACTCTCTTTGTACCGGCCTTACTGCACCTGGTCGGGCAAAAAGCTGCACTTTAAAGACAAGACAATTAATGTTTTGGGTGCTAAAGATGAGGGAGCAATAGGTAACTTCCAGGGCCTCACCATGTCGGTTGCTTATTGCGATGAAATGACGCTCTACCCCGAATCAATTGTGGACATGATTGATACTCGGCTTTCTAAGAAGGATTCCATGGGTTTTGCGTCTATGAACCCATCTCATCCAGGGCACCGGCTTAAGCAATGGATAGATAAGGCGGAAGAGGGCGATCCGAACTATTACGCTCTACATTTTACTTTGGATGACAATCCCTATGTGGGAGCTGATTATAAAGCACGGATTTCTGCTTCTCTTTCTGGTCTTTTTTATAAGCGGAATTATCTTGGGCTTTGGTGCCTGGCTGAGGGTGCTATTTTTGACTTTTTTGATCGAAAAATCTATGTGGTTGACCGACCGCCTGCTGCTGCTGAATACTGGATTGCTGCCATTGATTATGGAACAGTTAACCCCTTTTGTTGCCTCCTTATAGGCGTCTCCACTGGGCGCTATACGCAAACAGGCAAGAAGCTCTGGGTGGAGAAGGAATATTACTACGATCCCAAGAAGAAGGGCCGCCAGCAAACTAACAGCGAGTTTGCGCGCGATGTGCAGGAATTCCTAGAGCCCTACGCGGTGAAAAACATCTATATTGACCCAAGCGCCGAGGCTTTCCAGCTCGAACTCAGGCGCAAGGGAATGCACGTGGTGCACGCCAATAATAATGTGGAAAATGGTATACAGGTGATGACAAGCGAAATGAAGAAGGGGAATGTCGTTGTCTGTGCGGAATGTGTTAATACGATCAGAGAGATCGAATCATATGTTTGGGACAGTAAGGCGGCGAAAAAGGGATATGACCAGCCGCTTAAAGAAAATGATCACAGTTGTGATTGTCTCAGGTATGCTCTTGCTACTCACAAAGTGTCTGTATATCAACCTTTTAAACATGACCCAATAGAAAATCCCGAGACTGTTAATAGGTATGCACCAACAAGGAGATATTGATGGAATATGATTTTCATAAAGTGAAATTTCCCACAGTTAATATTAATGAGGGGATGACGCAAGAAGAATATGATGCTCATATGCACGAAGCTCGTGAAAACGAGATATATCATCTTAAAAGATATCTGCTTTGTTTATTGAGAACTGAGGTGATAGGCAAGTGGGCTTATAAGAGACATTTGAAAAGCCTAAGAAAATATGCAGCTAAGTTCAATATTTACTTTTCCTAGGGCTGCCAGAATAATTTGTTAAAATAATTTCTTTACACTATAGTGCGCCTTTAGGCAGATTAACACTGCGGAGGCCTTTATTTCTTTTAACACTCCCCCTTGGAACGGGTCTCTTGAACCCAATCAAAGTAACATTCGCCAGTGGCTTGGAAACCTCTATACGAAGTTTCAACCCCTCGAACAGGCGCGTTGGACGCAGTCACAGATCGACACCCTCTTCTACGCGGGCGACCATAAGTCCATCAATCGCCATTACGGTGTAAGCTCAGCGGCTAGCTACCAAAACTTCTACTTCAACCTTCTCCAGCAACCCGTCAACATGGTTACCGGCTATGAGCGCCAGCATCGCAAGCAATGGATGTACCAGGCCACCGAGGGCGCCAATCCGCAAACCTGCGATCAGTATACAAAGCTGATCGTCCACGCGTCCAATCGAGGCGCCATCCACGAACAGAAGTCACGGGCGAAAGAGCAGGCCTGCATTACAGGCCTTGTGCTCGCGCAGCCCTATCTTGACTTCCTTGGAGACGATCAGGCGCAAGGCGAGCTTAAGGTCAAAGTGTGGGAATTCTCCTCCTTCATGATTGATCCCTACGCCAGGGACCCAGGACTCTCAGATGCGAATTTCATCTGGTGCCAGGAGTGGATTTCCAAGGCCGAAGCCCAGAAGCGCTTCCCAGACAAGATCAATCAGATAACCCCTATGTCAGGCTCTCCCACTGGCTACGGAAACTTCTACTTCCTGCCCGAAAACTACAACCTGGCCCGCAGTGATTTGATGGTTCTTTCCTACGTTTGGTATAAGTGGAAAAGGAAGAAAAAGCGCCTCTATTCCGAGAAAATGAACCAGTTCTTTGACTTTGGCGGCGGCGAGGAAAATCTCCAGCAGATTCTTCAGGCTGTTCCGGATGTCCAAGAGGTGACGGTGGAAGTGCCGACGTGGAAGCTCGCCATTGTTTTGAATGACCAGTTAATGTTCCAGGGAGACAATCCTCTCGGCTTCGACAACTGTCCTTTTGTGCCTTATTACTGGAACTATGAACCCCATATGATTTATCCAGAGCTGCGCGCACGCGGCCTCGTCCGCACCATGCGTGACTCCAACTGGCTGATGTCCAGGCAGATAATCATATCGCATGATCAGAAAGAGGCCACGATCAACGCAGGCTATAAGCGCAAGCAAGGTGCTGTCGCCAACGAGGACAATCTCAAGAAAACGGGCCAGGGCTGGGACGTGATAATCAATGAAGGCTACGAGATGACGGACTTCGAGAAGATCGAGCCGAATGGGGTTCCTCAGTCAGACTTCGAGCTCGCTGACCGCCTACGCACTCTGATTTTCGGGACTTCCGGCATTGACCTAGAAAACTGGTCGGCTCAGAATGACAAGCAGGTCTCCTCGCTGACTACATTGCTTAAGCAAGCGGCGAACTTGACCGTACTTCAGAAGTACTTCGATCAATGGGATTATTCGGACAAACTCCTAGGCGACTTACTCCTGCAAATCCCGCTCAATAACTGGAATGCCGAGAAGGTGGGCCTCATGATTGGGGAGGAGCCAACGCCCGAGTTCTACTCGAAAATCTTCGCCAAATACCACGTGCAAGTAGAAGAGGCCGACCTAACCCCTACCCAGCAAAATCTCCAGGCCCAGAACATGCTGGACATGAACCAGATCTTCGGGCGCGAGGTTTTCCCGCCGTCAATGATTATACCCAAGCTGAACATCACAGGCAAAGCCGAAGTCATGCAGTTCTTGCAGCAGCAAGAGCAGCAAGCGAGCGCGGCTCAGCAAGAGGAGATGAACCTCAAGCATTCGGTAGAAGAGATGAAGCTGAAAGAGCTCATTGGCAAAATCCATAATCAATTGTCTCAGGCTAGAGAACGCGATTCTCGCTCCGCCTCAAATGTCGGTTTGTTCGAGGAGAGAATTTCGGAGATCTCAAAGAACCACAGTATCGCAACCAAAGAGAAGATGGAGGCTCTCACTAAACTTCTTGAAGCAATCCAGAAATTTGGCGAGGTCGAAACCTTCCTACAGGCCAATAATCTGGAATCCATTAAGTATGATGAGGAAGAGACAGAGAAAAAGGCGCGTTTGGATATTGAGAAGACCGAGTTTTCCAAGCAATTCATCGAGCAGCTCATGGGCCAGATGCCGCAAGGACAGGGTGGCCAGCCTCAGGGTCAGCAACAAATGATGGGATGACAAGTAATTTCTTGAACAAATTGACCATTCGACTATAATGCGAAAAGAACAGGGAGGCTTAAATGCCACAAAAAATTAATGATCAGTCTAGCTGGGTAGGTAAAGGCGGAAAGGGTTCCGTTTTTCCAATGGGCACTAAAATGAAAGAAGAAAGTCCTGCTGGCGGCGCTGGTGAACTCACGAAATACGAAGATACTTCGGAAGCGATTAAATCCATGCAGAATGAGAACATGAGAAAGGCGAAGGCCGGTTCTGCTAAAGCGGAATACAGAAACTAATTGCCGATCTGCCATGTGTAGAAACGGTTTGGGGTTCGTCTAAAAAGCGAAGCCCCTTTTTAAATAGAGGCATTATGAAAACAGGCTTTAAAGACCCCATAGAACCGCGTCAAAAGAAAGAGGGCGAATGGCCATTCAATTGGAAATGCCCCGCCTACGACGATCGCTCCTCTTGCTACATGCAAGCTGGCACTGACTACGGCACTGGCTTTAATCAGCCTGTAGGCCACAAAGGGGGCGCCACGATGAAGGGCGGCGTGCCTTCCGGCGCTATCACCACAATGCCTTCTTATCCTCTCAAGAGAGAGATGATTTGAAAAAGTCCAAGCCTCTAAAGCAAGCCCATACTTCAAATGCGAAAGTGGGCATGGGCGACTATTACGGCACCGGCATCAAACAAAAAATGGGCCGCATGATTGATAGTTCATATCCAGGCGCTCAGGCTCTTAAGAAGAAGCAGTTGAAGAAGCCGCCGAAATCTCTGGCTTAGCCTTTCTTGCCCGGGCATTGCGCCCCATTTCAAGCATTATTCCCTTAATCACGTAGTCGGGGAGCTCGTCGTCTTCGATGCCCTCTAACTTTTTGCGGCCCTCAGGACTTTTGTACATTTGTATGCTCTCGTAGATCACTTCATTTTGCGTGAGCTTATTCTTCTCAAACTGCTCCCAAATCTCAGGTGCCGGAAGCATCCAGATGATTTTGATATTGTCGCCTGGAGGGTAGGCGCGAAAGAGCATGGAATTGCTCTGCGCCTTTTGAGGCTTTGTCAGGCGCGGCTCCCAGATCATGCGGGCCTCGGGGATGGAATCGAGATTCTGATACTGGCGGTAGTGCCTGGGGTCTAGAAGGCTTAGGCGCAAGTCCTCATTGAAGAGGGCAATTTTCTCATCAACGCCCAGGGTGCGTTTGTGGGCGAAGATGTAGAAGGGATGGTCAAGATATTCTTTGGGGCGATTGTTAATGCACTGTTGACAGCCTTCGGAAATGTAGTCGGCTTGCTTCTTAAATTGGATGAGACGGTCATGGGTTTCTAGAGAATTCAGCTTCATTGGCCTCCGTGATTTATAATATTTTGTTTACACCATAAAATTATTTTTATATACATGAACTTGATGTCAAAATAAAATTTTAAGGTGATATGACTACAGAAGTGCCAGAAAATCAAGCTCAATCAGGAGAAGCAAAACCCAATGATAAAGAATTTAATTTCCGCACTCTTCGGGATAAGTACGAAAAAGAGTTGCTGCAAGAACGAAATGCAAGACTCGAAGCCGAAAAAGCTCTGGAAAAAGCTAAGATTTCCGACCGCGATAGTGATGAAGATTCAGACTCTGAGCCGTATGTTGATTCCAAGAGATTAGACAAGAAGCTCACCAAGTTCGGCCAGAACACGCAGAGCGAGATTCAGAAGGCCATGGCAATGGCCAAGGAAGCCGCTAAGGAAGAGCTTAAGCAAGAGATGTGGCTCGACAGCAACCCCGACTTCTACGAGGTCCTGCAACACGCAGACAAGTTCGCTGCAAGCGCTCCCGACCTTGCCAAGACCATCCTGAAAATGCCCGATAGTTTTGAGCGCCAAAAACTCGTCTATCAAAACATTAAGCATCTGAAAATAGACAAGCCCGAGCAAAAGAAGTCCGACATTCAAGAGCGCATCGACAGCAAAGCGCGCGGCCCCTACTACCAACCCACTGGCATTGGCGCGGCTCCCTATGCTGCTCAATCAGATTTTAGCGCGGCGGGACAGAAGCAAGCCTATGAAAAAATGAAAGAATGGAAAGCAAGGATTTCAAGATGAAAGAAAAGAAGAATTGGATCGCTGGGGCCATTAAAAAGCCTGGTGCCTTGCACAAAGAGCTTAAAGTGCCGATGGGCAAAAAAATCCCCGAAAAGAAGCTGGAAGCTGCGGCCAAGAAGCCAGGGAAAGAAGGAAAGCGTGCGCGCTTGGCTGAGACCCTGAAGGGCTTTAAGAAGAAATAGTTATTTGACAAATAATTATTTCAGTTCCTAGAATGCAATTTCGCCAGCACGGGCGTTATTGTGCATCCGCGTTAGAAGCTTCGCAACTTCATTCGATGTGGTCGAGAACAGCGTAGTTAGGTTCGCTTACCGATCTCCATGTCCTGATTGTTATTT
>Ga0207933_1000703_pt1 | contig 29911 bp, 34 predicted proteins | sample NGESurdeep092012_4_FD_184488 | JGI IMG/M metagenome (GOLD analysis project Ga0207933, IMG submission 184488) | Arctic peat soil microbial communities from Barrow, Alaska - NGEE Surface sample F53-3 deep-092012 (SPAdes) | ecosystem: Environmental > Terrestrial > Soil > Wetlands > Peat ... | reverse complement strand
GGCGTGGAACTGGAATTCACGCCCGACGCGCGGCGCGAACTGGCGGCGCAGGCGCTGAAAAAAGGCACGGGCGCGCGGGCGTTGCGCGGGCTGATCGAGAAGCTGATGCTCGACGTGATGTTCGACGCGCCGGACAACGCCAGCATCGCGCACGTCAAGATCACGCGACAGGTCGTGCGCGGCGAAAGCCAGCCGATTGTCAGACGGAAGCAGGACGCGGAGGCGGCGTGATTTTCTAACGGTGAAACAAACCTTTAACCTTTGTAAAAAATGAAGGTGAGCGCAGATGGTTGATGTATTTCGCCCAAGAGTCTTCCGTCCCAAATTTTCTTTCGACTCGCTCTTCTTCGCCCCGCATCAATTCTAAAATTTGATTGTCTTGGTCTTTGTTCAGCCAGAAACCATGTTCTGGACAGCAATCAATCTGCAAATTGAAGAAGCGATAATCAAATTGCCTGAGCGCAACCGAGCAAACCGGACATTTAAGTTCTGTTGCCTGACTGACAACATAAAGCGAGCCTTTGTTCGCCTCATTGCTGAAAGTCTCGTTTTCAAGTTGATCCAATTCGGCGGGTGTAAGCCACATTCCCTGACAACCCGGACAAGCTTCGACTTCAACGCCGCGATCATTTTGCGTTTGAAGCTCAACATTGCATCTTGGACATTTCATTGCGGCAAGAATACTTGAACTGATTGTGCAATTGCAACGCTGCGTTCACACGCCAATATCCCCGTTCCAAAGTTCCGGCGTGGCCTTGATGAAATCGCGCATCCGTTATCGCGCAAAAATTTCGGATGCCGTGCGTTGTGCCGTCTCAAATCTCCACGAGCTGCTTGTATTCCGGCGCGATGACTTGAGCTTTCGGTTTCATCGCGCGCAAGGTTTCTGCGTGGGCGAGGCATTGCGTTTCCTCGCCGTGGATGCAGACGATTTTCTTGATGTCGCCGGAAAGTTTCTGGACGTAGTTCTTCAATTCATTTTTGTCCGCGTGGCCGGAATAGGTGTCGAGTGAAATCACTTTCGCGCGGACGTTGCAAGGTTCGCCGAAAATGTTCACCGGGTTTTTGCCAGCCGTGATCATGTTGCCGAGCGTGCCTTCAGCGCAGTAGCCGATGAACAGCACCAGATTCTTCGCGTCGCCGATGTTGTTTTTCAGATGATGCCGGATGCGTCCGCCTTCGCACATTCCCGATGCGCTGATGATGATCATCGGCTCCTGCCGGTCGTTGAGCTTCTTGGATTCATCGGCGCTGGCGATGTAAGTGAGATTGTTCATGCCGAACGGGTCTTCGTTGTTGCAGAGCGTGTCGTAGATCGTCGGGCGCAGACATTCGGGATGCTTTTTGTAAATGTCCGTCGCGTTCACGCTCAACGGGCTGTCCACGAAAATCGGGACGCGCGGCAATTTTCCGGCGCAGATCAGTTCGTGCAGCACATAGACAATCTGCTGCGTGCGCCCGACGGAAAACGCGGGGATGATTATTTTGCCGCGCTGCTTGAGCGTTTCGCCGACGTATTTGTTGACCAAATCATCCGCGTCCGGGCGATTTTCGTGGACGCGCGCGGCGTAAGTGGATTCGATCTGGAGATAATCCACATTCTCGACTGGAATCGGGTCGCGCAGTAATTCATCGCCGCCGCGCCCGATGTCGCCGCTGAACAGCCAGCGAAATTTTTTGCCGTCTTCTTGAACGTCCAAAATCATCTGCGCGGAACCGAGAATGTGTCCGGCGTCGCGGAAGGTGACGTTGACGCCAGCAACTGGCGAAAAAGATTTTTCATAATCGTGCGCGACGAGTTGCTGCACGCATTTCTGCGCGTCGGGCGTGGTGTAAAGCGGTTCGACCGGCGGCTGATGTTTCCGTGCGCGAATTTTGGAGACGAACATCGCGTCCTGCTCCTGGATGTGCGCCGAATCGAGCAGCATGATGCCGCACAGGTCGCGGGTTGCAGACGTGCAATGGATCGGGCCGTCGTAATTTTTGCAAAGGCTTGGCAGCTTGCCCGCGTGATCCAGGTGTGAATGGCTCAAGACAACGGCGTCCACCTGCCGTGTGTTGAACGGCAGGATTTTGTTTAATTGTTCGGACTCCTGACGATGGCCTTGGAACAGCCCGCATTCGAGCAACAGCTTCTTGCCGTTGACCTCGATGAGATACATGGAGCCGGTGGTGGTGCGCGCCGCGCCGAAGAAGTGGATTTTCATTGCGGCAATTAAGCCACAGCCTGCCGTCTCGAAGCAAGCAGCGAAGGCGGGATGGATGCGGATTTTTGCCCGTAAAAACAGGTTGGACATCTGCCGCCGTTCCGCTAGATTTTGAGAATCGTTATGAAATGTGAAACGACAAACAGTATTTTGACATTCGTGCTGGGCGCGCTGGCGCTGCTCGGCGTGCTTTTCGCGCTGCAAACTATTTTCCTCACGCGCGAACTGCGCCAGTTGGGAGCCAGGGCCGCCGCCGACAACAACATTCTCGCGCAAATGCAGGGTCCCGCACAGGCGCTCTTTAACGACGTGACAGCCTACAACAATAAAAATCGCAGCCCGGAACTCACGAAGCTGATTGAACCGCCGGCCAAACCCGCCGCCAAATAACCGCCATGAACGATTTCCAAACGCCTTTGAATTCGCAATCCGACCTTTCGGATCAGGTCGCCGCGCTGCGCCGCCAGACGTTCGTGCTGTTGCTCGCGCTCATCGTGGTCAGCGCCACGCTCACGGGCTATTTATATTTGCAGGCCAGGCACGCGCGCCGTGACATCGCACAGACGACGCAGATACTCCAGGCTCTCAATAAAAACCGCGCGGGCATCCAGAACTTTGTCCGGGAACTCGCCGACTACGGCCAGAAAAACCCGGATTTTCAGCAGCAGGTTTTGAAGAAATACGGAATCTCAATCACAAACTTTCCGGCGAAGAAATAGCCTGCTTCACCTTCACGCCGCAGTTCGGGCAAAAGTTCGACCGCGGCGGAATTTTTTGTCCGCAGCCCGCGCAATCCGTGTGCGCCTTCTTGTGTCTGTGATGGATGACGAGATTGCGGATATACGGAATCCATGTGAACGCGTAGGCAAAGATGATGACATGATGTCTGTCGTAAAAAATCGCATACAGCAGCAGCAGCAGCGAACCGGCGAGGCTCAACCACCAGAACAAAACCGGCACGACGACCCGCCTTTTTTTTTCCGTCGCATACCATTGCACGAGAAAGCGCGAGAAAAAAACAGCGTTGCCCAGCCAGCCGACCACAGTCCAAAAGACGACCCAGTTCATAAGTTTGCCAGAAAATAATCCAAAACGGCATGAATTTGGAGTTGGAATTTCTTTTTTTAACTTCCAGCTTCCAGCTTCTGCCTTCAGCCGCCCGCGACTATCTTAACAATTTCCAATTTGTCGCCCATGTTCAATTGCCGCCGCGAAAATTCCGACGGCGCGACGGCCTCGCCGTTATGCTCCACGACGACGCTGCGGGGCAGCAGTTTTTGCGCGACCAGAAATTTCTCAATAGAGCAGGGCAGTTTTGCCGCGATTGCGATTCCGTTGGCTGTGACAGATGAATTCATGGTTTCACAAAATCGTTCGAGACGCTGTTGAAAATGATGTCGTCCGCATCGCCGAAAATTTTGTTTTTGCCAGCCGATGAAATCACAAAGCTGTTTGTTGACAGAAAGTTGATGGCAAAAGGTGTTCCCCAAGGATCAACACGAAACAATTCAATTTTTTTTGAATCGTCTCTGAAAAGTTTCTTCAAGACCTGATCATAATCGCCTGCTGGATAACGTCCGAATTCGTATTGATAATTTTTGATTTCTGATCGTAACCTCATTATCAAAACTACTCTACACCGAACATTTTTGTTGAGTGTCGATCCGGTTTCAGCGGGCAACAACATTGCGACGAGCAAGGCGATTATGGCCAAGGCAACCAGCCAGAAAATCAATCGTTTCATAATTTTCACGGCGCCGGCAATTCATCTCCCGGTTTCAACGTCAGCTTTTCGGGCGAGTCGTTGAGTTGCAGCACCACGCCGTTGTCCTGGATTTTCAGGCAGCGCACCCTTACATTTCCGCCTTTCAGCTTGATGCTTTTCTGGTCGCCCGCCGCGAACGACACGCCGTTGATGACCGCCTCGGTGTCCTTGCCAATTGACATCAGCCCGTTGAATTTCAATTTGTCCGGCAACGGCGGCGGCGCTGTGGAAAACAAAACTGCCGGCGCGGGCGGGACAATCGGTGCGAGGTTCGCATCCGCGTCAAAAGTTTCTCCATTTCCGTTTTTAACCCAGTCCAAGACGTAATCCGTCCCGGCTTCGTGCTCGACGGCCGCGAGCGTCTTGATTTTCCCGTTCGTGTAGGGATTTTCGAGGATGCTCTTCTGCATCTCCGGCAGCTTTTTCGCCTCCATCAATTTGTAGGCTGTCAGTTCGCAGATTGCCTCAATCGTGTCCTGGTCAATGACGCGGCCGGCGGGACGGTTTTCGTTGATCCACAGATGCGTGTATTCGTGCGCCGCCACGCCCATCATTTCCTCGCGCGTCCGACCGCTCAACATCACGACCTCGTGCGTGCAGGCGCCGTCCGCCGTCTTGCGCGTGCTGGCGAAGCCGAATTTGTGCAGGCCGTTTGCGCCCTGTTTTTCCGACCAATAATCCACGTCGAACAAACTCACCGTCACGTCGGGATATTTCAAGGCGAAACGCGGGCCGTAAATGTCCACGACCTCTACGCGCACCTGTTCAAACAATTCCTTCGCCTGACCCAAAGTCAGCACGACGTTCGTCTTGTCGAACCGGCAGATGAGGCGGCCGTCCGGTGTTTTGATGTGGCCGTCGCCGTCCTTGATGGGCAGGCCGCAGATCGAGCAGTGATCTCTGATATGATAGCAGTCGTCGCAGACCGGCCCCCACTGAGACATCCAGATTTGGCCGGTCAACGGCCCCTTGCCGCAGACGATGCAATAATAATTCGTCTCCCCAGCTGCGGCGATCATCCAGATCGTTGCAAAGAAAAATGAAATGAACGCCAGCCTGCGCATGAGTCACAATATCCGCACTCCCGCTCCGTTTTGCAAAAGGTTTCAACCGCCAAGAATAGGCTTGCTTCTTACGACACGTTGAATCATTTCATTATACCCTTGAACTTCGGACTCGCATTTTCCCTTGCACGCAGATCCATGTCCCACATCCGAGACACATTCCGTGCAAAGTCCTTTGCTGCAATTTTTACAGATTGCAACCGCATCAATTTGCGGATGATAAAAACATTTCATTGAAAACTTTTATGCCAGCTTCGGCGTCAGTTGGCCATTAAGAAATTTTCCCCTCATACAATTCCGCCATCGGGAACACGAGGTCAAAATCGTTCCAATGCAGGAAGCCGTCCTCGACGGTGAATTTGCGGAAGCGTTTCCGGTCGTGATACGCCTGCACCGCCGGATGCCGCGACTGGCTCAAGAATTGCGCGAAGTCCACGAGGCTTTCGTGGCCGTCGTCGAAGCGCAGACGCAGCTTGTAGGGCGGCACATATTCCGCCGATCCGATGCGGACAACTTTCGGCATCCACGATTTATGCTCGACGGAGATCATTACAGTCACAATTCATCGCCAGGAACCGGCGGCGCGTCCGGCACCTGCGCCAGTGCCTCGTCGTATTTTTCCCGGCTTGCGCGACGGGCGCGCTGGTCAAGATCGTCCTCGGTCAGCCAGCCGGAAATTTTCTCGGCCACGGCGGCACTGATGAACTGGTCAAATGACACGCCGTCCTTCGCCGCAAGCTCGCCGGCTTTTCGGGCAATCGAATCGGGCAGTTTGACATTGATGGCAGTCATTTTCTTGCCTCCAATCTTCGCAGAAATTCCGCCGGGGTCAATACGCCAACGCCAAACCGTTCCGCACCGACAAAATCGCGGACATTATGAGTCACGATGCAATCCGCGCGCGCAGCAATGGCCAGTTCCAAAACCATGTCGTCATCGGCGTCGCGCAAAATCGGCCGCCAGACATAGGAAATTTTCGGACGATTGGCGATGGCAACCCTATAATCCAGCAAGTCATCCAACCGTTCGGGCTGCGGCCAAAAATTTTTTACCAAAGGCCGGGCAATTTCCTCGTATTCAAACAGCAGTCCCGGCGACAAATTCATTTTCCATCGGGCATCGCCCACCAATTGCAACACCCGATACGACGCGCCTCGTGGCGAACGAATCGCCGCCACCAGCACGTTGGTGTCGAGAACAACCTGAAACGGTTTCATTTTTCACGCCAGCTTCGGCGTCAGTTCTCCCGTCGGCTTCGAATGCGAGCCGTGATCGTGTTTGTCGGCGATGGCTTCGGTGCGGAAATGTTCCATCTCTTCGCCTTTGCGCACGAGGCGCGCGCTGTTGAAAATCACGATGAGCGTGCCGGCAACATGCAACATCGCCGCCGGAATTGGTTTTAATAAACCAAACGAAGCAGCCGACAGCCCGACGATGATGAAGCACACGCCGAACGCAAAATTCTGGTTGATGACGGTGCGTGTGCTGCGCGAAAGTTTCACGAGGAACGGCAGCCGGCGCAGGTCGTTGTTCATCAGCGCAATCGTCGCGCTGTGGATCGCGACTTCGCTGCCCGCCGCGCCCATCGCGATGCCAATGTCGCCCGCCGCGAGCGCGGGCGCGTCGTTCACGCCGTCGCCGATGACCGCGACTTTGTAGCCTTTCAATTTCATCGCGCGGACAAATTCAACTTTGTTCTGCGGCAGGCAATCACCTTTCGCTTCTTCGCAACCGATTTCACTTGCGACGCGCGTGGCGACGACTTGGCGGTCGCCGGAAATCATCGCGATGCGGCGGACGCCGGCCTCTTTCAATTCGGCCAGCGCTTCTTTCGCCTCGGCTCGCGTCTGGTCTTGCATCCCGACCCAGCCGACGCACTTGCCGTTTTGCGCGACGAAAATCAAACTCCACCCTTCGGTTTCGTTCAGATCAACAGACTTCTCAAAGCTCGCATCAATGCTGTTGTCTTTGAGCCATTGCGCGCGGCCGACCAAAACTTTCGCACCGTTGATCTCTGCCTTCACACCGCGGCCGGCAGTTTCGGCAAAATCTTTCGGCTCGGCCAGCGGAACTCCGGCTTCACCTGCAAGCGTCGCCAGCGCCTTGGCGGTCGGATGGTTGCTGTATTTTTCGGCGGACGCGGCAAGCAGCAAAAGTTCGGCGGGTTTCGTTTCGCCAATCGGCGCGAGACGGCTGACGGCGAGCTGGCCGGTCGTGAGTGTGCCGGTTTTGTCGAAAACGAAGGCATTTATTTTCGCGGCGAGTTCGATGTCGGCGACATTTTTAATTAAAATTCCCAGACGCGCGGCGGCGGAAAGCGCGGCGACCATCGCGGTCGGCGTCGCAAGGATAAACGCGCACGGGCACGAGACGACAAACACCGCGATGACACGGTTGTAATCGTAAGTGAACGCCCAGACGAGCGCGCCGATAACCAGCACGAGCGGCGTGTAAAAACCCATGTATTGATCCACAATTTTCTGGATCGGCAGCTTGGTTTTTTCGGCGGCAATAATTAATTCGCGCACGCGACCGAGCGTCGTGTCCGTTCCGGCGCGGCTGACTTTGATTTCAAGGACGCCCGTGAGATTTTGCGTTCCGGCAAAAACTTCATCGCCGACATTTTTTTCGGCGGGCAATGATTCGCCGGTGATTGTGGCTTGGTTGAACGAGCCTTGTCCGCTCAAAATAATTCCGTCCGCCGCGACATTATCGCCGGGACGGATGCGGATTGTATCGCCGACGGCCAGTTCGCTTGCGGCGATTTCTTCTTCAGTTTCCGTAGGATAGGCGTCGCGCCTGTCTCCATCTGAAAAAATTCCGCCTTGAGGCACTTCTTTTTTGAAATCAGAGACAGGCGAGACGCCTGTCCTACGAACGCGCCGCGCTTTCGTCGGAGTCAGTTTGATCAATGATTCAATTGAATCACGCGCGCCCTCGGCCGTCCGCGTTTCGATGATTTCGCCGGTGAGCATGAAGAACGCGACGACGCCCGCCGTGGTGTAGTTGCCGGACGCGAACGCGAACAGCACGGCGATGGCGACGAGTTCGTTGATGCTCAATTTGCCGCGCTGCAAATCCTTGATGGCGGTGACGACGATGGGATAGATCAAAATGACCGCGCCGATGAACGCGCTGGCGCTGGCGAGCGTCGAGCCGGATTCAAACAGCCAGTCCACGATGAAGGCGTTGAGGACGAAGACGACGCCGAGGACGGCCTGCCACAAATGGACGGTGGAATGTTCGTGGTCGTGGCCGCAGCCGCAATTGTCGTCGTGCTCGTGCTCGCTTAAAAGGGATGTGACTTGCATAAAATTTACGATTTACGATTTATGATTTGCGATTTCAAAAAACCTTTTTGCCGAGCCACTCTTTGTATTCTCTGTTTTTGCATCGCATCCATTTTCATTTTACGGAGTCGTTCCCGTTTTCGGCTGCGGCGGTTCGCGGTTCAACAGCAGGCGGTTTTCGATTTTGGTTCCGGCATCCGCAGTCGGTTCAACCCAGATTTCCGTATTGGTCAGCACCTGCCCCAGCGTCTGCATGAGCGTCATCTGCGCGAACAGGCTCCGGTTGGTTTCGTATCCCGGCAGCAGGTCGCTGAACCGTTTCGCCTCGGCGGTGATGGTGGCGACATAGTTGGTGCGGTCGGCCTCGGCCACGTCAATGATGGACACGGCCTGCGCGGCGGCGCTGTTGGTGATTTGGTTTTCGTAACTGTGCGCGCCGAGGAGTGCCTTGTTCCGGTTTTCGCGCGCCTCGGTGACCTGGTCAAAGATGTTTTTCAACTGGCGCGGCGGCACATGGTCAACGTCGCATTGCTCGATGACGATGCCAAGCTGTTCCTCGTCCGCAAGGTCGGTCACGCGTTTCTGCACGGCCTCGCGGAATTCGTTCGGGCGGGTGAGCAGGATGTCGTCCACGTTGAAGCTGGCGGCGGTGAAGAGCAGCGCGTTGTTCAGCGCGTTTTGCACCGTGTTCGACGCGGAGGCGAACCCGAAAACGTAGCGGATCGGGTCGTCAATGTGATAGCGCAGCGTCGCGCTCACATGAATGATGTTGCGGTCGGCGGTCAGGACGTAGCCGTCAATCGCCGGATTGAGCGTCGCGCCGGCGGGAATTTCCTCGCCGCTCAATTGCTGTTCCGGCGTGGTGAAATACCAGCCGATGGTCGAGGAAACAATCTGCTGCTGCGTGATGGGAATTTTTACGACTTCATCAATTGGATACGGCAGCGACCAGTGAAGCCCGGCGTTGAGCAAAGCCTTCTGGCCTTCGCCGACGGGCTTGCCGAAGCGGAGGATGACGGCCTTTTCCTGCGGGCCGACCTGGAAAAATCCCGATCCGAAAAACGCCAGCACCATGAGCAGCATCACAATTTTGACGATTACAAAACTGCTGCGCAACGCCTCGCCCAGCGCCTGTGAACCGGCGTCGTGCGTCTCCGGCGCGTCGTGGTCGTGGTCGTGGTCGTGATGTTGATGGTCGTGTTCGCTCATTTCAAAAATTTATTTTGGGAGTGCATGCGTCTCGCGTGCTGCGTCCGGCGTCGCGCCGGACGCTTGTTCGACTGTCTCAAGTTGTCCGAAAGAGAATTCGGCGCGACGCCAAATTTTACAGGCGGGACGCCCGCGCTCCCCAAATTTGCCGTGCGTTTCAAATTTGGAAAAACAACACGTCTGGCTTTGCTCCAATCAATGTCTTTGCCGTCGTTTGGAGACGCTTCGCGCACGTAAAGTTTTTTATTTTTCATTTCCATTTCATTTCGCCGGCGGATTTTTCGGCAAATTCTGGAACAAATCAAACGGCGGCGTGCGCTCGTCGAAAATCAAAGTTGACTGCTTGTTGAGCAACTGCTTGATCGCGTCAATCCGAAAAAGATAATTCGCCAGATCGGGATTTTGCTGGAAGACGGGCAGGACTTGCGCGGCGGCGGCCTGGCCTTCGCCTTCGATGCGCACGGCGTCAGCCCTGGAGTTATTGACGACCCCGGCGGCGTGCCGGTCGGCAGTGGATTTGATTTCCGATGCATCTCTTTCGCCTTCGGATTGCAGTCTGGTGATGATCTGCTGGCGGTCGGCTGTCATGCGCGCAAAAACCGTGGCGGTGACGCTTTCGGGCAATTCGATTTTTTTGAAGCCGAGAAAATCCAGCTTGATGCCGTAATTATTCGTGCTCAATTCCGCCTGCACTTCCGCCTTGATCTCGTCCTCAATCGCGTCGAACTTCAACTGCTGCGGGTCGGCGTTCACAAAATCCGACAGGTTGTGCCTCGCTATGGCCGCGTTTTGCGCGTTTCGCAATATGCCTTCCAGCGTGCGCTGCGCGGCGGGAACGGAGCCGAGAAACTTCGGGTAAAATTCCCTTGCGTCGGAAATTTCCCAGCCGGTGTAAACCGTCGCAAGCATCATCACGCTGTCCGCCGTGGGCGTCTCGCTGAACTTGTCCTCGAAATTCTGGATGCGCTTGTCGAATTTATAGACGCGCTGGACCGGCCACGGCCATTTGAAATACGCGCCCGGCTCGGTGATGTTCCGCACCGGCCTGCCGAACGTCGTGACCACGGCGACTTCCGACTGGCGCACTTGAAAGACAAACAGCAGCAGCGCAAAGATGATTATCAGCACCGCGCCGATGACAAAGGTTATCAGGTTCCGTTTCATAAAATTATTGGTTTGGCACGTTCACGTTCATAAGGTCGTCGCGGATTTTGTCCTGCAAATCAAATTGAAGGACGTCGTAAGTGTTCGTGGTGAGCAAAATATATTTGCGCGAACTGGCCGCCGCCTCGACGAACGCCTTGAAATACGCGCGCTGCTTGTAGACCGACGGCGCGGCCTCATACGCCGGGATCTGGTTCGTGAACAACGTCGCGCGCGCGAACGCCGAGACTTCCATTTGCTCCCGCGCCGCGTCCGCCACGTTCGTCGTCGTGAACGCCAGCGCGTCGGCCAGCGCGTTCGTCCTGATGGCGTCGGCCTTCGCGTTGAGAATTTTCGCGAGATACGTCTGTCCCGCGCCAACGACTTTTTCGTAATCGGCGGCAACGGTCGTCGGCGGATGAACGTCCTGCAATCCGACAAAAAGGATTTTCGCGCCCAGGTTATATTTGTCCGAGTCGGCCTGGATCCGCTCCTGCAACGTCTGCGCCGCCGCCAGCCGCGCGTGCGACAGCAAATCGCTTAAATCCACACCCGCGAGAAAATGCACCACCTCGCGCGTCGCCAAATCCGAGAGCAGGTTCGTCGGTTCGCCGTTTTTGTAAGCCCAGTCCATGACATTTGTGATCTGAAATTGAACCGGGATGCTGACGGTGATCAAACTGACCGGCGGCGCCTTCAAAGTGTCGTTCGTGTCGGCGTCTTGATCTTTAATCGTCGCCGTCGCGCGGTTGCCGACGAGAAAATTCTGCTCCTGATTGTGCGGCACGGTCCAGAGAATCACATTCTGCTCTTCTTTGCCCGCGTCCGGCGTGAAGCCGACGTAGATCGTCTGGATCTGTTCCGTGCGATGGCGGTAGGACTTGTCAACCGGCCACGGCAGTTTGAAATGCGCGCCGGCCGTCAGCGGCGGCTCGACTGGTTTTCCAAAATGTTCCAGCACGACCTGCTCGCCCGCATCAACGAACACGACGCACGTTGACAAAAATAAAACCGCCAGTTGCGCGAGGATCAACCACGCGAGATTTTTCTGGAGGAGCCGGAAAAACCACGTCTGCGAAACATTGAAGCCGAATTGATAGTCCAGCGTCTGCGCCGCCGTCGTGAACAAACTTTCCGGCTGCGCGAGCAAACCGACGATGCGGCTCTCGTAAAGCGGGCGGGAAATTTTCCCCTTGATGCGCGGACGGTAAATTTCCAGCAGCAATGTCAAAAGCATTTCCGCCGCCATCAGGCCGAGCAGCACGCACAGCGCCCGCGCCATCCAAAAATCCGTTTTCGGAAATCCGGTTTTGATCCCCGCAATCCCAAGCGCCGTGAATGCGCAGACATACGCGCCCGCGAGCAGGAAACTGGAACCCGGCCGCAGCAGCCGGTGATCGCCGAGCCGCGCAATCGTCACGGAAAACCGTCCGATCAAAAACAGCAGCAGCGCAAAAATCGCGAAGAGCGAAAGCGACGGCATCGCGCGAACGTCAACGATTCCATTTGTCGTTTTGGAAATCCAGCGCCACAGCAGCCACGCTCCGCCGGCCTGAAGCAGGAAAAGCAGGACTGCAAATCCCGGAATAAAAAACTTCTCAAATTGCTCGCGGGAACGCCTTGCCGGAAAAACTTCGGAATCTTTCGCGTCGAACAAGGCCGAGTCGCCCTTCGCGCGGGCGAGTTCGTCAATCTCCAGTTTTTCGAGCCGCTCATTTTCATCGAGCCGCATCTGGAACCAACTTGCAAATGCGACGAGCGCGCCGAGTCCGAGGAAAATTGAAGCCGCTTCTCCCGCAAGCGACTTGACGTAGCAAGTCACCGCGAACGCGGCGATGAAAATCATCACTGCGGCGAACAAATTCACCAGGCCGTTTTTCTGCGAGTTGCGTTCCATTTATTTTTCGTCAAATCGTTTTGCCGGTTCAACCATTTAACAATTCAACTTTTCACTAACTCAATTCCCGTTCTTCAAACAGCGCCGTGCCGACCGCCAGCGCCGCGCCCGCGTAACAAACCGCGTAGGCGAACGCCTTGCCGACGTAAGCCCATTGAAAAGTATTTTTGCCTGTTTCAATCGCGTCGGCGAGCCAGAAAAGCTGCCAGTTCGGGATGACGCTGTAAAGCGCCGACGCCCACCAACTGCCCGCTTGCGCCCGCGTGCCGAAGAAATAATCCGACATCAGGCCGACCAGAAAAATTGCCGAGCAGATGGCCAGCGTCGGAATCGTGTCGAACCGCGTCGAACACGCCAGCGCGACCGCCGCGAGAATCCACAGCGCGAACAAAATCAAGATTCCCGCCGGCAACAGATTCCAATTCACCACCGCGACCGTCCCCAGGCTTTCCATTTGCCGCGTGAATTGAAAAACGATGAACGCCGCGAGCGTCGTGAAAATCAGCATCGCAAAAACCGCGTCGCTCACAAACGGACGGCGCAAAAAGAAATTGCTGAAACCTGCCAGCGCGTAAGCCAGCAGAATTCCGGCGGCAAAAATCCCGATGGCCGGCAAATCGGTTTTGCCATAGGCGTCAAACGCCATGCGGCTGGCCAGCAGCACGCCAATCATATTTACATATGTCAAAACCGTGAGCGCCGCCGCGAGTCCCGCAAATTTCGCCAGCAAAAATTGCGACCGACCGACCGGCTTGGACAAAACCGCCAGCGCCGTGCCGCTGCGGATTTCCCGCGCGAGCGACGACGACGCGCTCAACACCGCGCCGAACAATCCCGACAAAAGCATCACCGCCAAAACGGAATTTTCCACCAGCTTCGGCTCGTCGCCGAACGCGAAGTAATATGGAACGGCGAGAAAAACCTCGAACAGGACGGAGCCGGTCATCAGCAGCAGAAAAATCGGCTGCCGGATCAATTCCATGAAGGCATTTACGGCGATGGTAAAAAATTGTCGCATTTAGTCGGCTTGAAGATTACAAAACCGCGTCTGAAACCGAAAGCAATCTTCGTGAGGATTGGAAACCATTTGGCGGTTTGCGTTCAAAGGAAAAAGCTTTGTTGGAAGAAAGCATTAAGCAGTGCGCTTCTTTCCCAATAAAAACCAGAGCAACGCGCCTATCAATGGAACGAGCAATATAAACAGACTCCAGATTATTTTTGATTTCGTTGGTTGCTTTGAACAGATGCAACCAATCAGCGCCGCAACCGCCAAAATTGGTATAAGATAAATCACCCACATAATCTTTTTAATTTACGCCATCGCACGGGCTATGGAATTCCACCATGCGTCATGCAGCTCGGTGAGCGGCGCGGAAAATTCTCCGCTCACTGTTTTGATCGTCAATTGGTCGCCGCCGACTTTGCCGATTTGCACCGTCGGAACGCCCATGAGTTTGGCGCGTTCGACGACTTTCACGGCGTCGAGCGCTTTGCAACTGATGACCACGCGCGATTGCGTTTCGCCGAAGAGCAGAGCGTCCAATCGTGTAGGACAGGCGTCGCGCTTGTCTCCATCTAATTCTTTTTCAGTTTGATACAGGCGCGACGCCTGTCCTACGGCGGACAAATCCACCGTCGCACCGATGAGGCGCGGCGTGTCGCGGGCGATGAGCTGGCTGATGCAGCTTTCGGCGAGCGCGACGGCGAGGCCGCCTTCGCTGCAATCGTGCGCGCTCTTCACGAGGCCGCTTTGGATCAGGCCAATGAGCGTGGTGTGCAGCGTCTTCGCGACTTCGAGGTCGCAACGCGGCGGCGAACCGTTCTTCTTGCCGTGGACGACTTGCAGATACGCGCTGCCGCCGAGACCGAAAATCGGGTCGGCTTGGTCCACCGCTTCGCCGAGCAGGATGATGGCGTCGCCCTCGTTCTTGAACCATTGCGTGGTGACGTGCTCCAGCTTTTCGATGAGGCCGACGACGGAAATCGTGGGCGTCGGGTCAATCGGACCGGCGGGGCTTTGATTGTAGAGCGAGCAGTTGCCGCCGGTGACGGGCGCGTTGAAGGCTTTGCAACCTTCCGCCAGGCCGCGAACGGATTCCTTGATCTGCCAGAACAACTCGGGCTTGAGCGGGCTGGGCATGTTGAGATTGTCCGTCGCGCCGAGCGGCAATGCGCCGGAGCAAGCCAGATTGCGGCACGCTTCGGCCACGGCGATTTTCGCGCCTTCGTAAGGATCGAGATAAACGTAACCGCCGTTGCAATCCACGGTCATGGCGATCAACTTCTCGGAAACTTTTGGGTCGCCGACCTTGGCGGCGAGTTCCGCGCTCATTACGGGCAGGGAATCCGTTTTGATGCGGATGACCGCCGCGTCGCTGCCGGGCAGGACGACCGAGCCGTCGCGCACTTGATGATCGTATTGGCGATAAACCCAATTCTTCGACGCGATGCTCGGCCACGCGAGCAGCTTCTTCAAATCTTCAGCGGGCGTCGTGGTGTCGGCGATGCCGTCGAGACGGAATGCGCGGACGTCTTTCAAATACGCGGGCTCAACCGCTTCGCGCTGATACACCGGCGATTCGTCGGCGATTTTCCGCGCGGGAATGTCCACGACAAGTTTGCCGCCGTGGCGCACCTTCATGTGGCCGGTGTCGGTGATGACGCCGATCTCGGACCACGGCAAATCCCACTTGTCGAAAATGCGTTTCACTTCCTCTTCGCGGCCTTTGTGGACGACGATGAGCATGCGCTCCTGCGATTCCGACAACATGATTTCGTAGCTGCTCATGTTCGGCGCGCGTTGCGGAACTTTATCCAATTCAATTTCAATTCCCGTTCCCGCGCGCGCGGCCATTTCGCAGGTGGAACAAGTCAAGCCCGCCGCGCCCATGTCTTGCATGCCCGCGACGCAACCGGTGGCGAGCAATTCCAGACATGCTTCGCACACGAGTTTTTCCATGAACGGATCGCCGACCTGCACCGCGCCGCGCTGTTGCTCGGCGGATTCCTCGGTCAAATCCTGGGACGCAAACGCCGCGCCTGCGAGACCGTCGCGACCCGTGGCCGGGCCGACGTAAAACACCGGATTGCCCACGCCCTTCGCCGCGCCGCGCGTGATCTGTTCATGCCGCAGCACGCCGAGGCAGAACGCGTTCACAAGCGGATTGCCTTGATACGTCTTGTCGAAATACACCTCGCCCGCAACGGTCGGGATGCCGAAACAATTTCCGTAATGCGCGATGCCGCTCACGACACCGGCAAACAGGCGGCGATTGTTGGCGAGCTCCGCCTTGGTAGTGGGACAGGCGTCCCGTCTGTCCAGTGAGGCGTTCGCAGACTCGTTCGCGCCCAAAGAATTTTGTGCGTCCAACTGGACAGGCGAGACGCCAGTCCCACTACCGTTGCCGTCCACAATCGGCCCAAACCGCAGCGAGTTCACCGCGCAAACGGGTCGCGCGCCCATCGTGAAAATATCCCGGATAATGCCGCCGACGCCGGTGGTCGCGCCCTGAAACGGCTCGACCGCGCTCGGATGGTTGTGCGACTCGATCTTAAACGCGATGGCGATGCCGTCGCCGATGTCAATGATGCCGGCGTTTTCCTCACCCGCGCCGACGAGGATTTTCGGCGACTTGGTGGGGAAGGTCTTGAGCAGCGGCTTGGTGTTTTTGTAGCTGCAATGCTCGCTCCACATCACGGAAAAGATCCCCAGCTCGGTGTAGCTCGGCGTGCGGCCGAGGATTTCCACGGCGTGGGCGTATTCTTCCGGCGTGAGGTTGTGTTTGGCAACCAACTCTGGGGTGATGGCGGGTTCGGTCATGGAAAAATTTTTAATTCAATTAAACTTTGGAGTTCGCGCGTCAATTTCCGGGCGAAGGTTGATGCCGTTAAGAATGCTGTCGGTTATATGCGTCGCGAATCGCTTTCAGAAGTTCGTTAGAACGCGATTCATACTTGGCAAATTCCTTGATGTTATCCCGCTTAACGTGAAGCTGGCCTTCGCCAACATTGCCCCGATGTTGACCCGTTGAGTAGTAACGATTCTCGGAAACTTCTTTGGATGACAAAACCCAGTAGCGAATTTTGTCACGCCAAACTCCCATCCAAATAAACACATCGCAACAGGCTGGTTTGACCTGTTGAAAATTCATGTCAAAGTCTTTTGGAGAATCGTCAGCCAGCGCCTTTACATAAAGCGGTTCACTGCTATCGAAATCCACTGCACGCGATGCTTTGACTTCAATTTTAATTTTCCCGTCCAATAAAAAATCATATTCGCCAGAATAGTGTTTATCGTGCTTCTTGTGAGGTTTCTGCATGTCAGGAACTAACTCCGACAAATGACCCTGTGCCCATGCTTCACCAAAACCTCGCGGCGCGCTGATTTCAAAAATGTAGAGAAACCGGTTTCTTGAAATGTAGGAATCTCGGAGTTCCAAATACTCTTCAAACGTCAGCTTGTCTGCGCCCAGCAACGCCGAAATCATGTATTCGTAATCGTTGAACGGATATACAGAAACCAGACTTTCCAATTTCGCGTGGAATTCATCTTCATTGGGCAGCGTTTTGACGAGTTGATCCAATTCTTGTTTGAGCTTTTCCATAATAATCAAAGCAGAACTGCTTGGGCTGGTTGCTCCCTTCGAGAGTGTTTGGAACTCGGCAAAATCTCTGAACCCTGCTTTTCAAGAGATGTCTGGCTTGCCAAATCTTGTTCCTCTTGTGTCGGCTCAAATTGAATATCAATTTCATCCTCAAAAGAGTGGCCATTTTGCCAGCCAAGTTCACCCGTTGCGCGATAATGCTCAAGCCGGCGAATGGCAATTTCACAAAACACTGGATCAATATCCACCGTGTAGCATCGCCGCTTCAACACCTCACAGGACAATAGCGTAGTTCCAGAATGGGAGAAAAAATCAACCACAAGCTGTCCGGGGTTGGAAGATGCCCTGACAATTCGGTCAATGCACTTCATGGGTTTTTGCGCATAACAGCCGCTGACATTTTCGGTCATGCGATAAAACACTTGCTGAATATCAACCCACACATTGCCCGCCCGAATATTTTCCGATTTGCTGCGTTCAAAATTATCAGTGACCTTGCCATTGATTTCTTTGTAGTAACCGCGAAGGATTTTGGGAATGTCTGTGTATTCAGCCTCCACGTTGAAAATTGGATTTCCTTTTGTGTAGTAAAGCAGCTCCTGCCTGACCGCCATCCAGTTTTTTTGCGTTCCGTATCCACGCTGATTTCGCATCGTGATGAAGCTTCTGGTTTTGATGTCAAACTCACGCATCATCATCATGAAATCAGGTAGCGGTTGAAAACCATTTCGCTGGTCAGCCCCAAGCCAGGCATAAAATGAAGCATCCGAAGCCATCCAATCCAAAGTGTTTTTTACCCACTGTTTGCACCACTTGATAAACTCACCAACGCCTCGCTCTTCAAAAGCGACAAGGTTATATGGCGGATCATGTATGGCCAAGCTCGCCCTGTCTCCATCCATCAATTTTGAAACCTGTTTTGCATCTGCCGCATCGAGACAACCAATCTTGTGGCCAGAAACCGGGTCAGTCCAAATCTCGCCAAGCCCAAGCCGGCAATGCGGCAACAGCAACTCCCGCAAATCGGGTCGTTGATCTAATCGGGGTAGCGGATTGTTTTTCATTTAATTTAAGATGCAACTTTCACGCCGCTGCCGCGACGGTTTTGTTTTTGAGCGCGGCGAAGATGCTTTCGAAAATCCATTTGTCGTCGTCGCTGCCGAGCAGCGGTTCGCAAGCACGTCCGGGATTGGGCATGGGCTGGAGAAGTTGTTTCACGCTGCTACTTCCACTTCGCGGATTTCGCTCGGCTGCGGAATCGGTTCGCCGCGTTCGCGCATATCTTCAATGTGCATTTCCAATGCTTCCTTCATCAGCACGAGGGTTTCCCGCTCGGTGTCCGCCGCCGCGACGCAGCCCGGAAAATCCGGCGCGTAGGCACTGAAATTTTTCGGACCGTGTTCGATGATGATCGTGTAGCGCATAGTCATTTGAGTCCTGCCTGCCGCAAGATACTGTTTAATGTTTTCGGATGCAAATCCTGTCCGGGCTGGCCCGCAATCGTCACCGTGCCGGGCTTCGTCGCGTGATGATACTGGCGATGGCTGCCGCGCGTGCGCACATGAAACCAGCCGTCGTCTTCAATCTGCCGGATGATTTCCCGGATTTTCATCTGAGAAAATTTACGCCGCCTTCGCCGCCGTTTTGTTTTGCAACGTGGCGAAGATGCTTTCGAAAATCCATTTGCCGGCGTCGCTGCCGAGGAGCGGTTCGCAGGCGCGTTCGGGATGCGGCATCATGCCGGCCACGTTGCGCTGAAGTTTTCGTATCTGTGCAAAAAGCATAAATCTTTTTGAAGGGTAACAGCACCAACTTGTTTGTTCAAGCAAACCAGGCTTTTTTTGCCGCGCTTGACATTGTTTGTGGAAAAGGGATAGTCAGGAATTATGTTTTATTCGAATCTGTCAGGCATGGGTCTGGCCACAAAAAAAGGCCAGGAGGCGTATGACGTGGACGAGGCGCGGGCTGATGCGGGCGAGGCGAAGTCCGAGGCCGATGTTTTGAAGCATGACATTGACCGGTTGATGATGATCACCGAGGCGCTCTGGACGTTTCTGAAAAAAGAGCACGGCTATTCGGATGATGATCTGGCCAAGGTGGTCGGCGACATTGACCTGCGGAACAGCGGGGCCGACAAGAATGCGCAGGAGAAATGCCCGACCTGCGGACGGATGGTGTCGGCTCATCGCAAACTATGCCTTTACTGCGGCAGTCCGGTTCCGGAAAGCCTGTTTGAGCCGTGAACTTCCTGCGGACGGCTGCTGTCGGAGCTTGAAATTATTTTCAGACGGAAATTGTTTTTCGTTTCCGGAAACCAACTTGCGTTTTCTTGAATTTGATTTACGGATTCGGAGTCGCGGGCGGTTTTGTCGCAGCGGCACTTCATAGGGAAGGTCAGGTCATTGCGAGAGAGACAAAGAGCTCGTGGAAACAAGTTATTCTCCGGCGCGAATTGACACGCGCGGCCAATTTTGAGGAAATGTCGCGCAATCCAAACACCATGACGACGCCAAACAAGACCATCTCGACCGAATCGCTGCAACACGAAGGCAAGACGTTCCCGCCGTTGCCGGAAGTCGTCAAACGCGCGCTGCTCAATGCCGCGCAGTTTAATTCGCTTTATGAACGTTCCCTCCGCAAGCCGGACAAGTTCTGGCTGGAACAGGCGCGCACGCTCGAATGGTTCAAGCCGCCCACCGTCGCCCGAAAATTCACATGGAACACCGACGCTCGCATCATCAAGCACACTTGGTTCGAGGACGGCGAGCTGAACTTGAGCGTCAACTGCCTCGACCGCCACCTGAAAATCCGCGGCAACCAGACCGCCATCATCTGGCAGGGCGAACCGGAAGAGGATGTCAAAAAAATTTCCTACGCGGAGTTGCACGCGGAAGTCTGCAAGTTCGCCAACGCGCTCAAATCGCTCGATGTCAAGAAGGGCGACCGCGTGGCGATTTACCTTCCGATGATCTCCGAGGCCGCCGCCGTGATGCTTGCCTGCACGCGCATCGGCGCCATCCATTCCATCGTGTTCGGCGGGTTCAGCGCGGATTCGCTGTCCGACCGCATCAACGATTCCACCTGCAAACTGCTCGTCACGGCGAACGTCTCGTTGCGCGGCGGAAAAATCATCCCGCTCAAGGCCATCGCCGACGAGGCATTGAAAAAAACTCCGGGCATCGAGCACGTCGTCGTCATCAAGCGCAACGACGAGCCGTGCAATTTCGTCGCCGGGCGCGACGTGTGGTATCACGACTTGATGGCGAAGGCTTCCGCCGATTGTCCGCCGGAAAAGATGAACGCCGAGGATTTTCTGTTCATCCTTTACACGTCCGGCTCGACCGGCAAGCCGAAGGGCGTGGTTCACAGCACCGCCGGTTACCTGCTCTGGAGCGCGCTCACACATAGATACGTTTTTGATATTCACGACGACGACGTTTACTTCTGCACCGCCGACATCGGCTGGGTCACCGGCCACAGCTACGTCGTTTATGGCCCGCTCTGCAACGGCGGCACGACGCTGATGTTCGAGGGCATACCGACTTGGCCCGACGCCGGACGTTTTTGGCGCATCGTCGAAAAATTCAAAGTCACTTCGTTTTACACCGCGCCCACGGCCATCCGCGCGCTCATCCGTCTCGGCGATGAATGGCCGAACAAACACGATTTAACTTCGTTGCGCGTCCTCGGCACGGTTGGCGAACCCATCAATCCCGAAGCGTGGATGTGGTATCACAAACACATCGGCCGCGAGCGTTGCCCCATCGTGGACACCTGGTGGCAGACCGAGACCGGCGGACATTTGATCACGCCGCTGCCCGGCGTCAATAGGCTCAAACCCGGCAGCGCGAGCCGACCGTTTTTCGGGGTTGAACCCGTTGTCCTCCGCGATGACGGCACCGAATGCGCGCCGAACGAAGGCGGCAAGCTTTGCATTAAAAAACCCTGGCCCGGCATCATGCGCACGACATGGGGTGATCACGACCGTTTCGTCAACACCTACTTCTCCACGTTCAAGAACATGTATTTCACCGGCGACGGCTGCCGCGTGGACGCCGACGGCGATTACTGGCTGCTGGGCCGGGTGGACGACGTGGTGAACGTCTCCGGCCATCGCATCGGCACGGCGGAAGTCGAGAGCGCGCTCGTGAGCCATCCGAAGGTGGCCGAAGCCGCCGTCGCGCCCATGCCGCACGACATCAAAGGCCAGGCGCTCTATGCCTTCGTGACGTTGAAGGATGGAATTGCCGAGAGCGAAGAATTGAAAAAGGAACTCGCACTGCACGTCCGCAAGGAAATTGGCGCGATCGCCGTGCCGGACAATATCCAGTTTGCGCCCGGCCTGCCGAAAACTCGCAGCGGCAAAATCATGCGCCGCATCCTGCGGAAAATTGCCGAAAATCAAACCGACCAAATCGGCGATGTCTCCACGCTCGCTGATCCAGCCGTCGTTGAATCGCTGGTCAAAGGGAAGCAGTAATTCGCAATACATTTCTTGCGCGCCGCCACAAAAAATATTACAGTCGCCCGTAATGAAATTTGCGCTGGCGATTTTTACTTATTTGTTGATGGCCTTGATTTTGGGCGCGGGAATCCTTCTGACCGTCGCGGGCAAGCCGTTGCTGCTCATCGTCGCGGTCATCGCATTCGTCGTCGCGTTCGGCAAGCTCGGCTGCATGACACACTGAATTTTTCCGGCTCGCGAGGACGCTCGCCCCACCGATTTTTATTTCTGCGGCACTGGAAATTTCTTCTGCATCGCCGCCAGAATCTGCGCCCAAATCTGGCTGGTGTTACTTTTGGCTCCTGCCGCGATACCCGTGGCATAGGCCGTGGCCGGCGACGTTCCTTGGACAATGTAAGCCTGATTACCAAGGTAAATCACGCTGTCACCCGGCAACGCCAGGGAGGTTCCCGCGCCGTAATTCGAGTAGGGCGCCAGTTGGCCGCCTTGCGTGGCGGCCACGGCGATGACGCCAGGATCCGCCGCCGGAGAGTCCACGGTGTTTTCTCCGCTGTTTCCCGTCGCCGCAAAAATGATAATGCCTTTGGCCAGCACCTGGTTGACATAGTCGTCGAGAACGGGACTGTCGGTCGTGCCGCCGAGGCTCAAGTTGATGATGTTCGCACCGCCATTCACAGCCGCTTGGAGACCCAGAATCAAGTTCCAACTTGTCGTCGTTTCGCTGTTGCCATAAATGTCCACAGACAGAATCTGCGCGGAAGTGCTGCCGCCTTGCGTAGCCATGCCTTCAATAATCGTCTGGAACATACTATAAGCGTGCGTTGGGTCAGTGCTACTCAAGTTCGCGTCGCCAGCGACGGAAATTTTCTTGAGCAAAAATTTGCTAAGATCGGAATCAGGCGATTGCATAGCAGTGTCCACCATTCCGACGATGACCCGGCCGGAACTGGGCGGTGGATTGAGCGCGAGCGAGACGGGACCGACGGGCGCGTTGGCCAGCATTTGCGGCGTGGCCGGCGGATCGTAAATGTAATTGTAATCCACATCCGCCACATCGGAATTATTTTTCAATTCGCCGAGCGCCGCGTCGGTTGCGGTCGCGTCGGCGAACTGCAAACGGTAAATGCCGAGCTTGTCAATGCGACCGGTGATTTTTGCGCCGAGGGATTTTGCGAGCGCGTCAATGTCCGTGCCGGGCTTGACGCGGACGAGCAGTTCATTGGCGACGCGGCGCGGAGTTGCCTTGGCGATGCTCACCGGCTTCGTCGCGTTCTGCATCGTCGTGCGGAAAACGTAGAGGCGCGCGGACGCATTGGTCTGCGGCAGCAGCGCGAAGTTCAGGTCGCCGAGCAGCATTTTCAGCGCCTCGCCGGATGGCAGGTCTTTGAACTTGGTGGAGGCGTTCCGTTCCACGTCCGGCTCGACAAAAATGCGCCAGCCCGTCTGCCGCCCGATGTCTTCAAGCAGCGGCAGGAGCGGCTCGCCATGCAAGGCGGCGCTGACCCGGCCGGTTGCGGTCTGCCAAACGAGGGAGTTGGTTTGTGCGCCCGCGCTCAAAGTTGCCGCAAGCGACAGACAAAATAAAAGTTGGCGAATTTTGGACATTGGCTTGACTGACGATTGGAAAGCGAGAACGGTCAAACCGTTCACTTATTTTCCACCGTCACCGTTTTCACCCAGGTTTGATTGTCGAGATACCAGCGGATCGTTTCGCGGATGCCGTCTTCAAATCTGTGCGCGGGCGTCCAGCCAAGCTCGCGCTGAATCTTCGTCGCGTCAATGGCATAACGGCGGTCGTGCCCAAGCCGGTCCTTGACAAATGAAATCAACCTGCGCGAATTGCCGCCGAGCTGCGGCGCAAATTCGTCAATCGTGCCGCAAATCAATTCCACAATTTTAATGTTTGCCCATTCGTTGTGGCCGCCGATGTTGTAAGTCTCGCCGGATTTTCCCTTTTGCAAAACCGTCCACAACGCCTCCGCGTGGTCGCGGACGTAAAGCCAGTCGCGCACGTTCATGCCGTCGCCGTAAACCGGAACATTTTTGCGCGCCAGCACGCTTTGAATGACGACGGGAATCAGCTTTTCGGGAAATTGAAACGGGCCGTAGTTGTTGGAGCAATTCGTAATGACCGTCGGCAAACCGTAAGTGTGATGATACGCGCGGACGAGAAAATCGGACGATGCCTTGCTCGCGGAATACGGCGAGTTCGGCGCGTAAGGCGTGGTCTCGGTGAACAATCCAGTCGCGCCGAGCGAGCCATAAACTTCATCGGTGGAAACATGATGAAAGCGAAAGGACTTTGGACTTTGGACTTTGGACTTTGGACTCAACCAGCATTCGCGACACGCTTCAAGCAGATTGAACGTGCCAGTTATGTTCGTTGAAATGAAATCGCCCGGACCTGAAATCGAGCGGTCCACATGTGATTCCGCCGCGAGGTGCATGACGTGCGTAATTTCATGCTGCTGAATGACGCGAAATGTTCCGGCCTTGTCGCGCAAGTCCACCTTCTCGAAAACATATTTCGGATGGTGCGCGACCTTCGTCAGGTTTTCCAGCCTCCCGGCATAGGTCAGGCAGTCGAGATTGACGAGCTTCGACACGCGCGCGTCGTCAATGACGTGGTGGATCAAATTGGAGCCGATGAAGCCCGCGCCGCCTGTAATTAGTAAATTCATTTTCTTTAACCATGGATGGACACGGATGAAACACAGATAAAGGCGAAGCGTGTCTGAAATCTGTGAAAATCTGTGTCCATCTGTGGCTTAATTTTCGGGTTTCCAGTTTTGCAACGAATCTTCCAGCGCTTCCTCGACGCCGCGAATTTTCACGCCCGTCGCCAGCAATTTGGAAACATCCAGCACGCAGTTCGAGCGCGGCGTCTTGACCGCAATTTTGTAAAATTCCGCATCGCTCGCCCAGAATTCAAATTTCCTCGCCGGCTTGAGGATTTTCTCAATCTGCTCCACGACGTGTTTGGTGGTGACAAAGCCAGGATTCGTCACGTTGTAAATGCCAAATGGCGCGCGCAATTCCCACAAGTCAAGACACGCCTTCACAAAATCCGCGCGATGTGAAATGGAATTCACGTTGTCGTAAACCTTCGCGTAACGCTGCACCTTGCTCAAATAATTCCGCGCGTTGTCAAACTCATCGAACGGAATCCGCAGACGCCAGACGTAGCTTTGACCAATGTTGGCAATGGCTTCCTCGCCCAGCGCCTTCGTGCCGCTGTAAAAACTGCATGGCTGGTCGCGAAAGGAAAAATTGGGCACATCCGTCTCGGTGAAGCCGTGGATTTTGTCCGGCGATGTCTCCACCAACGCGTGCAATTCCGGTTTCGTCAAATCCTTTTCAACGCTGGCTTTCCCATTGATCACGATTTTTGCGCCGGAATAAATGCAGCCGCTGGAAACGTGTCCCCATGGAATTTCGGCCGCCGCGCACGCGTGGACGATGGTCTGTGGCAGCAAAGTATTTCCCACGAGCGTGCCCGCCTTGTCCATCTCGCAGGCGTCCACATTCGGCTTGCCCGTGTAACCGGCGGCGTTGATGACGAACGCCGGCTTTTTTGTTTTGAGAAATTCCAGCAGCACATCGAACTGGGTGTAATCCGCCTGCTTGCGCGACAATGAAATAAAATCCGTGTTCCGCCGCCGCAATTCTTTTGCAAATGCTTCGCCGATGTAGCCGGATGCGCCGAGAAGTAAAATCATAATTTATTTCAGTCGTTTCGCCTCGGCCACAACTTCGGCGAGATAATCGCGGTATTCACAATTGGGAATTTTGCCGACGAGTTCGCCCAGTTGCGCGAGCGAGACGAAACCCTGCCGGAACGCCGCTTCCTCCGGGCAGCCGATCTTGATGCCCGCGCGCTTTTCAATCGTCTGCACATACGCGCTCGCCTCGTGCAGGCTGCTGCTCGTGCCGGCATCCAGCCACGCGAAGCCGCGCGCCAGCCGCTGCACGCGCAATGCGCCGCGCCGCAGATACTTGACATTGACCGCCGTGATTTCCAGTTCGCCGCGCGCGGACGGCTTCAACGCCTTCGAGATGGCCACGACTTCGTTGTCGTAAATGTAAAGTCCCGGAACGGCGTAATTGCTCTTGGGTGCTTTCGGTTTTTCCTCGATGGAAACGGCCTTCCCGTCGGCATCAAACTCAACGACTCCGTAACGTTCCGGATCGTGAACGTGATAACCGAAAATCGTCGCGCCGGATTTGAAGTCGGCAAACGCGCGATGAAAGGCGTCGTCGCCGTAAAAAATGTTGTCGCCCAAAATCAGCGTTACGTTGTCCCTGCCGATGAAACTTTCCGCGATGAGAAACGCCTGCGCGATGCCGGCGGGTCTGGCCTGCTCGCGATAATCAATCGTCACGCCGAAACGCGAACCGTCGCCGAGCAGTTGCTGGAATCGCGACAGATCGTGCGGCGTGGAGATCAGGCAGATTTCGCGGATGCCGCCCTCGATGAGCGTCGTGAGCGGATAATAAACCATCGGCTTGTCAAAAACCGGCTGAAGCTGTTTGCTCGCGACGAGCGTGAGCGGATACAGCCGCGACCCGGCGCCGCCGGCGAGGATGATGCCTTTCATTTACCGACAGCGTAAAGATTCCGCGCGGAAATTGAAATGCGAAACTGATTTGTAGCTTCAATGATTTGGCTGTGCAGGAACTCCATTCTTGGCGAACGGCATTTCATCATCGGAATGGATGCGGTTTCCAGCCGGATCAACAGTTGTGACAGTGATAAAAACCAGCAATTCCTTATTTTCAACATTTTGTTTCGCATCCACTTTTTTCCCGCCAACAGTAACTTCACTGTGCAGGTTTCCCAGAACAACCGTCTGACCATCCCATAAATCCATGTTCGCGCTGGCCTGTCGAACGTTAAATCTTGGCAAAGCCACCGGCGCGTTTGTTCTTTCACCAGTCGCGTTGAAAGCAGTAGTCGAATTGGTTGTTTTGTCATAGCCCAAAAATTCCGTGTCGGAGGCTGTGACTGTCAGATTAATCGTGTAGCCGTCGGACAAGACATAAGCAACCGTGTCCAAAACCGGCCCGGTCTCCACTTGTTCTACTTGAGGCATGATTGTCGAATTGGTTGTATCATTTTCCTGATAGTTTTCATTTGTGATGACATTTATTATTTTTGTCGCCCGCATTTGCATTTGTCTTCCGCTGGATGTGGTTCCTGCCGGTTCGCCCAGTATTTTAGCGCCGGGACGATTTTCCAAGGCGTGAAGCACGTTGCGGAAATTAGGATATGTCAAAATTCCCGTGAGCGTGGCAATCGCCGGGGCGGAATTTGACAATCCGCCGATGGTGGGAGTCGCGTTGCCAGGAAAAGCGCCCAGCGGATTGGCCGCCGAAACCGGCACGGCGGGCGACGAAGAACCGCCGCCTTTGCCAGCCACATTATTGCTTGCATTAAATTGTCCCAGATACCAGTCAAAGCCGCTCGCTTTATCATCCTCCTGCGCTACTTCAATAAACCGCGCCTTGATGTGGATTTGCAGCGGGACTTGGTTGAGTGCTTGAATGGCGCGTTCAATCAGATCCAAGTCCGGATCCGTCGCCCTTACAAAAAGCAAACCCAGTTTGTCATTGTAGAAAACTGACTTGCCTTTGGGTGATTCCAAATCCACTCCCAATTTGCTGAAAAAACTTCTGGTCATCATTGAAGCATTAGTGGTTTGCAAGCCAGTGGCTTTTTTCAAAACGGAAACGAATACTAATTCGTTCACCTTGAACGCCCGCTCAAAAAGGTTGGTCGAATCTTCAGCCTTAATCGCACCCCACTGACTGACGAATCGCCTGTCAGAGGCTTCAATATCCTTTTGCGGGAATCCATTTAGCTTCAGCATCACACGATTCACCAGCGCCACTTGTTCCTTGGGGCCTCGCACCAGCAAAATTCCATTATCCATGTATAAATAAACCGTCGGCGGCATTTTCACGCCTGCATCTTGAAGAATCTTCTTCAATTTGTTCCCATCCATCAAGTCGTTAATTTTGAACGGCACCGTAATCCAGTCATGAACAGTGTTCGTGTTGTTTGAAAGATCGGTCGCTGTGGAAATGATTGAATTCGTCTGATTCAAATTTTCACTAACGTCCGTGACGGCCACCAAAACCGAATCGGTCGTTTTCTCCGGCGCTCCGCCCATCGGCACGGCGACGGCGGTGAACGCCATGATTCCGAACAGCGAAACCAGCGTCAGCCCGGCTTTTCGCGGCGGACGGAAATCCACCAGCCGTTCAATGCGCTGTCGCAACGCGTGGCGCGATTCCAAAATTCCTACCAGACCGAGGCCCGCCAGCGGACGGTTTAGCGCCAGCTTCGCCACTTCCAGCAGCGTCGGCGCGTAAGATTCCGATTCGTCGCGCAGCGTCAGCATCACGGCGTCGTCCACCGCTTCCTCGCGCACGCGACGGATGCGCGCGTTCGCCAGCCAGACCAGCGGATGCCACCAGTAAAAAATCTGGAGCAACGCCTGCAAAAAATTCACCCACACATCGCGACGGCGCAGATGAATCAATTCATGCACCAGCACCGCGCGCAATTGTTCGTCCGAGAAATTTTCCACGAGCGATTGCGGAATCAGAATCGCCGGTTGAAATAGTCCGCAAACGGCGGGCGACATTGAGTTCGTCGTCAACTTCACCTGCACTTTGAATTTCATGCCGGCGATTTTTTTTGCTTCGTCGGCAAGCGCGGCCAATCGTTCGGAAGTTTGTGCACGACGGACTTGCCGCGTGATCTGCCACCAGCGCACCAAGAGCCAGACGAGCAATGCCGCGCTGATTGCAGTGGAAATCATCAATAACCATGCGGCCAAATTCATCACCGGCTTTGGCGGAACAAAGGCTGGCGGCGAGATTTGCGGAATTTGCGGCAATCCCGAATTGTCATAAGTGACGGTGTAATGTGTTTCATGCCTGGCAACGATTGGCGGCGAAGCTTTGTGCAACCACCAGGCCGGGCTTGTCGGCAGCGCCAGCGTCGGCGGCACACAAAGTTTCACGAGCAGAATCAGCCACAACGAATAGCGAACCGAAGCCCGCACCTTGCGCCGGAACAAAAGCTCAAACGCAATCAAAACCAGAATGAGCAGGCTCGATTGCCAGAGCATCGGCCACACGAAGTTCAAAAAATTTCCGCCCGACTGATTTAAGATTTCGATGAATGAATTCATGTCGCGCCTTTCTGATTATTTTTTAGCCGATTTTTTCTTCGCCTTGATGAGCGATTCGAGTTCCGCCAGTTCTTCTGCGTTCAAATCCTTGCTCTCCAGAAGACATTGCACCATCGGCGTGAGCGCGCCGTTGAAGGCGTGCTTGAGCGCGTAAAACAATTCGCCGTGCTGCGCCTGCGCGCGGGTGACGGCGGACTGGTAAATGGTCAGCTTGCCCTCCTTCTTCGCCTTGAGCACACCCTTGGCGACCATGCGGTCCATCAGCGTGCGCACGGTCGAGTAATGCCAGCCGGTCGGCTTGAACAGTTTTTCCCGGATGGCGGGCGCGGTGCAGGGTTCGGTTTCCCAAACGGCCTTGATGACGGACCATTCGGCCTTGGTAAGTTCAATGTCGGGTTTGGACACGACGCGACTATCTTTACAATTGTAGATGATGTCAAGCTGATAATTTACAGGTGTAAATTATGCCTGAAGCGAGTTGGCCTAACCCGGTGGCGCGACGGTCACGGCTTCCAGATCATGTCCGCGACGGTTTTGCCGGCGGGGATGAACGGGATGACGTGCGTGCTGTAAGGCGTTATGACGTCGAGGACGTAAGGTTCGTCGGCATCAAGCATCCGCTGGATGGCGGCGCGCAAATCCTTTTTGAACATCACGCGCTCGCATTTCACGTTGAAGGAATTGCAGACGCGCACGTAGTCGGGATAAATCTCCGGGCGATGGTCGGGGTCGCCAAGATAAGTATGCCCACGGTTGCCGCCGTAGAAGTTGTCCTCCCACTGCACGACCATGCCGAGATGCTGGTTGTTCAGGATGATGGCCTTGGCGGCGATCTTCTCGATGTGCGCGGTTGCGAGTTCCTGGATGTTCATCAGGAACGAGCCGTCGCATTCATCAACACGATTGCCGTTTTCAAAAACAAACCTTTTTGCAGACAACTCCAATTTGCGTTATCTACAACCCCCGTAATTTTTCTTTCGAGTTTGCTATGTTGTTACCTGAAACTTGCTGAAACGATTGGAATAAAGATAAGCGAGAAAACCAACAAATCAACCAACAGAAGCC
>Ga0207933_1000701_pt1 | contig 29942 bp, 25 predicted proteins | sample NGESurdeep092012_4_FD_184488 | JGI IMG/M metagenome (GOLD analysis project Ga0207933, IMG submission 184488) | Arctic peat soil microbial communities from Barrow, Alaska - NGEE Surface sample F53-3 deep-092012 (SPAdes) | ecosystem: Environmental > Terrestrial > Soil > Wetlands > Peat ... | reverse complement strand
ATCTGGGACGGAGCGTTCCACGAGATCCCGCTCAAGGAGGCCCACGCCTGGACCCGCGAGGGCTGCAAGTCGTGTCCCGACTTCGCCGCCGAGCACGCCGACATCTCCACCGGTGGGATCGGGGCGTTCAGCGACTGGACCCTGACCCTGGTCCGCACGGACATCGGGCGGGAGCTGATCGAGGGCATGATCGCCGGTGGAGCCATCGAGACCCGACCGGGCGACGACGATCCCGGGGCCATCGCCCTGCTCCAGCGGTTGGCCCGGGTCAGCCGGAAGCGCTGGCCCGAGACGGCGGTGCCCATGCCCCGTCGACTGCCCGACCCCGCCTGACGCCGGCCGTAGGGGTACCGGCCCGTGGTGCCGGACCGGAGTGCCGGGGTGCGGTGGCGGCGCCCGGGCACCGGGCGGCACGGCTGGGCGGCGTGCCGGCGGCATGAAAGCCCGGTCTTGCGTGAAATTCTCGTAATAATCGTTCGTTTGGGACCAAAGGCCCTGATCCCCAAGGGGTCCTGGCCGTAGCCTGACCATGAGGGGCGAGGCAGGATCCGCTGACCTACTGGCCCCGGTGAAGCCCCTCCGGAGGGGCTTCCACCACGATCGGGAGGGTCATCAGCTTGTTCGCCGCCTTAGGACGGTTCACCGTGCGGTACCGCTGGCCCATCATCGCCGGCTGGATCGTGGCCACCACCCTGCTGGCGCTGTGCCTCCCGTCGCTGTCCAGCGTGGAGAAGTCCTCCAACTCGCAGTTCCTCCCGTCGACCGCGGCCAGCGTCCGGGCCGACCGGCTGGCCACGCCCTTCAACCCCCGGACCACCTCGACGGTCACCTTGGTGGCCTCCGCCGGACCGGCCACGGCCCGGAGCACGACCCAGGCCACCGATCAGACTCCGGTCCGACCGGCGCTGACCGGGCCCGACAACTCTGCCATCGCGCGCGTCGAGCAGGCCATGCGCTCCATCCCCGGGGTGACCGCGGTGGTGGACCAGGGCACCTCGGCCGACGGTCAGGCCCATCGGGCCATGGTCGAGCTGGCCGTCGCTCCGGGATCCACCGACAAGGCCGCCGTGGACACCGTCGCCGGGCTCCGCTCCACCTTCGCCACCGTGGGGGCCCCGGCGGGCCTCGACCTCCACCTCACCGGGGGCGTGGCCGCTGCCGTGGACCGGCAGAGTGAGAACGGCCACACTCAGACCCTCACCGAGCTGCTCTCGGTGCTGTTCATCCTGGTGCTGCTCTTCCTCACCTTCCGGGCCCTGCTGGCCCCGTTCGTGGCCCTCCTCCCCTCGGTGGTGGCCATGTTCGCTGCCGGCCCGGTCATCGCCGCCTCCACCCACCTCGGCGTGCAGGTCTCCGACCTCACCCCGATCCTCCTCACCGTGGTCCTGCTCGGAGCTGGGACCGACTACGGGCTGTTCCTCATATTCAGGGTCAGGGAGGAGCTCCGGAGAGGCAAGCCGGTCCACGAGGCGGTCTCCTTCTCCCTGTGCAAGGTGGGCGAGTCGATCACCTTCTCCGGGCTCACCGTGGTGGGGGCCTTGGCCACCGTGGTGGTGGCCACCTTCGGTCTCTACCAGGGCCTCGGCCCGGCGCTGGCCATCGGGATCGCCGTGGCGCTGTTGGCCAACCTGACCCTGCTGCCTGCCCTGCTGGCCGTGCTCGGGCGCAGTGTCTTCTGGCCCCGGATCCCCACCGAGGGCCAGCGGAGCGGTGGGACGTGGGGCCGGATCGCCGGCAAGGTGGTGGGCCGACCGGTCCTGACCCTGGTCATCGGCCTGGTCATCTTCGGTGGGCTGGCCCTGTCCATGCTGGCCTACGCTCCGTCGGGCTTCGGCGACCCGCCCGCCCCGGCCAGCTCCGATTCGGGGCAGGGCCAGGCCGTGCTTGACACCGCCTTCCCCACCTCCGACTCCGATCCCACCAGCGTGTTGTTCCGGCTGCCCACCCCGGTGTGGAACGAACCCCAAGTCCTGACCACCGCCCTGCACGGCCTCCAGCGGTCAGGACAGTTCAGCGCCGTGACCAGCGCCCTCGACCCCGACGGGGTGAGCGTCTCCGCCTCGGCCCTGGCCGACGCCCACCGGCAGTTGGCCCACTTCGGGCCGGCGGCCCAGCTGCCCGTCACCGCGCCCACCGGGGTGACCCTGGCCCCGTCCGTCTACGACGCCTACAAGGCCTCGCCCCAGTTCATCAGTGCCGACGGGACGACCGTGCAGTACCTCACGTCCCTGCGGGCCGGCAGCTCGACCAGCACGGTGGCCGCCGACGCCGTACCCGCCGTGCGTTCGGCCGTGGCCCAGGTGGCCCGAGAGGTGGGCGCCACGTCGTCGGGGGTGGCCGGCTACGCCCCGGTCGCCTCGGATGTGGGCTCCATCTCGGAGAACGATCTGATTCGGATCATCCCCATCGTCATGATCGTCCTGGCCCTGCTGCTGGCCATTGTCCTGCGCAGCCTGGTGGCGCCCCTCTACCTGGTGGTGAGCGTCGGCCTCTCCTATCTGGCCTCACTGGGTCTGGCCGTGCTGGTCTTCGAGTTGATCGGGGGGCAGGACGGCATCAACTTCGTGCTCCCCTTCTTCATGTTCATCTTCATCATGGCGCTGGGCCAGGACTACAACATCCTGGTCATGACCCGCATCCGCGAGGAGGCCCACCACGCCCCCATCCGGGTGGCAGTCCGTCGGGCCGTGGAGGCCACTGGGACCACGGTGACCTCGGCCGGACTCATTCTGGCGGGAACCTTCGGGGTGCTGACCGCCACCGGCGGCACCCAGGTCCAGGAGATCGGCCTCGGGCTGGCCGCCGGCATCCTCCTCGACACGTTCTTCGTCCGCACCCTGCTGGTCCCCTCGGTGGTCGTGCTCCTGGGCCGTTGGAACTGGTGGCCCTCCGCGCTCTCCCACGAGGACCACAGCCACGACGGGGTCCTCCCCGACCCGGGCCAGGACGGGCGGGACGGGACGGACGACGGACCCGGCGGCCGGAGTGGACCCGACGGACCCGGCGATGTCGGTCCGTGCCCGGCGGGACTGGCGCTCGAGCCGGACCCGGCCGACCGAGCCCTGGTCGGAGCCGGCGTCGGCGTGGGGGGCGGGGTCGGATCCTCCGACTGAGTCGGGCGCCGGCCGGTCCGACGCTCGCCCTCCCCCGGGGCGGGGGCCGGGCGGTCAGGCCCCGGCGGCGACAGAGTACGGTGAACGGGCGTGGCCAGCCGAAAGACTCCTCCTCAACGACCCACGGTGGTCCTCCTGGTCCGCCACGGCAAGACGCCGACCACGGGCAAGGTCCTCCCGGGCCGGGCCGGTGGTCTCCACCTGTCCGACGAGGGCAAGGCCCAGGCCGAGGCGGTGGCCGGACGGATCGCCGACCTGGTGGGAACCGACCGGCCGGGACCGGTGGCCGTCTACGCCTCTCCACTCGAGCGGACAGCCGAGACGGCCAAGCCCATCGCCCGGAAGCTCGGTCTGCGGGTCCGCACCGAGCGGGGGCTGCTCGAATGCGACTTCGGTCAGTGGACCGGCGCCCAGCTGAAGACCCTGGCCAACAAGCCCGAATGGGCCCAGGTGCAGCGGTGGCCGAGCGGCTTCCGCTTCCCAGGGGGCGAGTCCTTCCTCGAAATGCAGGCCCGTATCACCTCGGCCATCAGCCGGCTCGTGCAGCTCCATCCCGGGGAGATCATCGTGGCCGTGTCCCACGCCGATCCGATCAAGGCCGCGGTGGCGGCGGCGGCGGGCACCCACCTCGACCTCTTCCAGCGGCTCAACATCTCCCCCTGCTCGGTCTCGGCCTTGGCCTACAGCGGGGCCGGTCCCCACGTCCTGACCGTGAACTCCACCGGCGCCCTCGGCGAACTGGCCATCGCATGAGCGAGGGCTACGACCTCTCCGCCCCGGACCGCATCACCGTGGGAGCGGTGGGCCCGGTGGGTGGCCGCCTGTTCCTCCTCCAGTGTCGACAGGGGCCCACCCTGCTCACGCTCAAGATCGAGAAGCAGCAGGTGGCGGTGGTGGCCGACTACCTGGCCCGCATCGTGAGGGACCAGTCACGCCCGGGTCACCTTCCCGAGGAGCTCGAGCTCGAGCAGCCGGCCGAGCCGGCCTGGGTGGTGGGAACGGTCGGTGTGTCCTACGACGACACCGAGGATCGGGTGGTCCTGGTCATCGAGGAGTTGGTCCCCGAGGAGGAGACCGGGGCCATCGCCCGGCTGTCCATCTCCCGCGAGCAGGCGGCGGCCTTCGCCATCCAGGCCACCCGACTGGTGGAGTCGGGACGCCCCCCCTGTCCGCTGTGCGGTTCGCCCCTCGACCCCTCGGGACACGAGTGTCCACGGACCAACGGCCACCGTCCTCCGGCGGTGTGAACGGCTGGAGCCCCGCGGCCGGTCCCGGGCTCGAGTCGGCCACCGCGTACCTCCAACGGAGCGAACTCTCCGTGGTAGGTCGGCTGCCGTGGAGTTCCAATCTGACCTTTCTGGTGGCGCTGGAGGGTACTGGGTCGGCCGGGGGTGACGCCGCCGGTGGTGCAGGCCGCACGGCGGCCGTGGACACGGAGGCAACCGGGGGCGGGGCGGTGGGAGGCCCGGACACCGACCCTGGCCTGCTGCATGCGGTGTACAAGCCGGCCAGCGGCGAGCAGTCCCTGTGGGACTTTCCCGGCGGCCTCTACCGTCGGGAGGTGGCGGCGTTCGTCCTCTCCGAGGCGCTGGGCTGGGGGCTGGTGCCTCCCACCGTGGAGCGGCACGACGGTCCCTTCGGCGCCGGCTCGCTCCAGCTGTTCGTAGCGGCCGACTACGAGCAGCACTACTTCACCCTGTTCGATGAGGGAGGGCACGGGGATGTGCTCCTGGCCATGTGCGCCTTCGACGTCGTGGCCAACAACGCCGACCGCAAGAGCGGCCATGTCCTCCTCGGCGACGACGGCCGGCTGTGGGGCATCGACCACGGGCTGTGCTTCCACCCCCAGCCCAAACTGCGCACCGTCATCTGGGACTTCGCCGACGAGCCGGTCCCGCCCCATCTGCTCGCCGACCTGCGTCAGCTGGCCTCGGACCTTCCCGACGAACTCACCCGCCTCCTCGACGACGACGAAGCGGCGGCGATCGTGGACCGGATCGACCGCCTGGTCCGCGCCGGCACCTTTCCGGAGCCGCTCGGAGACCGGCCGCCGTACCCGTGGCCGCTCGTCTGACCCCACCGACTGGGGAGTGCGGCACCGCTACGGCACCCTCGCCCCGGGCTACCGGGTCGGCCGGGGACGGGGATCCGGCGCCGCCGGGCACCGGTCAGTGTCCAGGCTTGGGGATCGGATCGTAGAGCGCCTGCACCAGTAGGGACGCGTAGTACTTGGCCCCGTCGGGATTGAGGTGCACCCCGTCGGGATAGAAGTACTGCGGCGTGTTGGCGCTGGCCGTGTTCCAATCCACCATCACCGTGTTCGGATAGCTCCGGGCCACGGTGGCGATGCTGTCGTTGACCTGCTGCTGCCAGGGTCGGGGCACATGGGTGTTGACCAGGACGATCCGCTGGGAGGGGCCCAGTGAGTCGAGTAGCGAGGTCAGCTGCTGGGGGGTGAAGGGGCCGTTGGTGCCGAGCTCGACGACCAGTCGCCTGCCCACGGCCCCCTCGGCCCGCAGCTGGGGAACAGCCTGCTGCACCTGGGTCATCTGTTGCCCCACCTGGGCATCGATGGAGATGCCCGGGAGGGTCGTCTGGAGATAGGGGGCGGCGTCGACCATGATCGAGTCCCCGATCGCCGTCACCCCCTGGCCCGGGGGCGGGGGGCCGGCCGTGGTGGGCGTGGTCGATCCGGGAACGATCCCCGCGGTGCCGTGATGGTGGTTCACGGGGACGATGCTGGTGACCTGGGTGGCGGGATCGGCGGCATCTGCCGACACCAGCCCGAACAGGCCCACGGCGCACAGGACGGCATTGAACGAGATGGCCACCGCCAGTACCCAGCCGGGCGGGGTGAGGTGGGGCCACGTCCACTCGTGACTCCGGATCCGGTGCCACTGCCGACCCAGTGCGCCGTGCCGGACCGGCTGTTCGATGAATCGCCAGGACAGGGCGGCCAGCCCCAGCGTGGCGACGATCTGCAGGCTGGCCCGCAGCACGCTCGGCGCCGCGTTGAGCGGCGTGGTCAGGACGATCACCGGGTAGTGCCAGAGGTAAATCCCATAGGACCGTTCCCCCACCCACCGGAGCGGCTCCCAGCCCAGGATCATCTCCAGGTGAGAAGCCGGATGGATGGTCACGGCGATGAGCATGGCGGTGAGCAGCGCCAACAGCACCATGCCGCCCTCGTACAGGAACGAGTCGTACTGGCTGGTCAGCCAGAACATCAGGAAGATGCCGAGCAGCGAGAGACCTCCGGCGGCATCGAGCACCCGTCGGGCGCTCTCGGTCACGGGGGCGAAGGTCTGGTGTCGGGGCAGGGCCATGGCCAGCGCCGCTCCGATCAGGAGGGCGAAGACCCGGGTATCGGTGCCGTCGTAGACGCGTGTCGGGTCGCCGCCGGGAACGAACAGGATGGCCATCTCAATGGCCGAGGCGGCCGCCGCGCCCAGGGTGAGGATGATCATGGTCCGCCGGTTGTGGAGGAACTTCATGGCCGCCAGCACCAGCAACGGCCAGATCAGATAGAACTGCTCCTCGATGGACAGCGACCACAGGTGACCGAGTGGGGAGGGCGGCCCGAACTTGGCGAAGTAGGAGACGTGGTGGAAGATGAACCACCAGTTGCTGTAGTAGAAGACACCGGAGGGAAGGTCGCTCCGTAGGGCGTCCAGCTGCGTGCGGTCGAACAGCGTGGCCCATCCCACCGTGACGAACAGCACCACGAAGAGTGCCGGCAGCAGCCGCCGGGCCCGCCGTATCCAGAACCGGGCCATGGCGATCCCCCGGTGCCGGCGGTACTCGGCCACCAGCAGGTCGGTGATCAGGTAGCCGGACAGTACGAAGAAGACCTGCACGCCGAGCAGGCCGCCCGACCCCCAGCCGAAGTTGAGGTGGAACACGATCACCGACAGGACGGCGATGGCCCGGATGCCGTCGAGGCCCGGGAGGTAGGGGCTGGTTCCCTCGACCGGCCTAGGCACGGTCCGCCCGGCCCGGGGCGATGGTGGTGCGGCCGGCGGGAAGGGGCCGTACGGCTACCGACCGCCCGCCCACCGGTGCCGTCGGTCCTGTCCGTCGCCGTTCCTCCCCTGGCGAAGGTCTGCCCAGCCTCTCGTCGGGGGACGGACGGCTAGGGCGACGGTAAGCGGAGGAGTTCACACCCGTAGGTTCTGTGCAGGAGGGGACGCTGAGCGCCCAGTATGGCACGCGGCCTGCTCGCATCGGGGTCTCCCCGATCGGCCCCGTGCACCGCTCGTGCACCGCTTCCCCGCCCTCGGCTCGGGCCGGCCGGCCCACAGGAGCACCGGGCTCCTTGAGGCTCAGGGCCAGGGTCGCCGGGATCTCGCGCTGCGGCTTCCGGCGGAGGTCGGACCGGAGCCGGAGCCGTGAATCCGGGTCCGGCCCTCCGGACGTGCCCCCCCGGGTCAGCCCCGGGCTTTGAGCGCCTCGATCAGCTGGGGCAGGACCTTGTGCACATCACCCACGATGCCCAGGTCTGCCACCGAGAAGATGGGGGCGTCCTGGTCCTTGTTGATGGCCACGATGTTCTTGGAGTTCTTCATCCCCACCAGGTGCTGGGTGGCACCCGAGATGCCGCAGGCCACATAGACGGTGGGCTTGACGGTCTTCCCGGTCTGACCGACCTGATGGGAGTAGGGCACCCAGCCGGCATCCACGATGGCCCGGCTGGCCCCGGCCGCCCCCTTCAGCAGGCCGGCCAGCTCCTCGATGAGGGCGTACTGGTCCTTCTCGCCGAGTCCCCGGCCACCGGAGACCACCACGTTGGCCTCATCGAGTTTGGGACCGGACCGCTCTTCGACGTGTCGGGCCACGATCTTGGCCGCGTTGGCGGCACCCGTGTCCGGCGCCGGAGCGGCCACGACGGCCGCCGGTGCACCGCCCGACGGCTCGGCGGCGAACGACTTGGCCCGGACCACGAAGATCTGCGGGCCCTCGCCGGTGAACTTGGCCGAGAGCATCTGGCTGCCACCGAAGATGGCGTGCTGGGAGACCAGACCCCCGTCGCCGGCCGACAGGTCCACCACATTGGTGAGGACGGGGCGGTCGAGCTTCACCGAGAGGCGACCGGCGATGTCCCGGCCGTCGTAGGTGGCGGGAAAGAGGATGGCGTCAGGCCCGCTGCCGGCGGCTACGGCGGCGGCGATGGTCGCGGCCACCGGGGACCCGGGAAGGGAGCCGGCCAGGTCGCCCACATCGTGGACCGTGGTCACGCCGTACTCACCGAGGGTGGCGGCCACCGAAGCGGTGGCGTCCCCGTAGGCGACGGCCTCGACCGTGCCGCCCAGCTCACGGGCGGCGGTGATCAGTTCGAGTGAGGTGGTGATGGGAGCCCCGTCCGCAACTTCGGCGAGGACCCAGATCTTGGCGACAGACATGTGTGCGTGTTCTCCTACCGGTCCTAGAGGACCTTCAGCTGCTCGAGGAATGCAATGACCCGTGTGTAACCGTCACCCTCGTCGACGACGATCTCGCCCGCCGACCGGGCCTCGGCCTCGGCCACGTCGGTGACCTCCTGGCGGGCACCGGCCGCTCCGACCTGGCCGGCATCGAGTCCCAGGTCGGCGACCGTGAGGGTCTCGACCGGCTTCGACTTGGCCGCCATGATGCCCTTGAACGACGGGTAACGGGGCTCGACCACACCGGCGGTGACCGTGACCACGGCCGGCAGCGGGCTCTCGACCTCGTCGAAGCCCGCCTCGGTCTGGCGCTCGACCTTGACCGAGTCCCCGGTGATCTCCACCTTCTTGGCGAAGGTCACCGACGGCAGACCCAGCAACTCGGCCACCTGCACCGGGGTGGTGCCGGTGTAGCCGTCCGTGGACTCCGTGGCGGCCAGGATGAGGTCCGGCTCGGCCCGCTTGATGGCGGCGGCCAGGACCTTGGCCGTGCCCAGAGCATCCGTCCCGGCCAAGGACTCGTCACTGATGAGGATGGCCTTGGCCGCCCCCATGGCCAGCGCCGTGCGCAGCCCGGAGGTCTCGCCGTTGGGAGCCATGGACACCAGGGTGACTTCACCGCCTCCGGCGGCGTCGGCGAGCTGAAGGGCCATCTCCACGCCGTAGGCGTCGGAATCGTCCAGGATCAGTTTTCCCGCTCGGACAAGGTTCTTTGTCCCCGGATCCAATGCGCCGGGTGCGGCGGGATCGGGGATCTGCTTCACACAGACAACTACGTTCATGGCCGTGCATTGTTGTTGAAATTCGGGCCTTCGACCAATCGGGCAGTGATCCCAGGTCAGAACGCCGGCCGTCGCGGGCACTGACGACGGGCCGGAGGAGGCCGTGGCGATGCCGGACAGACCGATCCGAGGGGTCGCCCCGCCCCCCCGACCAGCGGTCGCGTCAGACCCGGCCCAGCTCGGAGAGGGCCATGGTCACGTCGTCGGTGATCACCGTCGTGACCCCGAAGGCCGCTGCGGCGTGGATCTGTGCCGGCTCGTTGAGCGTCCAGGTGGCCACCGATAGCCCGGCCTCCCGGGCCCCGGCCATCAGGGACTCATCCAGCAGTGAGGCGTGCGGGTGCACGGCGGTGCACCCGTGCTCGAGGGCCGCCGCCACACAGACCGTCGGGTCGAACCAGCTGGCCACCAGCAGACCGGTGGCCAGCCCCGGACCGGCCTCCCGGACGGCGTCGAGCGAGCCTGGCCAGAACGATGAGATGACCACGGAGCCCGCCCTGCCGGTGGCCGTCACCAACTCGGCCACCTCCCGGGCCATCCGCTCGTCGGGATCGAACCCCGGCTCCCCCGGCAGGTTCTTCAGCTCGATGTTGACAGTGAGGCCCTCGCAGGCCTCGAGGACGGCCGGCAGACGGGCCACCGACTCGGGCATCCGGTCCGCCACCAGTTCGTGGATGGGACCTACTCCGCGGATGTCCGGATCGTGATGGACGGCCAGGGCCCCGTCGGCGGTCCTGCGGACGTCGAGCTCCACCCCATCGGCCCCGAGGAGCCGGGCCCTGAAGAAGGCCTCCAAGGTGTTCTCACGGGCCCCGCTGGCGGGGTCGGGACTACCCCGGTGGGCATGGACCGCCGGTACCGTCATCGCTCCGTATCCTCCTCGGACTCGCCGTCTCCGGGGTGCAGATTGGAGGCAGATCAGGGGTGGTTCCCGAACAAGAACCGGTTGCACCGGTGAGTGCCGGTGATTACTCTAGTGAACGAAACCTGAACGGCCGGTGACAGCTTGGCGCCGAGCTATGTGAAACAGATCACAAACAGGAGATCTCGGAAATCGGGAGCGGAGGAAGCAATCGTGGCCCTTATGTGGAACCGTACGGTCGAATGGGACGACGGTGACTGGCGCTATCTGGCCGCCTGTCGCAGCACCGAACCCGACCTTTTCTTCCCCATCGGGACGACTGGGCCCGCCGTCGACCAGATCGAGGCGGCCAAGCGGGTCTGCCGGGGCTGTGACGCCCAGGAGCCGTGCCTCGACTTCGCCCTCGCCACCAATCAGGAGTCCGGTGTCTGGGGTGGGACCTCCGAGGAGGAGCGCCGCAAGCTCCGCAAGGCCTGGTTGGCCGCACGTCGACGGGCGTCCTGACTCCGGCCCACCGTCTACCGCAGCGCTGTGCGGGTGCGCAGCGCTCAGTCGATCACCAGCTCAGTCGATCACCAGCTCAGTCGATCACCAGCTCACCGCGGCGGTTCTGCGGTTCAGAGGCCGGCGAGTTCCCCATCCTGCACCGGTAGGCCGATGGCCACCACCGTCCCACGCACCCCGGGGTGATCGTCCCGCCGGTTGCGCATGGTGATGGTCCCGTCCAGCTGGCTGCGGACCAGGTCGCGCACGATGGAGAGCCCCAAGCTCTGGGTGGCATCGATGTCGAAGCCCTCGGGCAGGCCCGAGCCGTTGTCGATGACCTCGAGAGTCAGGGCCGAGCGGTCGTTGACCAGGTGCACACGGATTCGGCCCGGCGGCTGGGTCGGGCCCTCGGAGGCGTCCTCAGCCGGGGTCGACTGGCCGGCATCCCCCGGCGCCTCCCCTCCCGCCTCCCAGGTGGCGTCGGCAAAGGCATGCTCCACGGCGTTCTGCAGGAGCTCGGCCAACACCACGGCCAGCGGCGTGGCCACGTCGGCCGGCACCTCGCCCAGCTCCCCGGTCACCTCGAAGGTCAGGCCGCGGCCCTGCACCACTGAGTCCTCGGCCATCCGGATCAGGGACGTGACGATCTCGTCGAAGGGAACCTGATCGCTGGGCTCACGGGACAGGATCTCATGGACGATGGCGATGGAACGGACCCGCCGTTCGGCTTCGAACAGCGCCACCCTCCCTTCCCCCCGGGGCAGGCGCCGAGCCTGCAGTCGGAGCAGCGCCGAGATGGTCTGCAGATTGTTCTTGACCCGGTGGTGCACCTCCCGGATGGCGGCGTCCTTGGACAGCAGCAGCCGGTCGAGCCGGCGGACGTCGGTCACGTCCCGCAGGAGCACGAGGCATCCGGTGACCATGTCGTCGGCCATCAGGGGGATGCAGTGGAGCAGGACCGTGACGTCGGGACGGCGCTCCACCTCCTCCACCACCGGCAGGGCCGAGGCCAGGGCCCACTCGATGGCCGACTCCTCGATGCCCAGGTCGGTGAGGCGACGGCCCTCGGTCTGGGAGTACATGCCCATGCGGTGCAGGGCGTTGGTGGCGTTGGGCGAGGCATAGCGAACCCGACCCTCCTCGTCGACCACCACCACCCCGTCACCCACCCGGGGGGCCTCCTCGGTGGCCACCTCCTCGCTGGGGAACGGGAAGGTGGACTCCGAGATCATGACGGCGAACCGGTCGAAGAGGTCCCGGTAGGTCCGCTCCAGGTGCCCGGGCCGTCGTCCGGCCCCTGCGGCCAGCCGGGCCAGAACGGCCACTGTGGTCCCCTCACACCGCACCGGGATGCAGTGGAGCCGGACCGGCTCGTCCCCGGGCTCGAGGAGCACCTCTCCCCGGGTCATCTCCCCGCTGTCCACCGTCTGCACGGCCAGGGGCCAGTCGACGGCCGCCACCGTCTGGCCGACCAGGTCGTGCTCGACAACGGTGGCGCTGTTGGACGGCCGCATCTGCCCGAGGATCACCAGCTCGGTCCGGTCACTGCGGGCCGCCTTGGCCAGCTCACCGCCCGGTCCGGCATCGGGCTCGTCGGAGGGATCGGCCATGGGGGCCAGAAGCACCAGGTCCGAGAAGGACAGGTCGGCCAGGATCCCCCAGGTCCCGAGCAGGCGCTGGAGATGACCCAGCTGGACGTCGTCCAGGTTGGTGCGTTCGAAGGCCAGCTCCGCCGGGGTGGCCACGCTCAGCGCTCCCCGGGTCGAGCCGGCGACGGGACGGCATTCCCGGCTCCCGGCGACGGGGCTGCATCCTCCGTCCCCGGCGACGGGGCGACGTCCACCGGATAGGACCGCCGGAATCGGTAGCCCTGCAGGGTGGTGACGCCGGCCGAGGAGAGGAGGCCCCGGAGGTCGTCAGCCCGGTCGGCCACATCGGGGAGGGTGTGGGCGTCCGACGCCGTGGTCAGGGGGACGCCCCGCTCCACCAACCGCCGGAGCAACGGAGGGGCCGGGTACTCCTCGCCCACCGGCTTCCTCCACCCGGCCGACGAGACCTCGACGGCCATCCCCGAGCGCACCGCAGCCTCGGTGATCCGGTCGTAGTACTCGTCGGTCACCGCCGGCACCCGCCCGGTCACCTTGACCAGGTCGGGATGGGCGAAGACGTCGCACGCCCCGGACGCACCCAGCTCCTCCATGGCCGACGTGTACTCGTCCCACACCGTGTCGATATCGCGCACGTCCCACTCGGCCATGACCAACGGGTCGCTCAGCACGTCGAACCGCCACGTGCCCAGCCAGTGGATCGAGCCCAGCAGCACGTCGAAGGGGTAGCCGTCGAGGAGTCCGGCGACGTCGTCCATGCGGTCCTGGTAGTAGTCGACCTCGAGGCCGAGGACCACCGGCAGCCCCTCCGCCTTCACCGCCTGGACCACCTCGACGTAGTCGTCGAGATCCACCCGGGCGTGGTGGTCCCAGTAGGCGGCCATGCCAGGCCGGAGTTCATCGCCCGGCAGGTCGTCCCAGAATCCACCGAGCAGGTCCTTGGCCTGGGTGAAGCGGAACAGGTGCTCGGTCAGGGCGATCTCGGTGACCCCGGCGTCGACGGCGCGTCGGCAGTACGCCGTAACCTGCTCGACCGTGGCCTCGGCGTCGGCCTGGGAGTGCGGCCACAGGTGGAGGTGGTAGTCCAGCACGGCGGTGCCCCTTCCTACCCGGCCCGCCGGATGAGGGTCACCCCGTCGCGGACGGTCGTCTGCACCACCACGACCCGGGGGTCGACGGCCAGCGCGTCGTTGAACCGGCGCAGGGCCTCGGTGTCCGCACTGGTGTCGGAGGGGTCGAGGATCCGGCCGCTCCACAGCGTGTTGTCGGCGGCGATCAGACCCCGGGGGGACAGTTTGGGCAGGACCGCCTCGAGGTAGTCGGGATAGGCGGCCTTGTCGGCGTCGATGAAGACCAGGTCGAATGGACCGGGAAGGGTGCCGATGGTGTCGAGGGCTGGACCCACCACCACGTCGATGGAGGCGGCATAGGGGCTGGCGGCGATGTGGCGCCGGGCGAACTCGGCATGGACCGGGGAGATCTCACAACTGGTGATACGGCCACCCGGTGCCAGGCCGGGGGCCATGGACAGGGCCGAGTACCCACCGAAGGTCCCGATCTCGAGGACGGACCGGGCGCTGAGGGCGAAGGTCAGCATCTCGAGATAGCGGCCCTCGAGCCGGCCGACCATCATCCCCGGCGATTCGAGGGTGACCCGCAGCTCGGCGGCGAGCGCCTCGAGATAGGCGGGAGGCGCAGTGGTGTGGGCCGCGGCGTAGTTTTCGAGTTCAGGGTCGACGATGTCGGTCACGGGTGCATCGTAAGGCAGCCGGGACACCGTCCCGAGCGGCCGGTCTACTCCCAGATCTGCTCGCCGAGCCGGACCAGTCCGGCCAGGTCGAAGATGTCGGTGTCGAAGAACGGCACGGTGGCCAGCACGTCGGGCACCACCGAGAGCATGGAGCGCTCTTCCATCTCGCGGAGGGCCACCACCTGGAAGTTGAGGTAGCTGTCGGCCACCTCGGTCAGCACGCGGGCGATCTGGTCAGGATCGCCGAGGGCGCGGTCGGTGGCGGCCAGGCCCGGGGCGAGCTGGGCGGCCAACTCGCCGGCGCGGTCCCGCAGAGTCTCGGCCACCCGGGCCCCCTCCGGTCCCCGCAGGTAGTCCGGGAGGACCTTGTTGAGCACAATGGCGCCCAGGTGGAGCCGCCGGGAGGTGAGCTGCTCGGCGAAGAACTCGGCCTCCCGGAGCGGCACGGCCTCCAGGGTGGACACCACGAGGAACGTGGTCCGGCGGTCCGAGAGCAGGCGTCCCACCGACTCGGACCGCTCCACGAACCCTTCGTACATGGACTGGAACAGGATGAAGAACTCGGAGATGTCGGCCAGGAACTCCGTCCCCAGGATCCGGTCGGCCACCTGGTAGAAGGGCCTGGTGGCCAGGTTGACCAGGCGCGACCGGTAGGGGACGATCAGCCAGCGGAGCAGCCGGGAGGAGAAGAAGTCGGCCATCCGCTGGGGCGCGTCCAGGAAGTCGAGGGCGTTGCGGGTGGGTGGGGTGTCCACCACGATCAGGTCGTAGTCGCTCTCGGAGTGGATCTCGTAGAGCCGCTCCATGGCGATGTAGTCGTGGCTCTGGACGAACTTGCCCGAGATGTTCTGGTAGAGCGGATTGGCCAGTATCTCGTCCCGGGTCTGCCGGTCCGGCGCGTGTCGCCGGATGAGGTCGTCCCAGCTCTCCTTGGTGTCGAGCATGGCCGCCCACAGTTGGCCCCGCGGCTTGATCCCCGCGGCCCGGAACGCCTCGTCGGGGACCCGGTGCTCGGTGTTGCCGATCCCGTCGAGACCCAGGGCGTCGGCCAGTCGGCGGGCCGGGTCCACCGTCAGGACCAGCACCTTGCTGCCGTGACGGATGGCGGCCATGATCGCCGCCGCCGCCGCCGTGGTGGTCTTGCCCACCCCCCCGGGACCGCAGGCCACCACGATCTCCTTGGTGGCGAGCAGCCCGTCCATGGAGCCGCTCCCGGCCGAGGAGGCCTTGGGGTTGCCCTCGGACGCCAGGTCCGGGCCGCCGCCGGCTCCTGGTCGTGCCGTCCGGGAGGCCCGGATGGAGCGGGCCGCCGCCATCAGTAGCCGAGCTCCTCGCCCAGGGAGGCCGACACCTGCCGGGTGGTCCGCAGCCCGTGCGACCGGGTGAACAGGTAGGGCAGGTAGAGCATGGGGACGCTCCCGTCGATCCCCTGACGGAGCCGGTCGAGATGGGTGGTGCGGGTGCGGCGCATGGTCACGGCCAGTCGGGCGGCATCGAGGACCGGCCCGGCCCGGCCCGCCACCAAGCGGTCCAGGTCCCCGAGGGGTGCGGCCTCGCCCAACGCGTCGAACACCGCCTCCTCCTGACGGCCGAAGAGTTCGGGGAGGACCCGGTTGACCACCACGGCGGAGAGCTGGACGGTCGTCTCCTCCCGCACCCGGTCGGCCAGCTCGATGGTCTCGTTGACCGGCATCTCCTCGGGGGTGCACACGGCCACCAGGCCCGTCTTGAGCGGGTCCGACAGGATCTCCAGCATCCAGTCCGTCTGGGTGCGGATGAGGCCCACCTTGACCAGGTTGTTGATGGCCTGCGGGGCGGCCAGCTGCCCGATGATGTGACCCGACGCCGGCGCGTCCACCACCACCAGGTCGTAGTTCCGCTCCCGCACCTCGTAGCAGAGCTTGCCCACGGTGAGGATCTCCCGGACCCCGGGGGCCGCCGTGGCCACGAAGTCGAACGCCTTGGCCAGTGGGCCGATCCGGCCCACCACCGGGATCTTGAGCTGGAGCTTGAGGTACTCACGGAGGGAGGCCTCGGTGTCCATGGTCATGGCGAACAGGCCGGGGAGGATCTCCCGCTCGTTGAAGCCGGTGGCCGGCGCTTCGTAGAAGCCGGCCACGTCGCCCTTGGCGTCGACCTCGCAGATCAGCACCTTCTTACCCCGCAGGGAGGCCAGCAGGGCCAGGGCGGAGGCCACGGTGGTCTTCCCCACCCCGCCCTTGCCGGTGACGAAGAGCAGCTTGAGGTCGAGGAGCGGGTTCATCGGACGGGAGCCGCCCACTTGGCGGGGGCTGGGGCCGGCGCCGACATCACCGCTCCGAGTCGTTCGGGAGGTGGTGGCGCGACCGGATCAGGAGATCCCGAAGCCGACCCGCCGATCGGACGCCGGTGGGTCCACCTCGACGTAGGCCACCTTGGCCACGGGCACACCGACCTGGCGTCCCTTCCGATCGGTCAGCCAGAGGATGGTCCCCTCCTCGGCCAAGGCCTTCTCGATGTCGGCCAGGACCTTCTCGCGGTCCGCATCGTCGGGCAACTCGATGTCGAGCTCCTTCATCGACTGCACGATTCCGATACGCACGTCCACCTGGCACGCTCCTCTCAGCGGGTCTCCGGCGGGACTGCCGGCCGCCTCCGACGATACAAGGTCCACGGTGGAGGGCGTCCCCGGCATCCCGTGGCGCCTCCTGCGCCTCCTGAGCCCCCGGCCGCCAGACGTCACATCCATGGGGCACACTGGCTCCATGACCGATCAGAGCCCCCCGGTCACCGCCACCGGGCACAGCGGAGGTCCCGACGCCGGTCCCGACGCCGGTCCGAACGAGCGGAATCGCCGCTGGGCGTCGACCATGGCCGGTCACGGGGGCCCGGGCATCACCTTCGCCCACGCCGACAGCCACGCCACCGTCGGGGACGCCGACGACGGTGGGAGCCGGATCGGCCTACCCGGGCTCGACCGTGAGGCCCGTGAGGCCATGGAGTCCGAAGGGCTGGCGCCGGGGGCCACCCGTGGCGAGGGGGCGGGCCGGCGCGTACGGGCCGAGGAGCCCGATCGTTGGCGGACCTGCTTCGAGCGCGACCGGGACCGCATCCTGCACGCCACGGCCTTCCGCCGGCTGGCCGGCAAGACCCAGGTCTTCGTGTTCCCCGACGACCACCAGCGCACCCGGCTGACCCACGCCCTCGAGGTGGCCCAGGTGGCCACCAGCGTGGCCCGGGCCTGTCGGCTGAACGTCGCCCTGACCGAGGCCATCGCCCTCGGTCACGACTGCGGGCACGGTCCGGGGGGGCACGCCAGTGAGGACGCCCTGTCTCCGTACCTCGACGACGGGTTCGACCACGCCCCCTGGGGGGCGGACGTCTCGTTGGCCCCCCTCAACCTGTGCCTCGACACCCTCGACGGGATCCGCAACCACTCGTGGTCCCGACCGGCACCGGCCACCCCCGAGGGCGAGGTGGTGAGTTGGGCCGACCGGATCGCCTACGTCTGCCACGACTTCGAGGACGCCGTGAAGAGTGGCATCGTCACCCCCAGTGCGCTCCCCGAATTGGTCCGTCAGCGCTGCGGTGATCAACGGAGCCAGCAGCTGGGCACCTTCATCGATGGCCTGGTGGCGACGATCCTGCGGACCGGTCGTGTCGGCATGGCCGACGCAGAGGCCGAGGCCCTGGCCGCCTTCCGGGCCAGCAACTACGAGCACATCTACCTCCGACCCAGCTCGGTGGCCCAGGGCCGGGCGGTGGTGGCCGTGCTCCAGGCCCTGGTCGACCACTTCGGAGATCGGCCCAACCTGATACCGGCCGGCGGTGGCCGGGTCCTCGCTCTGAACGGCGGTGAGCCGGACGCCGTGCGGGCGGCGGTGGCGTACGTGGCCGGCATGACCGACCGGTTCGCCTTCGGTCAGGCCGTCGCCCTCCTCGACTGGGACCCGGACAAGCTGCCGGCCGGCATCGGGGTCACCGCCCGCCTCTGATCCCGCGAGCCGACCGTCCAGGCTCAGCTCGTGCCGTCGTCGTCCTGGTCTCCGGTGACGACGACGGTGCAGGGCGCATGGCGGACCAGGTGATCGGAGACCGATCCCAGCACCGCCCGTTTGAGTCCGCCCCGTCCCCGGGACCCCACCACGATGGCACGGGCGGACAGCTCCTCGGCCAGCCGACAGATGGCCCCCGCCGGATCACCGCTCAATACGTGCGTCTCGGCGCCGGTCACCCCCAACGCCCCGACCGTGGCGTCCACGACGGATCGGGCGACGGCATCGGCCCGATCGGCCTGTTCGTCGAACTCCTCGGGCGAGACCACCGGGCCGCCGAAGCCGCTCCCGGTCAGGATCGACGGATCGGGACTGTCGGCCACCGTCACCACCACCGGCACGGCCTCGGGGCCGAACAGCCCCCAGCCCGTGGCCAGCGCCCGGGTCGAGCGTTCCGATCCGTCCGTGCACAGGAGCACCGTGAAGGTCACCCGTGCACCGTAGCAAGGGGTGGGTCGGGGCGACGGGGGACCCATCCGGGCCGGTCGCCGCGCTTTCTTACGGGGGTGGCCGATAGCATCACGTCGTGGACAGGGGCCATGACGAGCGGGGAGTCGAGCTGCCGCCGCGGACGGTGAGGAAGACCCACCGCCCGAGCCGTGACGAGCGGGTGGCCAGGGGCAAGGCGGCCCGGGGCGCCGCCCCACGCTCCTCCCACGGCCCCTGGCGCCCGGAACCCGATCGACCCGATCCGGTCTCCCTCCTGGAGGAGCAGGCGGCCAGCCGGGTCTCCGAACTCGTCCCGATCCGGTACGGACGCATGCTGGTCTCGCCGTTCACCTTCTTCCGCGGCGCGGCGCTGATCATGGCATCGGACCTGGCCGCCACCCCCGACTCCGGCATCACCGTCCAGTGCTGTGGGGACGCCCACCTGTCCAACTTCGGGGTGTTCGGTTCTCCGGAACGACAGCTGATCTTCGATATCAACGACTTCGACGAGACCCTTCCCGGGCCTTGGGAGTGGGACGTCAAGCGCCTGGCGGCGAGCTTCGAGATCGCCGGACGCGACCGGGGATTCGCCCCCTCCGATCGGCGCCGGGTGGTGATGGCGGCGGCGCGTGAGTACCGCCTGGGCCTGCGGCAGGCCGCCCAGATGACCACCCTCGATGTCTGGTACTCGCACATGGAGATCGGCGAGATGCTGGAGTGGATCCGCACCGAGGACTCCGACAAGCGGCTGGGCAAGAAGGGCGGCGAATCGGTGGTGGACGTGGCCAAGGCCCGCACCCGGGACAGCCACCGCGCCTTCCGGAAGCTCACCGAACAGGCCGACGGCAAGATCCGCTTCGTGACCGACCCTCCCCTCCTGGTGCCGCTGGAGGACCTGGTCCTCTCGGAGGAGGCCCGTCACGAGACCGAGAGGTCGTTGCGCAAGCTCATCAAGAAGTACCGCAAGACCCTGGCCGACGAGCATCATCCCCTCGAGGAGTACCGCTACCTGCACATGGCCCGCAAGGTGGTGGGTGTGGGCAGTGTGGGCACCCGGGCATGGGTCTTCCTCATGATGGGGGTGGACGAGCGGGACCCGCTGATCCTCCAGGCCAAGGAGGCGCAGCCGTCGGTGCTGGCGCGCTTCGCCGGCCGCAGCGCCTATGGGAATCACGGCCAGCGGGTGGTCGTGGGCCAACGGCTCATGCAGACGGCCAGCGACATCTTCCTCGGATGGCAGCGGGTGAAGGACATCGACGGGCAGCCGCGGGACTACTACGTCCGCCAGCTCCACGACTGGAAGGGATCGGCCCACGTCGACACCCTGCGGGTGCCCGGGGCCGTCCGCTACGCCCGCATGTGCGGAGCCACCCTGGCCCGGGCCCATGCCCGCTCGGGCGACTGGATCGCCATCGCCGCCTACCTCGGGAAGGGCGACGGCTTCGACCGGGCCGTCGCCGACTTCTCCTCGGCCTACGCCGACCAGAACGAGCGGGACTACGAGGCGCTGGTCCGGGCGGTCCAGGTCGGCCGGATCCGGGCCCGCACCGGACTGTAGGGACGGGGCGTCCCCGCCCTCTGACGACCCGATTCCACGTCTGCCGGCTGCTGCCCGGATCCGAGATGAATCGAGAGGAGCGGCGTCATAGGATCGAAATCGACGAGATGGCGTCCACCCGGTCGAGGAGGTCGACGATGGTCACTGAGCTGACGAGCACGCAGTCCGACCCGACAGGGGACGGCACCGCACCCCCGGCGTCCGGGTCGAGCCGAGCCGGGCCGCCCCCTCCTCCCGGCAGCGCCGCCGCCGTCCTGGCCCCCTTCCTCCGGGCCGTGGCGGGTGCCGACGTGCCGGTGCGGTTCGAGTTCTGGGACGGGAGCGCCGTCGGGCCGGCCGACGGGGTCGGCACCCTTCGGATCCGGTCCTCCGATGCCGTGCGGCGGATCCTGTGGGCGCCGGGTGAGCTGGGCGTGGCCCGGGCCTTCGTCTCCGGCGACCTGACCATCGAAGGCGACATCTACGAGCTGTTGCGCACCCTCAACGGCGCGTCGCCGAGGAACCTCCGCCAGGTCGGCCTGCGGACCCTGCCCACCATGGTGGACGCGGCCCGACGCCTGGGGGTGCTGGGGCCTCCGCTGCCGGTTCCTCCCGAGGAGTGCAAGCCGGCGGGTCGCATCCACTCGCCGACCCGCGACGCTGCGGTCATCAGTCACCACTATGACGTGGGCAACGAGTTCTACAGACTCGTGCTCGGCCCGAGCATGACGTACTCCTGCGCCCGGTTCACGACCTCGGGGACCACTCTCGAGGAGGCCCAGGCAGCCAAGTACGAGCTGATCTGCCGGAAGCTGGGGATCGACACCGCTCCCGGTTCTCGCTTACTCGACGTGGGCTGCGGCTGGGGCTCGATGGCCATCCATGCCGCCCGGCACCACGGCGCACGGGTGGTCGGGGTGGCACTGAGCCGTGAGCAAGTGGACGAAGCCTCCCGGCGGGTCGCCGCAGCCGGCCTGGGCGGGCAGGTGGAGATCCGCATGCAGGACTACCGCGACCTCCGGGGTGAGCGGTTCGACGCCATCTCGTCCATCGGCATGTTCGAGCACGTTGGCAGTCGGCGGATGACCCAGTACTTCGAGACCCTGCACGAGCTGCTGACGCCGACCGGGCGGCTGCTCAATCACGCCATCTCGACACCGGGAGGCTCGGCGCTGGGCCGGCGGTCGTTCGTCGGGCGCTACGTCTTCCCCGACGGCGAACTCCTCGATGTGTCCGAGGTCGTCCGGGCCATGCAGCGCACCGGCTTCGAGGTGCGGGATGTCGAATCGCTGCGCGAGCACTACTCCCAGACCCTCCACCACTGGGTGTCCAACCTCGAGGAGCACTGGGATGAAGCCGTGGCCCTGGTGGGGCTGGCCCGGGCCAATATCTGGCGCCTCTACATGGCGGCATCGGCCAACGGCTTCGACGAGGGCGGCCTGGCCATCCACCAGGTGCTGGGCGTGGTGCCCGAGTCCGACGGTCGCAGCGGGATGCCCCGCACCCGGGTCGGCTGGGGCTGAACCTGGCGTCCGGCCTCGGGCGGCTAACTGAGGGTGAGCTCCTTGCGGTAGACGCGGGCGGGCCCGAGTCCGATGATGGAGGTGGCCAGCCGGTCGAAGACTCCGGCCACCTCGCTCTCCGGATCGGTGGTCACGGCGGGGACGCCGTCGTCACCACCCTGGCGCAGGGCGGGCACCAGCGGGACCTGGGCCAGTAGGGGAACCCCCAATTCGTCGGCCAGCTGCGCCCCTCCCCCGGCCCCGAACAGCTCGTAACGAGTCCCGTCATCACCGGTGAACCAGCTCATGTTCTCGATGACGCCCCGCACGGCCAACTTCAGCTTGCGTGCGGCGTAGGCCGAGCGCTGGGCCACCCGTTCGGCGGCCTGTTGGGGGGTGGTGACCACGTAGACCTCGGTCTTGGTGAGGTACTGGCCGAGGGACAGGGTCACGTCGCCGGTGCCCGGAGGCATGTCGATGAGCAGGTAGTCCGGCTCGCCCCAGTAGGCGTCGACCAGAAACTGCTCGAGTGCCTTGTGGAGCATGGGGCCGCGCCAGATCACCGGGGTGTCGTCGGGGACGAAGTACCCCATGGACAGGCAACGGACGCCGTTGGCCGTCGGGGGCACCACCAGGTCCCCGATGATCAGGGGGTCGTTGGTGACCCCGAGCATCTTCGGGACCGAGAACCCGTAGACGTCGGCGTCGAGAATGCCGACGTCGAAGCCCATGCGGGCCAGGGCCACGGCCAGGTTGACGGTGACCGACGACTTCCCCACGCCGCCCTTGCCCGACGAGATCCCGAGGATGCGGGTCTTCGAGCGGGGCAGCATGAACCGGTTGGGCCGGCCCTCCTCGTGCCCGAGCGGGCTGCCCGATCCGCCGCCTCCGTGGTCGTGCCCGTGACCGTGGCCGTCGTCGGCGGCGTGCTGGGTCCCCCCGTCCACCGCCTCGCCCCGCAGGAGCATCCGCAGCCGGGCCCGGGGCTGCTCCTCCATCACCGTCGTGTCCACCGTCACCTCGTCGACGCCCGGAAGCGCGCCCACGGCCTGGCGGATGCGTTCCTCCAACTCGTCGACCTGGGGATAGTGGGCCACGGGCAGGGCCACCTCGACAGCCACCCGCTTGCGCCGAGTCTGGACGGAGCCGACCATGCCCAGCTCCCCGAGCGGACGGCGAAGCTCGGGATCGGTCACGGCGGCCACAGCCGCTGTGACCTGGGATTCGTCGATGGACATCCGGCAGCTCCTCGGAGGAATTCGGTCTCACCGGTAGACTAGGTGACGTGCACGTCGACCCGGACAGTCCCGCGCTGGTCACCCCGGTGACGAGCGGCCCCGACCTGGCGGTCCAGGACCTCGAGTTGCAGGCCGTCCGGGAGTCCGCCGAGTCCGACAGCCACTTCTCCGCCGCGGTGACGGCGGTGACGGCGGCCTTCGGCGATCCCACCCGACGGGAGATCTACCTGTTCGTCCGGTCCAATCCCGGAGCCACCGCGTCCGAGGTGGCCGCCCGCTTCTCCCTCCACCCGAACGTGGCCCGCCACCATCTCGACCGACTGGCCACCGGTGGCTATGTCGAGGTCACCATGGAGCGCGCCGCCGGCAGCGGGGCCGGCCGACCCTCCAAGCGGTTCCGGGCCATCGGCAACGATCCCACCCTCGATCTGCTGACCCGTCGGGACGACCTTCTGGTCCTCCTCCTCCAAGAGGCCCTCCAACTGCTGGGTCCGACCGCCGCCGAGGGTATGGCCGAGCGGGTGGGCGAGGAGTACGGGCGCACGCTGGCCGGCCAGATGTCGCCGGGTGACAGTCAGCGGTCGCTGCGGACGGCCATGCACGCCATCGCCGACACCCTGACGGCCCACGGGTTCGCTGCCCACGCCGAGGACCAGGGCACCAGCACGGCGGTGGTGGCGGACAACTGCCCGTTCGGCAATGCCGCCTCCCAGTACCCCGTGCTGTGCGCTGTCGACCGCGGCATGGTCAAGGGCCTGTTGGCCGGGCTGTGCGGCGAGGACGCCGGTGGGAACGTGCCGGTCGTTCTGTCCTCGTCGCGGGCCCGCGGCGACGACGCCTGCGCCGCCGTGGTCTGACCGGCGAGTCGGCAGTTGACCCGCCACTACCTCGATCACGCCTCCACCAGCCCGCTCCGCCCTGAGGCCCGCACGGCCATGGCCGACTGGGACGGGCTCGGAGTGACCGCCGATCCGGGTCGGGTGCACACCGAGGGCCGCATGGTGCGGTCCGCCCTGGAGGACGCCCGCCAGCAGGTCGCCGACCTCTTCGGCGTCCGACCCCGACAGGTCATCTTCACCTCGGGAGGGACCGAGTCCATCAACGCCGCCGTGTGGGGCATCCTGCGCCCACGACCGGGACCGGTGGCCTGCTCCGCCGTCGAGCACTCGGCCGTCCGTGACGCCTCGGCCCGGTCCGGCCCGCTCGAGACCATCGCCGCCGACCACTGGGGCCGGATCGAGATCGGGGCCGTGGACGACGCCCTGCAGCGGTGCCGGTCGGTGCACGGCGTGGAGGCATCGCTGGTGCACTGCCAGTGGGCCAACCACGAGGTGGGCACGGTCCAGCCGGCCGCCGAGGTGGTGGCCCTGGCCCGGAGCCGCGGGGTGGCCAGCCACGTCGACGCCGTGGCGGCGGCCGGACACGTGCCCTGCGACCTCGCGGCGCTCGACGCCGACCTGGTTTCGGTCTCCTCCCACAAGCTGGGAGGACCGACCGGAATCGGCGCCCTGATCGTCCGGCGGGGCCTCCGGATCGAGCCGTTCATGGTGGGCGGCGAGCAGGAGCGGGCCCGCCGTGGCGGTCTCGAGCATGTCAGCGGGGCCCTCGGCTTCGGTGCCGCGGCGTCGACGCTGTCACGACCCGGGACGCTCGACGACGAGCAGGCCACCGCCCGGGACCGGACGGAGCGGCTGGCCCGGACGGCCACCGCCGTCCACGGGGTCGAGCGGTTCGGCGACCCCACCGACCGACTTCCCCACCTGGTGTGCCTGGGCATCGACGGGGTCGAGGCCGAACCGGTGCTCCTGGGCCTGGATCAGCGGGGGGTGGCAGCCCACTCGGGATCGTCGTGCTCATCCGAGACCCTCGAGCCCTCGCCGGTGCTGGAGGCCATGGGGGTGGACGCCGAACGGTCGCTCCGCCTTTCGGTCGGGTGGTCGACCATCGAGGCGGACCTCGAGGCCTTCGACGCCTCGTTCGGAGCTGTGGTGGCAGGGCTCCGGTCGCTGCGGAGCTAGTCGGCCCCGGCCCCGCGGACCGGGACGGGTGTCCGCCGCCACCGCCGGGCGCCGGGCGCCGGAACCGGTAGCTTCGGACCATGCGCGCCGTCGTCTGTCCTGAACTCGGTCCTCTGGACACGCTGGTCATCGAGGACCGGCCGCCGCCCCAGCCGGACGAAGGCCGGGTGGTCGTGGACATCAGGGCGGCCGGCGTCAACTTCGTCGACGGGCTCATCGCCCAGGGCCGCTACCAGCTCAAACCGCCGACGCCCTTCGTGCCGGGCAGCGAGATCGCCGGCGTGATCTCGGCGGTCGGGCCCGGGGTGGCCGGGGTGGCGGTGGGCGACCGGGTCATCGCCTTCGTGGGCTTCGGCGGATTCGCCGAGCAGGTGGTGGTCCCGGCCCTGTCGCTCGTGGCCATGCCGGACAGCCTCGGCTTCGGCCCGGGAGCAGCCCTCATCCAGAGCTACTGCACCATGCTCTTCACCCTGACCCGGCGGACGTCGCTCGCCCCCGGCGAGTGGGTGCTGGTACTCGGGGCCGGGGGCGGCGTGGGCCTGGCCGCGGTCGACATGGCGTCGGCCCTGGGCGGGCGGGTCATCGCCGCCGCCTCATCCCCGGACAAGCTGGCCGCCGCCGTCGCCATGGGGGCCGAAGCCACCATCGCCTACGAGGAGGAGGACCTGAAGGCCCGGGCCCGGGAGCTGTCCGGCGGCGGCGTGGACGTGGTGGTGGATCCCGTGGGCGGTCGGCACAGTGAGCCGGCCCTGCGGGCCACCCGGCACCTGGGCCGGTTCTGTGTGATCGGATTCGCCTCCGGGCCGATCGCCTCGGTCCCGCTCAACCAGGTGCTGCTCAACAACCGCACCATGGTGGGAGTGGACTGGGGAGGCTGGACCTTCAAGGACCCCGCGGGCAACCGCGACCTCATCGCCCAGCTGATGGACATGGTGGGCAACGGCCGCCTGCACCCGGTGGATCCGGCCGCCTTCCCGCTCGAGGAGGCCGCCGAGGTGATGACCGGGCTGATCGACCGCACCATCGCCGGAAAGGCCGTCCTGGTCCCCTGAGCCGATCACCCGACCCCCCACTCCCCCGACCTTCTGACCCTCCACCCCGGCTCCCCCATCCCCCCGACCTCCTGATCCCCGACCCGCCGCTCGGGGTCCACCGGAGCCAGCTTGGTCGAACGGATCGCTGGACCTGTTGTCCCGGCCATCGGTGAGGGGATAGACCTGGGGCATGCCCGACGCCGAGACCACCAGCACCGGGGTCCCGAAGCGCGCCGAACACGACCTGACCCGGCGACCGGACCGGACCGACACCACGCTGGTGGCCAGCCTGCCCGAGAGCTTCCGTTACCGGGTCAAGCGGCGACTGCTCGGACCTCCGCTGGTCAGCGACGAGCTGGCCGGCCAGCGGCTGGGCAAGCCCACCGCCCTGGCCGTCCTGTCCTCGGACGTGATGTCCTCCTCGGCCTACGCCAGCGAGCAGATGATCCGTGTCCTCATCCCCATCGGCGGTCTGGCCGCCTTCTCACTGGTCACCCCGTTGACCGCGGTGATTCTGGCCGTTCTGGCCGTGGTGACCATCTGCTACCGCGACGTGGTCCGCTCCTACCCCAAGGCCGGCGGGTCGTACGTGGTCAGCCGGGACAACTTCGGCCCCAACGTGGCCCAGATCGCCGGGGCGGCCCTGCTCATCAGCTACACCATCACTGTGGCCGTCTCGGTGGCCGCCGGGACCGACGCCATCATCTCCGCAGTTCCCGCCCTGGGCCACGACGCCGTGCCCATGTCCATCGGATTCGTGCTCCTGTTGGCCTACGGCAACCTTCGCGGCATCCGCGAGGCCGGTCGGGTCTTCGCCGTCCCCACCTACTTCTTCATCGCCAACATGGCCGTCCTGATCGTGGCCGGGTTGGTCAAGGAGGCCACCTCCGGTCTCCCCCACGCTCCGGAGGGGAACGGGACGATGTCGCTGGGCCACGCCAGCGGCGGGCTGATCCTGGGGATCTCCGCCTTCTACCTGCTCCGGGCCTTCGCCCAGGGCAGTTCGGCCATGACCGGGACCGAGGCCATCTCCAACGGGGTGAGCATCTTCCGGGTGCCCCAGGCCCGGAACGCCCGCACCACCCTGGCCCTGATGAGCACCATCCTCGGGGTGATGTTCCTCGGGGTGTCGGTCCTGGCCGCCCTGACCCATGCCATCCCCTTCGAGTCGGGCACCCCCACCATGGTGTCGGAGATCGGCAAGCTGGTCTACGGCGCCAGCCCCGTGGGCCGGGTCGTCTTCTACCTGCTGCAGGCGGCCACCGCCCTCATCCTCATCCTGGCCGCCAACACCAGCTTCACCGGATTCCCCTTCCTGGTCAGTTTCGTGGCCGAGGACTCCTTCCTCCCCCGCATGCTCACCGTCCGGGGCCACCGTCTGGTGTTCTCCAACGGGATCATCCTGCTGGCCACGGCATCCATCGTCCTGCTGTTGGTGACCGGGGCCAAGGTGTCCGCCCTGATCCCCATGTACGCCATCGGCGTCTTCACCGGCTTCACCATGGCCGGGGCCGGCATGGTCAAGCACCACCTGACCCACCGGGACGAGCACTGGCGCAAGAGCGTGGCCGTCAACGCCACCGCCGCCGTCGTCTGCGCCGTCATCGTGGTGGTGTTCGCCATCGCCGAGTTCACCCAGGGGGGCTGGGTGATCGTGGTGGTGATGCCCCTCATCGTCTACGGGCTGGTCCGCACGAACCGTGAGTACCGGTCCGAGGACGTGGTCCTCGAGGAGGGCGCAGCCATCCAGGCCTGCGAGGCCCGGATCCTCCGACGCAACGTGGTGGTCATCCTCATCGACCGGATCGACCTGGCCACGGCCCGGGCCATCCAGTACGCCCGCAGCCTCACCCCGGACGACCTCCGGGCCGTCCACTTCAACATCGACCACTCCCGGGCCGAGGTGCTCATCGAGCGGTGGCAGCGGTTGGGCCTGTCCCGGCTGCCCCTCGACGTGATCGACTGCCCCGACCGTCGACTCACCCGGGCCTCGCTGGAATTGGCCGCCGAACTGGCCGACGGGGAGACCGAGGTCAGCATCCTCCTACCCCGCCGGTCTTACGGGAAGGCGTGGCGCCGGATCCTGCACGACCAGACGGCCGACCAGATCGTCGAGGTGGTGAGCCAGCTCAGCCACGTCAACGCCACGATCGTGCCCTTCCTGGTGGCCCCGGGGATCGAGCAGCAGATCTCGGCCGAACTGCTGGCCGAGCCCACCCGACGGTCCAAGCGGGCCGCGGCCACCCCCCATGCGGGCAAGCCCGATGCCAGCCCTGCCCTCCGCCCCGTCGCCGGCACCACACCCATCGCCGAGCTCACCTGGCGCACGCGTACCCGTATCGCCGGACGGGTCAAGAGCCTGCGGGTGCAGCCCTGGGCCCAGGCCCACAGCCTCGAGTGCGTGCTGGTCGACGGCAGCGGTCACGCCGTCACCCTGGTGTTCCTCGGACGTCAGTCGATCAGCGGCATACGAAGCGGCTCCCTGCTCATCGCCGAAGGGATGGTCGGGAAGCACCGCAACAAGTTGGCCATCATCAATCCCACCTACGAGCTGCTGTCGGTCACCGAGCCGTCCGATGCCCTCTGATCGGGACCGCTCCCATACCGAGTCCGGTCGGTCCACCGTGGACCGGGCGCGGGGCCGGGTGCGGCCCATGGCGGCCACTCTGGCGGCCCGGCGGTGGCCGATCTGGGTGGTGGCCGTCGTGGCCCCCATCACCACCACCCTGCTGCTCATCCCGGGACGGGGGCACCTGAGCGCGGCCAACGACGCCCTCATCCTCATCCTCGTCCTCGTCCTCGTGGCCTCGGCCGGCAACCGGGGGGCGGCGGCCGTGGCCGCTCTGGTCTCGGCCGCCGCCTTCGACTTCTTCCTCACCGTCCCCTACCAGTCGTTCCAGATCCACCACCAGGCCGACCTGACCACCGAACTGCTCTTCGTGCTGGTGGGCCTACTGGTCGGCGAGCTGGCGGCCCGCGGCCACCAACACCGGCGCGACGCCGTGGAGGGACGTCACGTCCTGGACCGCCTCCACGGGGTGGCCGAGCAGATCGTGGAGGGGGAGGACCCCGAGTTCGTGATGATCAACGTGGCCGCACAGCTGACGGACCTACTCACGCTGCAGGACTGCCGCTTCGTCCGCCGGCAGCCGTCGCGCAAGGGGGCGTGGATCCAGACCGACGGGACGGTCCGGCTCAACCCGCTGACCTGGCCCACGTCCTCGGCCGGCCTCCCCACCAACCAGGTCGAGCTCCCGGTGCGGGGTGGTGGCGAGGTCGTGGGCGTGTTCCTCCTGACCCCTACACCGGCCCGGCCCATCCCCCACGAACGCTGCGTGGTGGCCGTGGCCCTGGCCGACCAGCTGGGTGCCGCCCTGGCCGCCCATCCCGGCTCGGGGTGGCACCCGGACTGAGTCGCGTGCCCAACCGGCCTGATCCCCCGGGCGCCGGTCCGATCCGGTGCCTCGGGACCGGTCAGGTTCGTCGATCCGGTCGGGGGCAGGTGGGCACCTCAGCCGGTGGCCACCGCCGAGGGGACGGGCACCCCGGCCCGGGTGAAGGCGTCCCTGATCTCCGCCGCCGCCTGGGCCACCAACGCCGCCGGCGGACTGTCGGCCAGGAACTGCTGGTACTGGGCCACCGCCCCGGCGGCGTTCCCGTCCCGCTGCAGCAGCAGGGTCCCGAGGTACAGCCGGGCGGCGTAGTCGCGGGGGTCGAGCGTGACCGAGCGCAGCAACTTGGCCCGGGCGTCACCGATCAACGAGGCACTGTCCCCCTGCTGGCCGGTCTGGTACTCGAGCCAACCCAACTGGGCCAGCGCCACTTCGTTGTCGGGATGCTTGTCCAGCACCGACTGGTAGAGCTGGGCAGCCCGACCCGCCTGGCCCTGATTCTCGTCCGTGGCCGCCTGGGCCAGCGACTCCTCGATCTGCTGGGCCTCGGTCTGGGCGAACGTGCCGGTGATGGACTGACCCGGCTGCCGGTCCGAGGCGAACAGGGTCACGGCCATGATCAGAGCGGCGGCGAAGGCCACCACCGCACCGCCGAGGAGCCACCAGCTCCGCCGGCCCCGACGCCGGGGACTCGACCGGGCATCGGCGTCGCCCTCGGTGCCCGGCTCCGCGGCGGGG